>JGI12109J20283_10033065_pt1 | contig 15750 bp, 9 predicted proteins | sample ElkSlonscriptome_12_FD_20283 | JGI IMG/M metagenome (IMG submission 20283)
CGACGCGGGTCTGGGGCAGTGGCGCCGGTGGCTGCGCCTGGTCTGCTGCCTCCGGCGCCGCCGATTCCGGGGCTGCAGTTGCCGGTTCTGGTGCACGAGTGCTCGCCTCGGTCTTTTTCGCTGCGGTGGCCTGCTCATCGCCAAAGGCCACCAGGCTGGTGAATAGCAGTGTCAGGAGCAGGGATTGCAGAATAGTTGGTTTGCGCATGCGCTGTTTCCGTTCAGGTTACTGTTGTCTGGGCAGGCCGTCTTCCGCCGCGGCCACTTTCGCTCCCGCTTGCTGCACACCGGGCGGGACAAGAGATAGTTCGCGGAGAAATCAATACCCTCGCGGTCACTGTCTAAGTGCAGGGTTGCCCGCTGGCCCGTGGTCAGGCAGGAACCGCAGGCTGCGCAGGTCACCAGGTCGTTGTCGGCTTTTAAGTTGTCGGCTTATAGAAGAACAAACGGTATCCCCGAAACGAGGGATTGTCCAGTTGCATGAGCGGTGAACCCAATGAAATCCGTTTGGCAGCCAAATCTCCGAAGAATCCTCCTGTTTTCGCTCCTCACTGTGTCACCAACACCCGAACATTGCTGGCTGAATTGCCCTCAGGCCTTAACCCGGCCGAGGGCAGCCCGGCCAGCCTCCATGGCAGTCAATTCCATTCCCTTGTCGTTGTCATGATTTGTCCGCTCCATCAAACCACCCAACCTGCGGCGGCGCCCGCTCCGGCGGTAGCCGGGCCTGTGAATCGGCAGTTTCCTCGTTGCGCAGTTACTTGAGAATAGGCCGAATCACCGCCGGGTCCTCGATGCAGGTGATGATCCGCACCGGACCCTGACACTGCTCACAGGTTTCGATATCAATATGGCCTGCAGCACTGTAGGTCAGGGGCGTGAGCAGGAGCGGAAGCTTTGAACACTCATATCAGCTGCCGGGAGGGCATGGCGGCATGGCCTTCGGCTGGTGCTCTGTCATGCTTGTCGGTGCCGGCTGAAACCTTTCAGATTGGCCACCCGGGCGTTGTCGGGAGAGGGTTCCGGGGTTGGGTGAATTATCCGCACTGGAAATAGGGCTAGCCTTGGGCATAAGTGGACCCGCTGTGTCCAATCTAGAGAGGAAAGGCCGGGAATACTGCAAGCGAAGTTCAGTAAGCTTCGAGATTTGTCGAGTTAATTTGTCTTGATATTAATGTCCCGTACTAAAATTCTCGCTGGAATAAGTCACTCTGAAGAAAATCGAATATAAGACAGGAACCAAGATCAGTGTTAACAGTGTTGCGAACATCAATCCAAAAATAATCGACACAGCCATGGTTTCGAACATCGGGTCGTGACTTATCCATAGAGGAAGCATGCCGCCAACTGTGGTGCAGGTAGTCAGCAAAATAGGTCGAAGCCGTTGCTGGCAGGCCTCAATTACGGCGTCTGCAGGTTCCCTCCCATTTTGATCAAGCTCAATATTGATTCGATCGATAAGGACGATCGCGTTATTGATTATGATGCCAGCTAATGAGATCAATCCCAGTATGGTAAAAAATCCAAAAATTGTATCCGCGATGAGCAAACCGAGTGTGACCCCTATTAGTCCCAAGGGAATAGTGCAGAGAATAATTGCTGATTTGCGGATGTTATTAAACTGCGCCACCAGGAGAAGCACAATGAGAATTCCAGACACAGGTAGCTTTTCCACAATTGAGGCACCGGCATCTTCCGATGTTTCCATCTCGCCTCCCATCTCGTAGCTATAGCCAGCCGGCCAGGTCTGAGATTGCTCCTCAAGCCAAGGAGCGAAGGTGTTAGACACGTCAGTTGCTGTAACACCTGGGAAATGCATTGTGCGTACATTGATAGTTCGATCTCTGTCTCGGCGCTTTATAATCGCTTCTTCCCAAACAAGATTAATATCAGCTACTTGTCGTAGCGGTACCGAGTTATCGCCAGTTTGTGCATAGACTATCAGGCCGTCCAGTTTGCTGAAGTTCTGGCGATCGGCTGAAACCGATCTCAGCGTTACTGGAATGACGTTATTTTCTTCACGAAATTCTGTAAGTTGAAAACCAGACAATCCTGTATTTAGAGACAGGGCCACATCTGAGTTAGTCACTCCGGCCCTGCGCGCTCGATCCTGGTTAATATTGATCTCGAGTTTCTTGCGGCGTAAACCCCAATCATCGTTTACATTTCTAATTCCGGCAGTCGCTAGAAGCTCATTTTTAATTGGCGCAATGAGCTCGTACAGCGTGCCTATGTCATCGCCGGTTACCCTGACCTCTATGGGGTAGTCAATAGGGGTTCCGTTCTCCATTTTGCGCATTTTCACAATCAGGTCTGGATAACGCTGTGCCGCATAGGACTCCACGTCCTCAATAATCTCTTCGATTATTTCCGGATTTGTTAGATTAATGATCATGGCTCCAATGTGACTTTCTTCCGGATCGGGCGCGATCGCCAACACGTATCTTGGTGTGCCAACACCGATAAAGCTCAAAATATCAACGATGCCACTGCTGTCTTCGTTAGCAGTATTGATATCGACAAAATGGTTTTCGAGCATATATGTCTCAAGATCGATCATGATGTCTTCGGTGACATAAATATCGGTGCCTCTCGGCATTTCGAACTTTGCATTAATTATCGGATCATCTCGTTCTGGAATGAAAACCTGTGGAACCAGCGGCAATGCGAGTATAGCCATGACAAATAGCCCTGCAGCTGTCAATAAAGGAACAAATTTGAAGCGTAGAGCAGGAAAAAGCAGCGTTCGATAGCTTCGATACATAAAACCAGCATAGCTGTCTTTTGTGTTTGAAGTCGACGTATCTGGCTTCACTTTCATTATCAATATGGTCATCAGCGGGATGAACGTCATCGCTAAAATCCAGGAGGAAATCAAGGCAATCGATACGACTTTGAAGATATCAGCGGTGTATTCTCCAACCGCAGATTCAGCCAGGAAGATAGCCAAAAACGCGGAGCACGTCGTCAACGACGATATCAGCAGTGGCACGCTCATTTCATTGCCCGCAGCGATTGCCGCCGCGTACTTGTCTTCTCCTTGCTCTCTTCGAATCGAAATAGCTTCGGCCATGACAATGGCGTTGTCCACTAGCAATCCCAGGGAGATTATCAATGCCGCCAATGATATTTGATTGACGGTGATTCCGAAGAAAGACATGCAGAGAAATGTCACAACAATTGTTGTAGGAATCAACGTGGCAACGATGATCCCCGTACGAAAACCAAGGAACAAAAACATGACACCGGCGACGATAATAACGGCCTGAATAAGGTTGGACATAAATCCATCAACAGAATTCTTCACCAATTGAGGCTGTGAGAAGACTTTTTTGATACTCACGCCATAGGGATAGGAATTCTCTATACTCGGAATTAGAGAATTCAATTCCGAGTCCAATACAAGGATGTCGCCACCTTCTTTTAGTGAAATACCAAGCACCAGCGTTGGAGATCCATTGTAACGATTCAGCGATTCGGCAGGCTCAACATATCCCCTGGTAATATTCGCTATACTGCCTAAATAGGCAACACCCCCATTGCTAGGTAAGCGGATTACTGTCTGCCGAAGTGCATCGACACTTTCGAAATTGCCAGAAGGCTCCAGCACAATGCGCTCCTGCCCTACCCGAATATCGCCGCCGCTTTCGAGTATATTGGCGCTAGCCAGCGAGTCACGCAGGCTGGTAGGTGTTAAGCCCAGCTGCTGCAGACGCGCGCCGTTGTACTCGATATAGATCACTTCATCCTGAGCGCCGAAAATTTCCACCTTTCCAACGCTTTCCAGGCCCAACAGATCATTTCGAACGTCGTCTGCAATCTCTTCGAGTTCTGCATTACTGAAGCCTTCACCCTGTAGGGCATAGAGAATGCCGAAAACATCTCCATACTCGTCGTTAACCAACGGGCCGAATACGCCACCTGGCAACGAGCCTTCAACTTTGAGGTCATCGATTTTTCTTCGTACTTTGTCGAACAATGGACGCATGTCAGAATACTTTTCCTGAAACGCCACTTCTACTTTTGAAAATCCTGTGCGAGAGTCGCTCTCCAGGAAATCTATTTCAGGAATTTCCTGCAAGACTTCCTCTATCTTGTCGGTGACCAATTGTTCAACTCGGCGAGGGTTCGCCCCCGGGTACACAGTGACAATGACAACGTTTCGAATAGTAAATCCAGGGTCTTGCTGTTTCGGCAAACTGATATAACTGGAAATTCCTGATAGCATAAGAAACAGGACTACAACCAACACGGTCACGTTGTTCTTTAGAGCAAACGCCGTTAAGCCCCTACCCTTTGCAAGTGAAGCAGGCTGCTTGTTCCCTTCAGATGTCATTTTCAACTCCACCTGAGTACTTAACCTCCATACCATCGCGCAGCACAGAGACGCCCGCGGTCACAACATACATCCCAGGGACAAGACCACTGGCGATTTCGATAGAATCGCCACGTACACTACCGACAACTACCGGCTGCATATTCACCGTCGCACGGTCTTCATCGATCAAGTCAAGCACATACACATAGGGGCCAGACTCGTTCTCACTCACCGCGAATGAGGGCACTGTGAGCGCTGCACCACCAGCTCTACTATTATTGGCTAGAGAAAATACAACGTCTGCGGAAAGGCCGGCGATCAGCTCACCAGAGTATGGCTCATCAAGGGTGACTGTGACCGGGAATGTTGAGCCCCCCTGAACCGCCGAAATACCCACTTCATTGACCCGTCCTGAGAAGGTTTCATCGGGTATAGCTGAGAACGAAACATCCACCGGCATGTCTTTCTTGATACTCGCGATAACACTCTCCGGAATATTAAGACTCACTTCCAACTGGGTACCACAGTTGGCATAGAATATTTGTGTTCCCTGAGAGACATTCTCACCTTGCTCGGCATCCACAGAGGCAATCGCGCAATCAGCTTCAGCCTGGAGTTGTGTATATGACAGGTCCAGATTCGCAATTTCTAAAGCCCGCTTTGCCGTTTCCACAGTTGCTGTGGCAGAATCGTAGTTTGACCTCGCGTCATCCAATGCGCTGAGCGATTGATTTCCATTTTCATACAGTCTACGCACCCGTTCGTAGTTGGATGTGGCATTCCTGAGCGCTGCTTCAGCTTGAGACAAAGAGGCTTGCTGTCGCTGCGATTCCAATTCGTAAATCGAAGGGTCTAATGACGCTATAATCTCCCCGCGTACGACACTATCACCGACCTTAACCGCAATATTCCGAACTGTTCCAGAAATTTTGAAACTCAAACTGGCTTCCTGGGCTGCGCGGAGCGTGCCAGAGTAGCTGGCTTCGATAAACCCACTACCAGAACTGAGAACGATACTTCTTACCTGTCTTAGAGGGGCCTCTGACAACGCGTCTCCTGTATCGCCACAACTCACCAGTCCGAGCAGCAATAACCCTGTCGACATGACTCTGAACAGCGTAAATCCCCGTTTGGAACAATTCATGACTAGTTAACTCCTTGATTGAGGGAATTGCTTCTATCCTGGACGCGACGCAAGATGTCTTCAGTAAGCTCTTCACGAAGAGGGTCCGTTAAGAAAAAATCGAACGCACCTGAAGCTCGTTGAAGTTCCATTAGGTCTAGAAGAAATGTATATCCCGCGTTCATGGCATTTTGGCGCGCAGCAACAAGTGCTTCTTGCGCATCCAGAAGAGTCACAATAGACACACCCCCCAAGTTGTACGATTCAGAAACTAGATTGTAATTTTGCAGAGACGCATTTTCAGATTGCTCTGCAAGCTCAATGGAGTTGAAAGATGCAATGGTCGCCTGCACCGCATTCCTGATATCTCGCTCAACCAGGTTTTGGGCATTGAGCTTTTCTGAGTATCTCTGTTGCACCGTCAAAGCGCTTTTGGATTTTCTGGCTGACCTGACGCCACCCTGATAGAGAGGTAAGGTGACTTCGACTCCGACGGTCCAATCATCTTCCCCGCTGAATCCAGAACCCATGACGCGGTTTTCTTCAAAATTACTTCTATAGTCGGCGATCAAATTCACTTCTGGAAGCCAGAAGGCGCGCTCATCACTCTTGAGCTGTCTGCGTGCCGCTGCAAGCTGAGCATCCACTTGTTTAATTTCTGGTGCACGCTCAAGCCCTAAATTAACAAAGTATTCGGCGAGCGCTTGGATGTCATAAATATTTTGTATGAGATCAATGAGTCTTCTATCGCTGATCAACAGCATGGGATTTTCGAGAGTCTCTACAGTAGTAGAGAATTCTTCGTCAATTGGACGATTCAGGATTTGATTCAGTATCTGACGCTGCTGTTCGTATAAGGCGTTCGCTGATAGAACAGCTTGCTTCGCATTGGCCAGCTCGCTTTCCCATCGATAGAGATCAGCGGAATTTTCCGAGCCAACCTGCACCCTGTTTTCCGCCAGTCGGTAATTTTCTCTTGTGATGTCCAGATTAAATCTTTGTTGTTCCAGGTCGGTTCTTGAGACCAGTATTGACAAATATGTATCGACGGCGATCTTCGTAATATCCAGCTCTACTTCCCGTAGTAGCTCTTGCTCTGCTAAATTTAAATATTTCTGGATGGTTAAACTCGACCATAGCTTCTCAGAAAACAGTGACTGAGAAAGAGTAAGGTATCCATCACTTGTATCTTTCGCGAAAAAACCTGATCGAGTAGCCAATGTATCGCGCCGGGTCGTAAAGCTCGCTCTGGAACTTAACTGAGGGAGTAGAGCGCTGCGTACTTCATCCACATCAAGCGTTGCAATTTCCGCTCGCAATCGCTGTACCACGAACTCCAGATTTTCCCGTACTGCCAGACGGGCGACATCGTTCAGGGAATAGGTTATTTCAACATCAGCGTTTTCCTCATTTATCTGGACCGCATCACTTAATACTGCGAATCTAGGGGCAACTCTTAGGCGCCGGGAAGTGTCCATATTAATCATCAACCGCCTGGACGACTCGAAAAACACCGGCAGTTCTCCCGCATCGCCCCCCAGTAACACGTCCTCGATATTGAACCCATTGCGTCTGGCAAGGCGCTGCCAGTCCGTAGCGGGAATACTCGTAGCAAGTGCTCCAAGGCGCACAAATTCCTCGCCAATTAGAGAAAAAGTAGGAATTCCGCGTGCAGATATGGCATCGATTAGTTCAACTACTTCCGCATCACTATACCCAGCGAAGAATCCAAGCAAAACGCTATCAACGTCTGCAGACCATGAGTCGACCAGATCGCTGGGGTTACCCTCGAATACATCGATAGTCAGTGTCACTCCGATTTCTGATGCTTGCCTGATTCCTGCTTGCAGCCGGTCAGTTTCTATGCTGTTCGCAAGTCTCGGATCAGTAACCAGCACCGCGCGGGTAAAAGGAGTCACTTCTCGTAAGACTTCCAGTTCCTCAGCAAAATCGAATTCTCTGGTTAAATAGCTAAGATTCTCCGTGTTACTCGCTCCATCACTAAATGGGTAGCCAGTAAGTTGCGCATTAAAGACCAGCGGCAAGAATGTTGGCTTCAAGAATGAAGATCTCAGCCCAAATGACTGATTTGCCGCGACATCAAGAACAAGAACCATATCTACATCCGGGTTTGCATAGGCGTCGTCCAACACTCTGTTGGCCTCATCAGCGCTCGCCGATGCTCCCAGCGTGTAGGGAATAAGATTGACCTGGTGCTGACCTCCAAGAAGTGCCAGGAGTTCATCCTTGAACTGTTGTTGTATCGGATAGTTTTGTTGCGGCGATGCTTCAGTCTCTATCACGGCTAAATTCAGAGTCAACGCAAGTGTGGTTTGTGCACATAAAGCTGAAACTGTAGCCAGGAAAATGTACCAGGTATTCGAAATTCTATTTTTCACAGTGCTAACCGCCTCTGTAGTCTCAGTTGCCTATACAACAGTCGGAAGAAATGAGTTGCTTTCCAAACCAGGAACCAAGCCTAATGAAAAACATCCACTTGGATAACTCGCCGTCTCGGTCTTCCATGCATTCTATGAAAAGGTTATTACAGTGCGGGTAATTCCCATACACATTCCTCTTTGCTGTGGCGTTAGACAGCGAATAATCAACCTATCCCCAAGCAGATTCAAAAGCCAAGGCACGACGCCAACTCCTTCGCACCTATTTGGTTCATAGAGCTAACAGATATGCTCACTCCAAGACATGAATGCTCATCTGAAAAAAGTGGCTCGTAAAATTACCAATCCAGGACGATGTTTAAAATGATCTGAATGCTTCTCATCTTCGCCACTAAAGCCAGGTTTTCTTGGTCACTGCAATAATTGGATGACTACTTTTGGCGCAACAGCTTTTTCTAGCCAGCTAGGGGGAACCCCAAAAAACTCGCCAGAACGCCATAGCTAAGCTGATTCAATGACTTAGGTTGACTGGGCTATGGATAGAATAACTTCCGGCGACAGCGTCAGCGGGGGACACTAATAAATTAATAAACTAACCCACTGCTGTCCCGTTAGCGGGTAAATAAGTAGGCCTGAACACCCCTTGATTGTTTTACAATAGGTTTGGCGCAACTCATCGAATAAAAATGGAATCGTCAGGCCATGGCACTTAATAATACGGTAATCGCACAATTCATGAAACTGATTCCGAGACAGGAATTTGAATCACGGGCAGAAAAGCACCCTAGCAGGCGTTCATACCGCAAGGTCTCCCGCTCGGACCAGTTTGTAGCTCTCACGTTCGCACATCTTGCTGGCCGCCATAGCTTGCAGGATATAGTCAGTTCACTTTCTACTCAGGCGCATCGGCTGTACAACCTCGCGATTACGCTTGTGAAACCCACCGAGAGATAGCTGAATCTCAACGGAGAAAAATCGCCAATTCAAGTATATTATTTACAAAGCTCCGCCACATGAATACTGCGTGGATCTCATAGATGGCATTAATTTACGCAATTGATCAATTTATACAATGACGAGCTCGATTCACACCGACCCGTTATGAAGGACCTCATGGGTCTCAACACACGTTCCCAGTGCGCGTGTACAACGGACTATCTATCGAAACGCTGAGGTTACCTGAGTAGGTGAAATGATCAGACTTTTTACGCCACTCGTTCTGGGCACTACCTTCGTTGTCTCGGTTTTAGCTGTCGGAAGAATTACAGTATCCCCAGACTCATGGATATCTTCAATTGTTGCTCTGTCGTTTCTACCGTTAGCGTTGGGAGCCATTGCTTTACAGGCACGACTTACCTCTAAACATTCAAGAAGCATGAAAGCGCCCGGCAAGATCAGAGCGGCGCTCGTCGGCGCAGGTGCTGCACTTGCTGCTGCTTTGCTCTTATCGATTGCAGAGGAAATTGGCTTCTCTGATAATGATGTAACCAACAATTGGGGTATTGCTGGAACTTTGCTTGTAGCACTTGTTGCTGTCGCAGTTGACCTCTACATTGCCCGACTTGAACAAAAAGCGAGTGATGATGATTAAGAGGCAATGCGCACCTGCAAGCGATGCATAACGTCAAGCTGAGGCAGACGCGGCAACCGGTCACGTCGCTTGTTTTCTTGCTCAACCTACGCGCCAAAACGTGCTCGCCACTCTATTTGGTGGTTTGAGTTTTTAACCCAAATATGCTCGGGCCTACGAAAATATCAAATTCATGTAGTGTTACTGAAAATCTCCTTAGCGCCTTTTAGTTTGAGCAGTTCCCTATTTGATCAGAGGTTTTCTAATGTTTTCAGCGTCTCCTGGATTCGGCTCAGCTGCGGAATTGGCGTCCTGTATGTTTGTTTGTGAACGCATGCTCATATCGCTCCAGCAAAGGCGCCAGTAATGCTTCTTTCCCCTTGGGGACCAGCAAGAGGTTGTGATAGATCTGGGCGGGGTTGAAATCATACAGCACCGCCCTGCGGGTACCACAAAATTTGATGAACTTGCGTCGCAGCCAGCCCAGGGGGCGGCCTCGCCACCATCCCTTGTCGTAGTTGCGACCCAGCACCAGGATCGTGTACTCAGACTGCAGGAAGGCCAACTCTTGTGAACCGGTGAAACGCTCGATGGTCAACGGGTCATTCCACTCCATGGTAATGACCGGACGCTGCGTGCGCAGGGTGTTCATCAAGCCGCGCACCACATAGATTTCATGTGACTCGACATCGATCTTGACCAGGTCGACCCTGTCGATCCCCAACGCAGGAAGCAGTTCGTCACCTCGACACCGCTGCACGATGACAGCCTCGCTTTCGGTGTTGCGCTGATCGAAACTCGAAGCCCCGACATTACCGGATTTGTTCAGATGAATAGCTGAATCCTCGTCTTTGTCCGACAGCGCGAGCCGGTGTGCGCTGACATGATCGAGTTGGTTATGACTGATGTTGCGCTCCAACACAGCATAAATGCTGTCGATGGGCTCGAAGGCATGAACCCTGGCTGCAGCGATAGCAAAGGCCAGAGTATGATTACCAATATTGGCGCCTATATCGAGGACCAGAGGCTGCTGCATTTGGCCGAGCAGATCGAGCAGAAAAGTCAACGACTCTTCCTCGAACAGTCCCCGCCGGACAATTTTCCTGCCGATTTTGTCGTTGCCGAAAACGGTCATCTCGTGACCGAAAAGATTATGGCATGTAGTCGTACTGTGCATCGGCAACTCCAGCATTGGTAAGGTCCTGTCAGATCAGACGGGCAATGAATCCAGTATTGGCGGGGCTTCGTCAAACCCATATGGCCCTACTCCACAGCAGCCAGATGATGACATCGAACAGCAAAATCATCAGCAACTTGATTAATCTGGCGGCGGCCACACGAGCCTGGGACAGGACGGTCAATTGGTTCAATCGACACGCCCGAGCGTAAACTAATGCATTACCGAGCGCTAGCTTGGGTGTATTCATCCCGGGGGAATTCAGGCCCAGTAATGGATACCGAACAGGCCGGCGTGAAGGCTGAAGCCATCAGCAATTTCCTCGCCTGTTCCGTTTGCGACAAGGACAGCAATGATCCGCTCTGCTGGGAACCTCTTTTTCTTGATGTATCGACCTCCAGTCAGGCTGTTTGACTGGAGATCTCATCTATTTAACAGCGCTGAATTCAGGGCTAGAGTCAAGTCTGGCAAGCGTTTAGAAATCGTAGACCAAACGACCATAGATCACCCGGCCTAACGGATCCTGGAGGGCACCAAGCACACCGGCGAATTCCGGCGAGCGTTGCGGCGCACGATCAAAAGCATTTCGGACGCCTAAGGTCATGGCCAGCTCGCCATCAAAAAAATTTAATCCGCGGTAGGTGTAAGCGGCATCCAGCTGACTCCAGGCCAAAACGCCTCGCCCGAAAATGTTACCAGGACGGAAGGTACCACCAAAGTTGTCCATGTGCGCATAGGCCGGACCGTCATAATCCGTGTCATCTACATAGCGCGTGATGGTATTGATGGAGTGATTCCCTCTATTCCAACCAATGGTAAGGTTGGCCTTAATCTTGGGCAGCGTCGGTGCTGCACTGGTGTTGTCATTGTATTTTCCAGCACCATCAATAGTCGGCTGAGTAGGGTCGGTCTGATACAGGAACTCATCAATGTAGGTTGCCTGAAGACGAATGCGAAAATCACCCAGATTGTTGAATCCGAAGTTGTAGTTAGCCTGGATATCATAAGCTGTCACTTTTACAGACTCGGCGTTAGTAGAGCCAAGACCACGAACCTCCAGGATCGTATAGATATCATCCGGAGCACGAATGATGTTTTTATTCGACAGAGGACTGTTGAGCCAGTCACGCAATTGTTGCTCGCTCGGTTGGTCGCCAGGCAAGCCGCTTCCAGCAAAACCGGTGGCCTGTTTGAAATTGAAAAAGTCAATTTCCATCAGATCCTGACTTGCGGTGTCGATGATTCGATTTGAAAAGTCAGTTTTGTTCCAGGTCACCGAGACATCAAAGTTGTCGAAGGTCAAATCGAATCCCAGTTGCCGTGATTCCGATATCTCGTTATTGAGGTCAGGATTACCGCCGCTGCAGGCTTGGGTAAAAGCTGAGAACGGACCGAAACGGTCGGTGATTGATGGCCCAGGTCCACAAGTGACAGGGTCCAGAAGCTGCTCCAGTGTCGGGGCAATAAACGCGTCACCCTGGGTTGCACGAAACGTCAACCATTCGGTTGCCTGCCAGGTAATACCGTACTTGGGATCCGTGGATTCCTGTCCGGAGCTGAATTCCTCGCGTCGAACTGCCGCAGTCAATTCCAGGCTCGGCAGTATCGGGATTGCAAGCTCGGCAAAATAGGCATCCACTTCACGGCTTCCTGCCGTGATTGTTTCGGACCTGGCACTGCCTCTCCAACCGTTACCGGCGATCCTCGGGGCTGAGGGCACATTGGTAAAAGAGTTGTCACGCCATTGGTAGCCAACGGCGGCGCCGATCTGGCCACCCGGTAATTCGAACCCGCCCAAGGGAACGTCACCATTCAAGATAATATCGATAGTGTCGAGCTCATCCACGAAGCGTTCGTTGTCGAGAGCAACGATGGCGTCCATCACTTGAAGGGAATTATTGTCTGCCGGGTTAGTAACGAAGAACGGGTTGTAACAGGCTTCACGATCGTTGGCTACATCACAGTTCAGGCCTTGCTTCATCGCTTCGATATTGTAGGGGTCATCGGTAGCCAGAAATTCGCGTGCATTACGAGTATAGGCAGCCATTCCTTCCCAATCTTCCAGGAAAGGCACGGTAAAGTCAGCCTGCAGCGTCCAGCGGGTAATTTCATCGGAATTCACCTGCAAGGCGTCCATGTCTGGCGAGTGGCCAGTAGGCACGGTGTGAGTCTTGTTAACTGGACGTAAGGTACGCGCCTGCACGTCCTCGCGTAGCGGAATGCCATTGTCGATCGTTCCGGCCACAACGTAATCGTCTGTACCGTCACCATTTGCATCGACACCCGGTTGCCGATCGGGTATGCCGTCACCGTTGGCATCCATCCCGTAAAGCTGATTGCCATTGGCGTCAGTGGCGAAGAACGGGTTGCCCGGGATCTCGCCACGTACCGCCGGGAGTTCGCCGATGCGTGCATTACCCGGATTGGAAGTGGAATTATAGGTCCGCTCGGATACCTGAGTGCGAAAACCCTGGAAGGACAAGGTCAGGTCGTCGCTGTAATCCCAGGTAGCATTGGCGAAATACTGGGCAGTTTCAGTAGGCTCTCGGTAGCTGCGGGTGTCACCGAAATCAAAGTAGCAACTGCCGTTGAGAAGCATACCGTAAGGATTGGCAACCACATCTGGTTGGTAGCTCGTGCGTTCGGAGGCAGGGGCACAATTGGGGTCCGGGGCTTGAGAGCGCGTTCCGGTATAGGCGCCATTGACATCACGGTCCGGAACATACCAATTGCCGGGTGCATTGGAGGAAAACACCAGCCCGGAATTGGCCAATAAATTGCGCTCATCCCAGCCGAGGCGGCTGTTCTGACGAAACTGACCAGCCAGTACCACGTCAAGCTCACCGACATTACCGCCCCACAGCATCTGTATCGAGTGCTCGTCATAGTCACCGGCGGTATCGCCTTCGGCATAGGAGTCTATTTTAAGTCCGTCGTAGGAACGGTAAGGAATAAAATTAACCATGCCTGCTACTGCCTCGTTACCATACAGTGCAGCTGCACCGTCGGCGACGATGTCGATACGCCGGATAGCGATAGTCGGAATAAGTGCGTTCACGTTTTCACTAATCAATCGTTTACCGTCGAGAAGCGTCAACGTGGAACTGGCACCTAAACCGCGCAGGTCGATACTACTGGAGCGAGAGTCTGTGCCCTGAATGGTATTGGTGATGGCAGAGGCAGCTCCATTCACGAAAGACAGGTTTTGCATAACCTGACCCATGTTAAGTGTCCCTTCGGCTTCCAGGTCTTCAGCACTGAGCTGAGTTGTTTGGGAAGCCTGGGTAAACCCTTCACTACGGCGAATGAATGAGCCAGTGACAATGACTTCTTGAACCTCTGGGTCGTCCTGGGCAAATGATACTTCCGAAATGGGTAGCAGTGAAAAGAAAAATACTGCACAAAACAGACTGCGTTTACTTGGGGGGAAAAACCGCATGAAATCTCTCCTTATAATACCTCGTAATATCTTTCTTACGACTGTAGTTTTTATCGGAGATCGTGCCCCTCGACCGGGACTGCGCGCGACCACGGTTGCTTAAGCATCACGCTCCTGGGTAGGAGCCCGCCGTGATAATTTCGGGTTAGCGTAGACCAAGATAGATGGTCACGCAAGAATATTACTGACAACGCTTTAGGCGCTAGTTGTGTGATTTATTTTATTCTTTACGTTTCATAACAAATTACACTAACAAGAGAATCGTTTGTCACTGGTAGTAACAAATATTTTCTATTACAGATTTATCTGTTACTTTGATGCACCGGAAAGTTTTTAACTACCACTGCTTTATTAGTTTGAAACTCCGCCGCTTGCTGTATCTCAGCGAGCGCGGCGTAGGCCTGATTAAAGGGCTTTAGAGCCTGATGGCTTCGACCACAATCAAAAGCCGTATATGAAGCTCAAATATTGTAGAGCCTTACGGATGCCAAGGCTTTGCTGACATCTCCACACACTTGTCTCTTATCGAGATTTAGAAGATGGTTCGATTGTTTGTTTCAAAAAGTTAACCGAAGCTGTCCATGTTGCTTTATTTTGTAACTTTCTTTCTTCATTAACTCCCCGGGGTTCTACCCCGTTTCTACGGACGGTTCTAAAAAGGTTGAAAACTCCAAATCATTCTTAGCGACTCCCTTTATACAAATGTTAAAGCGCAACGATGCATCCAGATCATGAGAAATATATCCACTTTCAAGAATGCTTAACGAGCCTGAATCGTGCTTGGAGCATCATAGGAAAGATATTGGATTCGTCAGAGAGAAATGAACTAACTCGAGCGGCTTACGAGCTCGCAATTATTGAGTACTGTAAGCCATATAAGAACTCTCTGGGTTGGGGAAAGAAAGGCGAAAAACTAGAAGCCCCAAGCCTCTCGGCAACTGAATCAGCATTGCACAACCGGCTAATCAGATTACGAGATAAAGAACTTGCCCATTCTGACTTGCCAGAAAAGGATAGAAAACTCTATTTAGGAAGTTCAGCGGACCGTCGAATACCCTTAATCATCAAGAATACCGGCCCTGACCTTCCGGACCCGAAATCTGTGAAAGATTTGATCGAACGAATTCTGGACACTTTATATGACCAATTGTCGGAGATCGAGCAAAAAGCGTATTCAGCGCTTTAACAATCGGTTCAATAAAAGACTCGGCCAAGGCCGAGCCCATTAACAATGGGCGACATGGAATCCCCCAAGTGTCAAGCTCTGACCATATTTGACCTTAAGGTATAGACTGCAGCTCTACATTCGGTCTCTAGTTGAGTTGCTATCAACTCGGACCCAGATGAATATTCGCAAGTGAAACCGGCCTCATTCGTTAGACGGTCTTGATGACCACCCTTATTACCAGGCTCAGATTTCCGCGGTCTGCCCTGCTTGTCATCTACCGACTTCGCAGGACTCGGTGGGCACCTCAGTGTAAACTGTGATTAGTGCTTTGCTTTAATCGAGTTGCCTACTAATACAGGCATCGCACGGTAGTTTTCTTCCCTGGTCATCAATGTCCAATTCAAGCGCGCATTTCTGGCAACCTGAGCAACCACCGCGCGAAGATAGCCTCGGCGGGCCATGAGCTCCCTGACCCAGCAACTCACCCTGTCCTGTTTGTCACCCACAGGATGCTGCACCGGCACGGTTTTTTTTGCAGTACTTTGTAGATAGCCCG
>JGI12109J20283_11315309_pt1 | contig 15749 bp, 11 predicted proteins | sample ElkSlonscriptome_12_FD_20283 | JGI IMG/M metagenome (IMG submission 20283)
TCCCGTTCTGGGACTATATCGGAACCCGACTGGGCGCCGCCGTCAGAAACCCCGTGCCGCACTTGCCTGACCTGGTCGCGGCGCGCTGCCAGGCCTGACCGCCCGGACTTTTGCCCCGGTTACCAGCTTCGTTGAGAATATCGAGGCATCGGAAAACCGGGCGCCCGGTGACGTGGACGTGGTAACGTTCTTTGATCGGCCCGTGAGTGGCGCACGCCAATGGCACGCTTGGTGCGTCTCCAACGGTCATCTCTTTGAACCACGTGTCACGAAAACCACATACAGATGCGACGTGTATGGTGTCGATTTGAATACCACTCCAAAGAATATCGTGGATCAAACACGGTATTGGTTCGGCCTTTTTTCGCACCGGAGACACAATGGGCTTTGGAAGGGCATGATTGAGGTCGCACTTGATGCCGCCGACGACGCAAAGGCTGAAGCTCTTGTGAAAGAACTGATGCCATGACAAAAAGATTAGAAAAAGACAGGCTGACATCAGAATTGGCATCCGTGAACGCTATGTTGAGCACGATGCCTGAGGATGATTTTGTTGGGCGTATGGGATTCACGTCGCGCAAAGAAGAGATCGAATCAAAGCTTCGTGAACTTGACCATGCCCCTGACACATTCGCTAACGTCGCGATCCTGTTTTATGGAAAGCCCGTTCAGGGCTCTCGTTCGATCAACACAGAGTTCGCGGCAAAAGCCTTGGAGACCTACCAAGACCTTGTGGCGAGACAGCTTGCCTCCTTTGAAACCGGTGGACTGGCGCAACGAGGCCCGGTCCCATCCAAGCAGGCAGCGGCCCTCAACATCACAGGTGTGGCCCATGGATCATTTGGGTTTGTGCTGGAAGAAAATGGCGCTTCATCACCTCAATTGATCAACTCGTCTTTGAAGAATGCCGTAGAAGAAGTCAGCGGCATTTTCGACAGCTTCGCGTCTGAAAAAGAAGCCGTTTTTGACGAGACCATTCGCGAAATGGACCCCAGGCTTTTTTCATCTGTCAAGTCGTTCTTCAAGGTTGTTCATGAGAATGAAGCAACAATGCGAATAATTGATGGGAAGCACGACAAAAAATTTGATGCCCGGGCTGTTGATCGAGCGCACACGCGCTGCGAAGAAGCTTCTATTGAAGAAGAGCCTTTGACCGTGACCGGCACTCTTATTGGCGTTCTTCCGACGCCGCGTCGCTTCGAATTGCGACTCTTAGATGGAGAAACGCTCACGGGCAAGGCGGGAATATCCATCAGCAAGGACTATCTGGAGAGAATTGAGAAGGACAGGCATTTCATCGGCCAAGTCTGCGAGGCAGAACTGCTGAAAAAGACCGTCGACCGCCCGGGGCAAGCAACGCGAATATACTACACGCTGCAGGAGCTTAGACAACCGGAACGGTCGTGATGCTTCTTGCACTCAATACGCATGGCTCGGAATGTCAGGGACTTTGCCGCGCCCATGCTTCGCTTTCCCGACCTCCAAATCGGCCCGCCGGAGGATGTTCTGAAGGAGATCGCGTCGTGACCGCCATGACCATCCGCCTGCCCGACGAAACGCACCGGCGCCTGTCGGACCTCGCCGGCCGGCGCGGAACCACCGTCGAGGCGCTGATCACCGAGACGGCCTCGCACCTGCTGGCGGAGGCCGACGCCGAGGCCCGGTTTCGAGCCCGCGCCGCGCGCGGCGCCGGCCGCGTGGAGGAGGGGCTGGCGTTGATCGCGGCGGCGCGGGGGGGCCACGCCGCCAAGGGCTGAATTCCGCCTCTTCACCCGGCAGTGAGGTGCGAATGGACACAGCGGCCGGACGGGGCTTGCGGCCCCGCCCGTCTGTCCTGGGCATTACCCGCCGACACTGCTGCGCCGCGCGCCGGGGTGTGATAGAGGAATGTCGCCATTCGGCAGTCGGGGCCACGGTCCCCACCCCTGACATTCCTGATCTCGACAGAGGCCCCATGACCGTCGTTACCCGGTTCGCGCCCTCGCCCACGGGCTTTTTGCATATCGGCGGCGCCCGCACGGCGCTGTTCAACTGGCTTTTCTCGCGCCACCACGGTGGGCGCTTCTTGCTGCGGATCGAGGATACCGACCGCCAGCGGTCCACGCCGGAGGCGGTGGAGGCCATCTTCGACGGCCTGCGCTGGCTGGGCCTCGACTGGGACGACGACCCGGTGTTCCAGTTCTCCCGCGCCGCCCGCCATGCCGAGATCGCCCACGCCCTGCTGGCCGAGGGCAAGGCCTACCGCTGTTATGCCTCGCAGGAGGAGCTGGGGGCGATGCGAGAAGCGCAGAAGGCCGCCGGCCAGCCGATGCGCTATGACGGACGCTGGCGCGATCGCGACCCGGCCGAAGCGCCGGCCGAAGTCGATCCGGTGATCCGCATGAAGGCGCCGCGCGATGGCGAAACGGTGATCGAGGACCGGGTGCAGGGCCGGGTCACGGTGGCCAACGACCAGCTCGACGACATGATCCTCTTGCGGTCGGACGGCACGCCCACCTACATGCTCAGCGTGGTTGTTGACGACCACGATATGGGAATCACCCACGTGATCCGGGGCGACGACCACCTGACCAATGCCTTCCGGCAATCGCAACTCTATCGGCTGATCGGCTGGGAGCCGCCGGCCTTCGCCCACATTCCCCTGATCCACGGCCCGGACGGGGCGAAGCTCTCCAAACGCCATGGCGCGCTCGGCACCGAGGCCTACCGCGATATGGGATACCTGCCGGAGGCCATGCGCAACTACCTGCTGCGACTCGGCTGGGGCCACGGCGACGACGAGATCATCGGCGACGATCAGGCGCGCGACTGGTTCGACCTGGACGGCGTGGGCCGGTCGGCGGCCCGGTTCGACATGACCAAGCTGACCAGCCTGAACGGGCACTGGCTGCGGCAGGCCGACGACGCCCGGCTGGTGGACCTGGTGGCGGACCGCCTGGGCCAGACGGTGAACGAGGAGGGGCGGCGGCGCCTGCTGGCCGGGATGCCGGGTCTGAAGGAGCGCGCCAAGACCCTGCTGGAGTTGGCCGACAGCGCCGCCTTCTACGTCCGGCCCCGGCCGCTGGCGCTGGACGACAAGGCGCGCAAGCAGATGACCGGCGAGGGGGCGGAGACCCTGGCCGTTCTGCGCGAGCGGCTGGCGGTGCTGGACCCCTGGGACCGCGAGGCGCTGGAGGCTGACGCGCGCGCGGTGGCCGAGGCGCGGGACCTCAAGCTGGGCAAGGTGGCGCAACCTCTGCGCGCCGCCCTGACCGGGTCCACGGTCTCGCCGCCCATCTTCGAGGTGATGGAGATCCTCGGGCGGGCGGAGACGCTGGACCGTTTGGACGATTGTTTGCGATCAGGGCGGGAGGGTTGACGAAAGAGATGTTTTAGGTACTTAGGGCACGGAATGATGTGTCACGCGAGGGAGACTTAGTCTAAATAACCGGCAACAAAACTGCGTGCCAAGGCCTCCGGGTCGACGGTCGTCCTCGTGGCCGGCCCGCCGGACCCGAACCCGAGGGGGGAGCACTTCGGCATCGTGGCGCGGACACTCTCATCCAATGGAAGGACGAGTCGACATGACGCAAGCCAACACCGTCACCTTGACCGACAACCGGACCGGAACGTCGTACGAGTTCCCGATCATGGACGGGTCGGTTGGTCCCAGCGTGGTGGACATCCGCAAGTTCTATGCTGAAACGGGCATGTTCACCTACGATCCGGGCTACACCTCGACCGGGAGCTGCAAGTCCGACATCACCTATATCGACGGCGACCAGGGCATTCTGTTGCACCGGGGCTACCCGATCCAGGATCTGGCCACCAACTGCCGCTTCCTTGAGGTTGCCTATCTGCTGCTGAACGGCGAACTGCCCTCCAAGCAGGAGTTCGACAAATTCGAGTATGCCATCACCATGCACACCATGGTGAACGAACAGATCCACAAGTTCCTGGAGGGCTTCCGCCGCGATTCCCACCCCATGGCCGTGTTGTGCGGTGTTGTTGGCGGCTTGGCCGGATTCTACCATGATCAGACCAACCTGGACGACCCCCACCACCGTATGATCGCCTCGCACCGGCTGATCGCCAAGGTGCCGACCATCGCCGCCTGGGCCTACAAGTACTCGGTGGGCCAGCCGCTGATGTATCCGCGCAACAACCTGCGCTACGCCGCCGACCTGTTGCAGATGATGTTCGCGGTGCCGTGCGAGGACTACGTGGTCAACCCGGTGCTGGCCCGGGCCATGGACCGTATTCTCATCCTGCACGCCGACCATGAACAGAACGCCTCGACCTCCACCGTGCGACTGACCGGATCGTCCGGCGCCAACCCCTTCGCCTGTATCGCCGCCGGCATCGCCTCGCTGTGGGGACCGGCGCACGGCGGCGCCAACGAAGCGGTGCTGACCATGCTGAACGAGATCGGAACGCCGGATCGCGTGAACGAGTGCGTCAAGCGCGCCAAGGACAAGGATGATCCGTTCCGTCTGATGGGTTTCGGGCACCGCGTCTACAAGAACTACGACCCGCGCGCCAAGATCATGGCCCAGACCTGCCACGAGGTGCTGGAAGAGCTGGATATCAAGGATCCGCTTCTGGACGTGGCCATGGAGCTGGAAAGGATCGCGCTGGAGGACGAATACTTCGTCGAGCGCAAGCTGTACCCGAACGTCGATTTCTATTCCGGCATCGTGTTCCGCGCCATGGGCATTCCCACCTCGATGTTCACCGGTATGTTCGCCGTGGCCCGCACCACCGGCTGGGTGGCGCAATGGAACGAGATGTTCGTTGACCCGGCGCAGAAGATCGGCCGGCCGCGGCAGCTCTACACCGGCTACACCCAGCGGCAATTCGTGCCTCTGGATGACCGGTAGGCCGGACCCTGGTCCGGCGCGTCCGGACCCCTACATCATGATGGGCGGGTGGCATCTGGTGACCCGCCCCATGGTGTTGGAATGGAGACGCCCATGTCCGTCGAGACCGGTCAACCCGCCCCCGATGTCGCCTTGCCCACCGACGGTGGCGGCCATGTGTCGCTGCCCGACCTGACAGGGAAGGCCATCGTCCTGTACTTCTACCCCAAGGACGACACGCCCGGCTGCACCAAGGAGGCGATCGCCTTCAAGGAGTCGCTGGCCGACTTCGAGGCGGCGGGGGCGGTGATCGTCGGCGTTTCCAAGGACCCGGTCGCCAAGCACGACAAGTTCAAGGCCAAGTACGACCTGCCGTTCGTCCTGGCCTCCGATGCCGAGGGCGACGTCTGCGAACGCTACGGTGTCTGGACCGAAAAGAACATGTACGGCAAGACGTACATGGGCATCGCGCGCACCACGGTGCTGATCGACAGGGACGGCGTGGTGCGTCAGGTCTGGCCCAAGGTCAAGGTGCCGGGCCACGCCGAGGCGGTGCTGGAGGCGGTGCGAGCGCTGGGCTGACAGGCGGACGCGGGCGTCCCATATGGAGGGGATCACGCGCCCCCATCTTGCCGTGAAAGGCCGTCGCCATGTCCCGGAGACCATCGCTGTCTGTCGCCGTGATCACCGGCGCCTTGGCGCTGACCGTGGCGGGCTGTCAGAGCGTCCGTACGGTGTCCCACGTCCATTCCCTGAACGACGTGTTCCAGTACGTCTATACGTCGAGCCTGCCGCTGGAGGTCGTGGGCAACCCCTACCCGGGCGCCAACGACGCCGGCGTGGCGGCCGCCGCCGCGCGCGCCATGAGCGGGCTGGTCAGCCGCCGGCCGCTTGAGTTCGTGCCCGTGCCGCCGGGGTCCGGCGCCCACGCCAACGGCTACCGCACGGTGCTGTTCCTCAGCGGCGGGGGTATCGTGCCGGGCGAAAGACTGTGCGCCGGCGGCCTGCCCACTGACACACCCAAGGGCGGCAGCCTGCACGCCAGCGCCGCCTTGTGCGAAGGGAGCACCATGGTCGCCTGGGCCGAGGGCTGGGGCGGCCCGGTGCCGGCCACGCCCGACGCCACGTTCGCCGCGCTGATGGACCGGCTGATCGACGCCGTGTTCAAGCGCGAGGCGGACCGCGACGCGTTTGAGAGCGAGGACGTCTGGCCGGACCAGTGAGTCCGGGATCAAAGCCTCGGTCGGCCCCTGCCGCGCCGACGCAATCGCGTCGGCCGGTACGAGGGGGCACGGGCCGCTACGACACCCGACCCGAGAACAGCCTAAGCGAACAACTGCTCCGTGTCCGCGACGAAGCCGGTTCGCCCTTCTCCTGCGCCGTACGTTACGAAATGGAACAACGGGGCCATGCCGGCATCGGCCACGTCTGTGTTGGCTTCCAGATAGGCGTTACCGGAGAACCATGGCCCGGAATCGCGGCCCTCTTCGGTCCCCCAGGTCGCGTAATGCCGCAGGCCGGATGAGAGCCATCCGTCGGCGATCGCCGCCGCAACGTCTGAATTGCCCGCCAAGTACCAAGCTTCATCCCACAACGGGTTCGGCGCCCGCCCTTCGTCAAGCCCATACTCCAGAAAGTGTGTCCGGGCGTCCGGGAACACGCCGGCCTCAATCGCCGCCGCGACGTCCGCATTCTGCGATAGGTAGAACGCACTGTCGAAGGCCAGTCCCGCCGCCCCCACGGAATCGGAAATGCTGGTGAGGGTTGAGGTCCCATCGCCGCTGAAAACCAGTACCTCGACATCCTCCTCCACGACGGCGGTCCCACCGCTCCGGGTAACGCTGATCGTTGCCGCCCGCTGAATGTCGGCCGCCGCTGAGCTTTCCGCGAACTGAGCCACATCAACGCCGGTTCCGCCGGAAATCGTATCGTTGCCGTTTCCGCCGATCAGGATGTCGTTTCCGCCAAGGGACCCAATGACGTCATCGCCGTCGCCGGCGTTCAGTGTATCGTCGCCAGGGCCGAGGACGATTGTCTGAGCGGATCCGTCGGCAACCACAATGTTGTTGCCGTCGCCCCCGCCAACCGAAACCGGGCCGAGAATCACGGCGAACTCGATCCAGTCGAGGTCGATGCTACTTCCGGACTCCAGTGAGCGGGCGTCGAGGAAGAGGACGTCCTGTTGCCCTTCGCTCCCGGCGAATGCGCCACCGCCTTCTGCCGAAAGGGCATCCGACGTGAGCATGTCGGTGGTGAGAGTGACGCTTTCGCCGTCGGGGAGATCGTCGAGGAACGCGTTGAGTTTTGAGACGAACGCCGCCCGGTTTTCGACCGGCACATCGACCGTGTCGAAGAAGCTGCCGGCGGCCTCGCGAACCTCGTCCATTTCGGTGGTCACGAGGGAACCCGTGTCGTCCGGCGTGCCATCGTCCGTTTCTCCGCCAGGGTCCGCCACGCCAACGTCATCGTTGCTAACGATCAGCTGCTTCTGCGGCACCGCAAGCATGGCGCCCGCACTCGGGTTCGACAGGACAATGGCGATCGCCTCATCCGGTTCCGCCACAGTGTCACCGACAATGCGGACAGACGCTTCGCCCACCGTTTCACCTTTGTCGAAGTAAATGGTGCCAGACGGGAAGACACCGCCTTCCAGGTCTTGCGCAACCACCGGATTGTCGCCCGCACCGACAACCGTGTAGTCGACGCTTGCTGCGGTGTCGAAGCCGCTGCTACGGACAACCCTGAAGGTCAACTCCGTCACCCCGGAGTCACCTTCGTCAAACGCGGTCGCTGGCAACTGCAGCGCAAAAGCCGGTTGTGCGGGTGCATCGTCGTTCTGGATCCTGCCTCCGGCGGTGGCGCCGATGACGGCGAAATCCGTCGAAGGATTCAGAAGCGACACCTTGAAGTCCTCGTCGGGCTCGTCCACGGCGTCACCGGCCACCGCAACCGTCACCTGTTGCGATGTTTCACCCGGGGCGAAGGTGATCTTTCCGGTCGGGAACGCAGCTCCGGCGAAGTCCGCAGCGTTTGCCGGGTTTGATCCGACGCCGGTCACAACGTAGTCGACGCTTCCGGCGCGATCGATCTCGCCACCGCGTCTGACGGTGAAAGTCAGGTCGGTTTGCGGGTCGTCGGGGTCGCCTTCCAGCGCCCGGGGGGCGTTTCCCGAGATCGTTACATTCGACGTCGCGTCGTCGTTGACGATGGCCACCTGCTTGTCGATGGCTGTCGCGCCGTTTTCGAACGTGGCGTTCGCAAGACCGGTGAAGTTCAGATGGAAGTGCTCTTCGCTCTCGACTCTGTCATCGCCAAGCAGGTCCAGTGTGAGGGTGGTCGATGTGGCGCCGGCCTCGATGCGGAAGGTCTGGTTGACGGCAACGTAGTCGGCGCCGGCAACCGCTGTTCCGTCGCTCGACCTCACCTGTCCGGTCACGTCGGCAGTCGGTGCTTCGCTGAGAGTCAGCGTCACCGTCACCGAGTTCGCCGTATCACCTTCGTCGAACCGGGTCGCGCTAAAGGTCAGCTCCGGGCTCGGCTGCAGCGTATTGGTATCGATGCGCGTGTCTTTGAACTGCACGAATTCGACGTTGCTGAGCGTGTCTGTTCCAGTGCCGACCGTGATCAGACCGCCGCTTTTTTTCACGGGACCGACATCGGCCATGTTCCGGTCGTAAACAACGGTGTCGACACCATCCCCGCCATCGATGCGGTCGTCCCCATCGCCCGGGTTGATCTGGTCGTTGCCGCCACCGCCCAAAAGCCGGTCGTTGCCCTTGCCGCCACTAAGTGTGTTGTCAAGGTTGTTGCCGACCACCCGGTCGTTCCCGTCGCCGCCGTCGCCGGTTTCGTCGAACGCGCCGAGCCGGATCGTGTCGTCGCCCTCCGTGGTGTTGCCTTGTCCGTCGCCGCCGGAGATATCGAACTCGAGTGACGCACCGACGGTTCCGTCCGTCAGGATCACGTCGGCCCGCAGTTCGTTGCTGGCGCCCGGACCCGTCGTCAGGTTGTCCTGGCTGTCCTTGAGGTTGAAGCCGAGGGTGGTGTCTTGGAATTGATCAATCCCAAATGTTTCGACAAAGGTGTCGTTGAGGAAGATTTCCACCCTGTCGACTTGGTCCCCGGAAAAGCCGGAGGTCTGGAATTCGTCGGCAAGCTGCGAGGAATCCCGCAACATGACCGCGCTGTTGCTGTCGATAATGTTGAGAGACGACAGGTCGGCATTGCCGATGCCAAAGGCACGCACATCGGCAAACGCCTGCAGGCTTGAACTGGCGCCGGACCCATGACCATCGGAGAGGAAGTAGGCGATGTTGGTGCCGCCCGGCGGCAGGTTCGAAAAGAAGGCCTGAGCCTTCGACAGCGCTGGGCCAAACGATGTGCCGCCGTCGGCGTAGAGCCCGCTGATCGCCCCTTTTGCGCCCGAAGCGTCCAGTGGTGCCTGCAGTGAGGCGTACGAAGTGAAGGGGATCACGGCAAACTGGCTGACGGCCGCGATGCCTTCAGCCTCAAGACTGTTGATCAGTTGATTGTAGGCTTGCTTCGCGTCGGACAGTTTCTGTCCTGTCATGCTGCCCGATTTATCGATGATGAACGCCAAGTTGTACTGAATGTCGCTGGACTGTGTGGAAAGCGTGATCTGGTAGTCGACGTCACCATCGTTGGTGAAGGTCGGCGCGGTCAGGGTTGCCAGCCCAATGGTATCGCCGTCGGCTTCGTTGATCGGCGCTTCGACCGAGTCTGTCGGACCATCGCCGTAGGGTATGCGATAGGTCCGCTCCAGCAAGGTGGTCAGGTCGCCGCCGATCGCCGCGTCGGACAGCCGGATCGGGTTGTCCGCATTGCCAAAGATGTCGAATGTTGCTGACGCATCTATACCGAGAAGATCCAGGATTTCAGCCTCAATAACAGGGCCTGCGCTAAAGCCATTAAACGAGGCGCCCACCTGAGGGCCGTCAGAATCTTTTCGGTCGTCTCCCTTGTCGCCGCCTCCGTTGTTTTCGTCGCCTTTGTCGCCTTTGTCGTCACCGCCAAGCCCGATCTCGAAGGTCGCATCCAAAGCCTTGACCGGAAGCTTGATGTTCGGGGTCAGGCCGAATTGGGTGCTGATGTCCCCGTCGATTTTGTACTTGGCGGTGATTTCAAGCACTCCTCCATCCGCGTCAGGTGCTTGCAGGGAGAACGCGTCGCCGACATTGCCTTGACCAAGGAGCGTGCCCGTGTCGTCGAACAACTCAACGGTGAACGCGTCAGGGTCGAACGTAAACGCCTGCGTCAAACCAAGATTGGCCTGCGCCTTGAGATCGAGAAGATTGGCCCCGAGCGTGACACCCCCCAAATCAAACGTGAAACCGCCAACCGGCGGCAACCCAAACGCTGTCGTGGCGATTTTGTCGAGGTCTACCGCAAAGGTTGCGAAATTTGACGTTGGATCAACGGTCAAGGGTGGCAGGTCTGCGCCGCGCGAGACCGTGGCATCGACCGTATCCGAATCCTCGAAATCCCCCGGGATGCGGATCGAGCCTTCGGCAAACCCACCGAACAGATCGCCGAGTTTGACCTCAAAATTGGTTGGATCGACATTGACCAGGTTGAAAGTCGTGTCGAAGGCCTCTCCGATCCCGATGTCGTCGAACTCGAACAGTGAGTATCCGAACAGGTTCCCCACGCCAACATCGCTGAGAACGACCTCAGACATAGACATCTGGACATCGACCCCGGCCGAGCCAACCCCAGCGCCGCGACCAAAGATTTCTGCATTGGCCACCCTGGCGTTGTCGCCGGTTTCCACGCTGAACATCTCGCCGGGCGCCACGCTTTCCGGCAGCACGACGTCGAAATTGACGGGATAGGAGAAGTCTAGGCTGCCCAACGTCGGGAAATTGATGTACGGAATGAGATGCGCACCGAACGTGCCGTTGTAATCAAATTCAAGCCCTGGAGTACTCCATCGGCCGTTCATGGGAATCTCGCCGCCCAACGGCAGACGAAAACTGTCTGTCGTGGTCCCGAATCCCCACGGCGATAAATCCTCCGCCGTGAATTCCAGGGTTTCATGCACAATCTTCGGTATCATATCATCCCCCCCCCCCCCTGGGTTGAAAGCCGACACTATCGCTATGCCCGCGTTTTAGCCATAAATTGTGGCCGCGCGCAACCGTAAAAGTTGGGATGAGTCCGGGATCAAAGCCTCGGTCGGCCCCTGCCGCGCCGTTCCGACGCGTACAGGCCGACCGCCAGCCAGATCAGGCCGAAGCTCGCGGCGTGGCCCACGGTGAACGCCTCGCCGTAGACCAGCACGGCCATGGTGAACTGCAGCGTCGGGTTGATGTACTGCAACATTCCGAGGGTTCCCAGGGGCAGCCGCCGCGCGCCGACAGCAAACAGCAGCAAGGGGATCGCCGTGGCCGGCCCGGAGATCACCAGGACGGCCATGTCCACCGGGTCGCCGTGGGGCATCGCGCCTGAGCCGGTCCAGCCCAGCCAGATCAGAAACGCCGCCGCCAGCGGTCCCGTCATCAGCACTTCCAGGGTGAAGCCGACCAGCGACTCGGCCGGCGCGATCTTGCGCAGCAGGCCATACATGCCAAAGCTGCTCGCCAGCACAAGGGCGATCCATGGCACCCGCCCCAGACCGACCAGCATCACCAGCACGCCCAGCAGGGCCAGCCCGACCGCCAGCCACTGGCGTCGGCTTGGCCGCTCGCCCAGCACCACGGCGCCAAGCAGGACGGTGGCCAGGGGGAAGATGTAGTACCCCATGCTGGCGTCCAGCTTGTGGCCGCCACCCGTGGCATAAATGAAGGTCAGCCAATTGATCGAGATGGCCAGCGCGCTGCCGGCGAACACCAGCAGGTCACGCGGCCGGCGCAAGATGGCCAGCAGGGCGTTTGTCTGCCCGAAGGCCACGATCAGGGGTAGCGACAGGGCCAGCGCCCAGACGATGCGGTGGGCCATTACCTCCAGCGGCGGCACGTGCCCGAGCAGGTGATACAGGATCGGCGACAGCCCCCAGAACACATAGGCGCCGATGGAGGCCGTCAGGCCGGCGCGGCGGCGTCGGGCGGTGTCCTCGGCCGCTCCGGACGGCAGGGAGCGGGGCGCGGCGGGGAGTGGGTCGGGCACGATCGGTGTCCTGGATGACGGAAGGGAGGGCACGCGCCGAGGTGCGCGCAGGCCATCAGGTGGAGAAATACGCCGCCAGCCGGGTCTCGATCGTCGCGGCCAGGTCGTCGGCGATGGCGCGTTGCGCGGCCCGGCGGCTCTGTTCCGTGGCGTACTGGTTGTCGAGGATGTTGTAGGTGACGGCCGAGCGCGACGTCTCTTCCAGATCCAGGCGCCGGCGTCCCTCGCCGGTCGGCGTCAGCAGCCGCCACGTGACCGTGGCGTACAGATTGCCCAGCGTCGCCCGGTCGTTGCTCTGGATGCCCAGGTCCTGGTCCACGAGGGTGACCTGGGCCTGCAGGACATGGCGCGTCTGGCCGGCGGGCTGCAGGCGGTCGAGAAGGGCGTTGCGCAGGAGCTGGCCCATGCGCTCCGGGATGGGCTCGACGGCGATGGACGACAGGGCCGGCCCGCCTCGGCCGCGCCGCCCGTACAGGGGCCGGAAGCCGCAGGCGGCCAACGCGAGCAGCGGCGCGGTGGCGACGAGGCGTCTGCTGATGGCTGGCCAGCGCGGGCTCATGCCGCGACGACGATGTTGACGATGCGGTTGGGCACCACGACCACCTTGCGGATGGCCTTGCCGTCGGTGTGCAGGCGCACGTTCTCGACCGCCAGCGCCGCCGCCTCGGCCTCCTCTTTGGGGCAGTCCTTGGGCACCTCGATGTTGCCGCGCAGCTTGCCGTTGACCTGCACCGCCAGGGTGACCGTGTCGTCCACGCACATCGCCGGGTCGGCCTCGGGCCAGTCGCTTTCGGCCAGGATGCGGTCGTGGCCCAGCAGGCCCCAGCAGGCCTCCGTCACGTGCGGGACCATGGGGTTGAGCAGCCGCACCGCCGTCTCCAGCGCGAAGCGGCACACGGCGTCCGCGCCCGGTGCGTCCGGCTTCACATCCGGGATGGCGTTGGTCAGTTCGCGGATGCGGGCAACGGCGGTGTTGAAGCGGAACCGTTCCAGGTCCTCGGTCACCCCGGCGATGGTCTTGTGGGCGCGCTTGTACAGGTCGAGCGTCGGGCGATCCAGCGTGGCCACGTCCACGGCCGTGCCCACCGGGGCCAGGGCCACCGGCGGGTCGGCCACCAGCCGCCAGACGCGGTTGACGTAACGCCAGGCGCCTTCCAGGCCGGCGTCGGACCATTCCATGTCGCCGTCGGGCGGGTTGTCCGACACGATGAACAGCCGCGCGGCGTCGGCGCCGTAGGTCTCCAGGATCGCTTCCGGATCGACCGTGTTGCGCTTCGACTTCGACATCTTCTCGGCCCGGCCAACGGTGACCGGCGCGCCGTCCGACAGCCGCCGGGCGGTGCCGTCCGGCAGAACCTCGACCTCGGCCGGTTCCAGCCACTGGTCGTCGGGTCCCTTGTAGACCTCGTGCAGGACCATGCCCTGGGTGAACAGGCCGGCGAACGGCTCGGCCAAGCCGAGATACCCGCAGTCCCGCAGCGCGCGGGTGAAGAAGCGAGAGTACAGCAGGTGCAGCACCGCGTGTTCGACGCCGCCGATGTACTGATCGACCGGCAGCCAGTAATCGACGGCGGCGCGGTCGAATGCCTGGGTCTCGCTCTGGGGCGAACAGAAGCGGGCGAAGTACCACGACGATTCCATGAAGGTATCGAAGGTGTCGGTCTCGCGCCGGGCCGGCTTGCCGCAGGTCGGGCAGTCCACATGCTTCCAGGTCGGGTGCCGGTCCAGCGGGTTGCCGGGGGCGGAGAAGTCCACGTCCTCGGGCAGCCGCACTGGCAACTGGTCCGCGGGCACCGGCACGATGCCGCAGGACTCGCAGTGGATCACCGGGATCGGGCAGCCCCAATAGCGCTGGCGGGAGACGCCCCAGTCGCGCAGGCGGAACTGCACCGTGCCCTCGCCCTTGCCCAGGCGTTCCACCTTTTCAATGGCGGTGCGCTTGGCGTCGGTGACCGACAGGCCATCGAGGAAGTCCGAGTTCACCGCCACGCCGTCGCCGACGAACGCCTCGGTGCCGCCCTCAAGCGCGGCCGAGAAGGCGGCGACGTCGGCGTCTTTCGGCGCCACCACGGTCTTGATGGGCAGGCCGTACTTGCGGGCGAAGTCGAAATCGCGCTGGTCGTGCGCCGGGCAGCCGAAGATGGCGCCGGTGCCGTATTCCATCAGGACGAAGTTGGCCACGTAGACCGGCACGGTCCACTCGGGGTCGAACGGGTGAACGGCGCGCAGGCCGGTGTCAAAGCCCTTCTTCTCGGCCGTCTCGATGGCTTCCTCGCTGGTGCCGATGCGGGCACACTCGGCCACGAAGTCGGCCAGCGCCGGGTCGTTCGCGGCCAGTTCGGTGGTCAGCGGGTGGTTCGGCGACAGGGCGCAGAACGAGGCGCCATAGAGCGTGTCCGGCCGGGTGGTGAAGACCTCCAGCGGGGCGTCGCGGCCGACGATGTCCCAGCGCAGAAAGGCTCCCTCCGATCGGCCGATCCAGTTGGTCTGCATCAGGCGGACCTTGTCGGGCCAGCGCTCCAGGTCCTTGATGGCGGCCAGCAGGTCGTCGGCGTAGCGGGTGATGCGGAACGACCATTGCGCCAGCTTGCGCCGCTCGACCGGGGCGCCGGAGCGCCAGCCCTTGCCGTCGATGACCTGCTCGTTGGCCAGCACGGTGTGCTCGACGGGGTCCCAGTTCACCCAGGCTTCGGTGCGGTAGGCCAGGTCCGCCTTGTAGAAGTCCAGGAACATCTTCTGTTCATGGCGGTAGTATTCGGGCTCGCAGGTCGAGATCTCGCGCGACCAGTCGATGGACAGGCCCATGGGCTGGAACTGGGCGCGCATGGCCTTGATGTTCTCGCGGGTCCACTTGGCCGGATGCACGCCGCGCTGGATGGCCGCGTTCTCCGCCGGCAGGCCGAAGGCGTCCCAGCCCATCGGATGCAGCACGTTGAACCCGCGCGCCCGGCGATAGCGCGCCACCAGGTCGCCCATGGTGTAGTTGCGCAGGTGGCCCATGTGGATGCGCCCGGAGGGATAGGGGAACATCTCCAGCACGTAGTACTTGGGGCGGGCGGGGTCCTCGGTGGCGCGGAAACAGTCACGCTCGGCCCACACCGCCTGCCAGTGGGCCTCGGTTTCCTTGACGTTATAGCGCTCGGCGGCGGCCATGTACCAACGGTCCTCTGTCTTCGATCGTGTTGGAACGGAAAAGGGGGGAGGCGGTCTATTGGTCCCGCAAGGCCGCCATGCGCAGTTGGCGGGCGCGGGTCAGGATGGCGTCCTCCAGGTCGGTGGCGACGGCCGCGTCCACCGGCACGTCGGTCCAGGCCCCGGGTGTGTCCGCCGCGACGTCCGCGTCGAGCGGGCCACGCTGTTGCTTGAACACCGAAACCTCGATGCCGTCCGCGCGCAGGGCCTTGGCCAGGATGTAGACGTTGATCTTGAACCGCTCGCCGGGGGCTTCGGGCGGGGTGTACCAGTCCGTTATAATGACGCCGCCGAACGGGTCGGCCGAGGCCAGCGGCATGAAGGCGATGGTGTCCAGCGACGCGCGCCACAAAAAGCTGTTGACGCCGATGCCGCCGCCATCCGCCGGGCGCTCGTCGTCGCCCGACCCGAACAGGTCGATGCCACCCGGGCCGAACACGGTGTCGCGCTGATAAGGTTTGCTCAGGTCGCGACGAATGGTGCGGTCCTCGCCGGGCGGTCGGTCCGGGTAGATCGGATCCGCGTATTGGCAGGCGGTGAGCAGAAGGGCCGCCGCCACGGCCACGCCGACAAATCTCATGGTCTCCCTTTCCT
>JGI12109J20283_10000201_pt1 | contig 15735 bp, 10 predicted proteins | sample ElkSlonscriptome_12_FD_20283 | JGI IMG/M metagenome (IMG submission 20283)
CCGAAGTCCCCCCCGACACCCCCCCCCCCGGCCCCCCCCCCGAGGCGTCCTCCGGTTCAACCGCCGCGCCCGCGGCGCCCGTCGACGCGCCGCCCGAGATCCCAGACACCGCCTCCGACAGCCCGGCCCGCCGCTCGCCCTCCGTCCCTCGGCGATCGTCGACCGTTCCAACGCCATCGCCATCCGTCCCGCCTGCGCCCGCACCCACGTTGGACCGCGGCCGACCCTCATCCCCCTCTCGCTTCCCCGCCCCCTCCCCCGCCGACGCTCGCTCTTTGGTGTCACCGACTGGTGACTCATCGCCCGCCCCCATCGCGTTATTGGACCCCGACCGCTCGCCCGGCTGCGACACCAAACTCGATAAACCGCGTCCCAGCCGATTCTTCTGACGCTTCGCCATCACCAATCCTCCGCCCGACCCCGATTCTCTGCCTGTTGCTAGGCAATTGTTCCACGTGGAACAATCGACGCCAACCTTCAGCACACACCCCCCGCAACACGCGACTCAACCGCCCCGCTCCGCCCCGCTCCGCCGAGCGATGTTCCATGTGGAACATCTAGCAGCGGTCATCCTTAGTATACATACCACGACTCGCGGCCTTCAACACCCGGAGCACCATATGGCCGATCACCACCGCACACCCCGGCTTCCCGACGCCGCCGGCTTCCCGCACGGCCTCCCCGCCGACATCGGCATCCTCGCCCGCGGACTCTGGCGACCCGACGACCAGCACCTCCTCCTCTGTCAGAACACCAAACGAGGCTACTGGTACCTCCCCGGCGGACACGTCGAACCCGGCGAATCCGTCGCCCACGCCATCCGACGCGAACTCTACGAAGAAGCCGGCCTGCTCGGCGTTGACGTCGGGCCGTGCCTCTTCGTCGAAGAACACCTCTTCAACCAACGCGGCGCCCCCCGACACGAATACACCTTCGTCCACCACATCGCCGTCGAACACTGGCCCCGCGACGAGCACGGCCGGCCCGCGCCCGTCGCCGCCCAAGAGCCAAAACTCGACTTCGGCTGGTTCGAGCCCGCCGCCCTCACCGACCTCGACCTCCGACCCGGCGGCCTCAAAGCTTGGCTCACCGCCCACCCGGGCAACCTCGACACCCCCCACTTCCTCTCCACCCACGATCTCCACCGCCCCTCATCGTAACCCCCCCCCTCCCAGCCCCCTCCCAGCCCCCTCCCAGCGCGCTTCCAGCCCCTTGCCAGCCCCCTCCCAGCGCTCCTCTAAGCCCTCTCCCGGCGCTTCCCCCGCGGCTGTCGACTGCGCATTGTTCCACGTGGAACATTGCGCAACGACGCTCCGATCCCGCCGACCGCTCCGCCTTGACAGGCAGCTCCGCAATCCGCCGACTTGGGCTTCAGCCGTCCTTCTCGCAAGCCGATCGGGGTGAGCGGGCGGATTCTCGTTCGCCCCGTCTCCGGGTTCGCCTCCTGCTCTTCTCTGTGTCACCGCTTGCGCAAGCGGTTACTGCGAGTTGAAGTAGGGGCGTGGAAGGTCGGCTTGTATGGCTCGCCCGCGTGCCGAGCACCGCGACACCCAGCAATCCCTCGACCTGGTCGCCGACCTCGCGGCCCAGTTGGACCGCCTGCACGCCGAGCTCGAGCAGTCCGACCGCTTGGCGACCCTCGGCATGATGGCCGCGGCCGTGGCCCACGAGCTGAACAATATTCTCACGCCCGTGTTGAGTTACGCTCAACTCGCGCTCGCCCGGCCCGAGGACGGCGAACTGGTCCGCAAGGCGCTGGAGCGTTCGGAAGCCGGCGCCGGCCGGGCGGCGGAGATCGTCGGCTCCATGCTCGACCTCGCCCGCCCCCCCCTGCCTCCCGACCCCGCCGAGCCCGACCACTCCACCGGCCCCGCCGAGTCCACGGACTCCACCGACCCCTCGGACCCCCTGGACCCAGCCGACTCCATCGACCACGCCGCGGGCGAGGCGGTCAAGGACTCCGGCGGAGCGGCGTGCTCTTGCGATGTCGCTGGGGGGCGGGGCCTTGGCAGCGGGCGGGCGGATCAATCACGCGGAAATGGGGTGGATCGATCGAGCGGCGGGGGGGTGGCGGAGGTGGCGGCGGAGGTGGGGGCGTGTTTGAAGGCGGCGTTGGCGTGTTCGGCGCGGCCGCTGGAGAAGGACGGGATCACGCTGGAGCGGCGTGTAGCGGCGGGGTTGGTCGCGCCGCTGCGGCCGTTGAGTCTGGAGCAGTTTTTCGTGAACACGATCGGGAACGCGCGGGACGCGATCCGGCCGCGGCGGGGGTTCGTGCGGGTGCATGCGGAATGTTCCACGTGGAACAATGCAGCGTCGTGGCGGCGGGCGGGGGCTGTGCCGGGCGGCCTCGCGGGTTCGGGGGGTCACGGGGAGGCGGCCGATCGGGTGCTGATTGGTGCGGGTGAGTTCGGGCCGGTGGTGGTGGGGGACGAGGTGGACGGGGCGTGGGAGGCCGCGGGCGAGGGGCGGGCGGTTGTGGTGTGCGTGTCGGATACCGGATCGGGCGTTCCGCTGAAGATCGTGGAGTCGGTGTTCGATCCGCTGGTGACGCGGAAGCAGCGGGGGGGCGAGCGACCCGGGACGGGGCTGGGTCTGGCGATCTGCCGACGGGTGGTGCACGGGGCTGGAGGTCGGCTGTGGATCTGGAGCCAGCCGAGCGTGGGGACGGCGGTGGTGGCCGCGCTGCCAGTCAGATAGCGCAAGTCTTTGTCATGACAGTTTTTATAGTTGATCGCGGCCCGGTGCCGGGGGTGGTCATCGGCGTCGATGTCCCGTTGTTGTTTGGTTTCTGATTGGTCTGCCGGGTTTGAGGTGAGGGAGTTGAGCGTCGGCTCAACTTTTGTGAGGCGGGGGAGCGTTTTGAGCTGTAGATTGAAGGTCTGAGCGCAGGACCATCCGCCCGCTCGGCGTTGCTGTCGATTGGAAGCGGGAGTCGCCTGCGTGAGGCGTTCGATGACGCCGCGGCGGCCGCTGTTTGGTCGCGGCGGGGCGGCGGTGTGCGGCAGCAAGCAGGAGATCGGTGATGCAAGCGGGAATCAACAGCGGCGTCGGTGCGAACAACGGACGGCGGCGTGGTGCGGAGCGCGGGGTCGAGCGGAGTGCGAAGCGGGGATTCGCGGGCCGTCGAGGCGTCGGCGGTGGGGCGGCGGCGTGCGTGCTCGCGTTGGCGGCGGGGCTGTCGTGGAGCGGGGCGGCGATGGCGGGCGGCGGAACGATCCTTGTCGTGCCAGCGGAGATGGCGAGGGGTGAGCTGCTGAGCGAGTTCGGGGTCGGGGAGGGCGAACCTGCGGGAGCGGCGCGGACGGGTCGGAATATGGACTTTGAGCCGCCGGCGGTGGCGGACCTGGTGCTGCGGGTTGACGACGACGCGGCGCCGGGCGGGGACGGTTTGAGCTGGGCGACGGCGTTCGATTCGTTGCAGGCGGCGCTGGACGCGGCGGAGGATGCCGTCGTCGCGAGTTCGGGCGCCACGAGCGTCGAGGTGCGGGTGGCGGGCGGCGTGTACGTGCCGGGCGATGTGGACGGGTTCGGGTTCGAGGTGGCGTCGCCAGTCGAGCCGGTGCTGAACCTGCGGGGCGGGTTCGCGGGGTTGAGCGGCGCGGATGGTGATGTGCAGGACGCGTCGTTGTACGAGACGTTGCTGAGCGGGGACTTGCTTGGGAACGACCCGCCGATCGGGACAGAGCGCGATCCGAACGCGGCGGCGTTCGCGGACAACGCGGCGACGGTGCTGGCGTTCGCGCCGGACGCGACGGGGCGGACGTTCGTGGAGCGGATGCGGATCGAGTCGGGCTTCGTGGGGATGCGTGGATTGCCGCGACGGACGCTGGAGGTGGTGTTCCGTGGTCATCGCGGGGCGGCGTTGTGGGCGGCTGCCGAGAGGATCTCGCCGGGCACGATCGTGACGCTGGAGTTTCCGGATTTGTTCCTCGATGGCGTGTGGCGGTTGGTCGGTTGCGACTTTGAGCAGAACTTGGGTCGATCGGTGGTGGGGATCGTGGCGTCGGGCGACAGCGCGACTGTGGTGGTGGACCGTTGCCGGTTCCGGCGGAACGTGTCGCTGGTGAATTATGGGGTGACGTTGACGAGCGGATTCACAACGCCGTCGCCGACGCTGTTCGTGACGAACAGTTTGTTCGTCGGGAATGAGTTGACGCCGACGTTGGCGGGCGAGTCGTATGCGGGCGAGGAGCGTGCGATGCACGGGGGGGTTCACGCGTCGGTTTTTACGCCGTTGCGTGTGGTGAACACGTTGTTTTACGGGAACCGTGCGCCGTGGTCGGTGGGCGCGACGGTTGATTCGAAGACGTTGCCGGATAGCGGCTCGCAGGCGCCGCGCCCCGAGGACACACTGATTCAGAATTCGATCTTCTGGGAGAACGAGGGTCTGCACGGGCGGGGGCCGGCCGGCGCGATCGCGATTCTGGATCGGTATGCGCTGCGCGGCGTGGTGGTCGAGGGATGGGACGAGCCGGGCGGTTGGGAAGTGAGTTCGACGTTCGCGTTGATCGAAGGTGTGTCGGGCGCGGACCCCGGGTTCGTCGATCCGGTCGGGGCGGACGGGATTCTGGGGACAGACGACGACGACTTTCGGACGCGGAGCGGTGCGCCGTTCACGGACGCGGGTTTCGCGTCGTTGCCCGCGGCATCGCAGGTTCCGGGTGTGGACGCGTTTCCGGCGACCGACTTGCGGGGAGAGCCGCGGCAGGTGGACTTGGTGGATCAAGGCGACGCGGTGATCGACTTGGGGCCGTTCGAGTTGACTGCGGCGGAAGCGGACGCGGACGGGAACGGCGTCGTGGACGCGAACGACATCGCGGCGGACGGCGGACTGGACGTGGACGGGGACGGTCGGATCGACGCGACGCAGGCGTTCGTCGATTGCGACGGGGACGGGGTGCGCGATTCCGTGTCGATCGCGCAGGGCGTGGTTGACGACCTCGATGGGAACGGCGTGCCGGACGGGTGCCAGATCGCGGCGGAGCCTGGGCTGGATGGCGACGGGAACGGCGTGCTGGACGCGGCGGAGTTCCGGGTCGTGTACGTGGACGACGATGCGGCGCCGGGCGGGGACGGCACGAGTTGGGGGAGTGCGTTCGGGACGTTGGACGACGCATTGTCCTTCGCGGCGGGTCGCGTCGCGGCGACAGAGGTTCGCGTTGCGGCGGGCGAGTACGAGCCGGCCGGGCCGGATGAGCGGTACGCGACGTTCGTGCTGCCGAGCCTGACGACGGTGCGTGGCGGGTATTTGGCAACGGGCGCTGAGCAGTCGACCGTGCTGCGCGGGGCGGGGTTGCACGTGATGACGGTGCGCGGGGAGGGCACGGTGCTGGAAGACGTGACTGTGACAGGCGGGGATGCGCGTGGGAGCGCAGCGTATTTGTACGCGTATCTCAACAACGGATTTATCGTTCCGATGCTGAACGGCGAGGGCGGCGGCTTGTTCGCGCCGAGGGGTGACGTGGTGGCGAGGCGGGTGGTGTTCGAGGACAACGACGCCTTCGTCGGCGGGCATGTCGCGCTAGTGAGCGGAGAGGCGGCGTTCGAAGACTGCGTGTTCGGACCGACGGCGTCGATGGCGGGTCGAGCGGCGGTCACCGCGCGCTATGCGGTGTCGTCGCAGACGAGGTCGAGTTCAATGTCCATCGAGTCGAGCGCGATTTCGCTGATGAGCGACCAGGACTTTGCGCTGTTAGCGGGCGCCGAGCTGATGTTGCGTGACGTGATATTGGAGGCGCCGCGGCTGGTGCGGATGTCGGAGTTTCTGCCCAAAGGACCGACGCTGACGCTCGAGATCGAGAATGTGGAGACGACGCTGAGCGTCGGCTTATTGCCGAACAAGGTGAATCTGGACACGACGGTGCGGGTGCGGGACAGTGTGTTGCGGGGGCGGGCGATGGACAGCGACGTGCTTGGGGGGGGTTCGTTGGCGTTCGAGATGACTCGCACGCGAGTGGAGCGGTCGCCGGTCCTTTCGGAGCCGGCGCGGCTTTGGGTTGGGGACGCAGCGACGATAACGATCAGGGATTCGCTCGTGAGCGGATCGACATCGCTCCGGGCGGACGAGATCTGGCCGGCGGTGTCGGACGTGTTGGAGGTCGAAGGATCGACGTTCGTCGGGACGACGGTTTTGTGGGCCGACGAGACACGATTGTCGAACAGTATCTTCGCGGCGGTGGACGGATCGGGGTTGTCGTCGCTGGTTGGCGCGGCGACGCTCGACGCGCGGTTCAACGTGATCGAGGGCGGTTCGACGACGCTCGCGGATTGGGCGTCGCTCGCGGCGGCCGGGAACAACGACGCTAGCGCCGGCTTCGTCGATCGGCTGGGGGCGGACGGATCGGACGGGACGGGCGACGAGGACTATTCGTTGCGGGCGGGGTCGGTGGCGGTGGATTCGGGCGATACGTCGCTGGTGAGCGAGCCGGGCGGCGTGGACCTCGCGGGGAAGCCGCGGGTGGCGGACGATCCGTTGACGCCGGACGCGGGGCCGACGAGCCCGGCGGTGGACCGGGGCGCGTTCGAGCGGACGGGTTGCCCGGGCGACGTGACGGGCGACGGGTTCGTCAACGCGGACGATCTGCTGTTGGTGTTGAGCGTGTTCGGCGCCGGCGGCGGTTCGGGCGGGGCGGCGGACGTGGACGGCGACGGACTGGTGAACGCGACGGACTTGCTCACGGTGCTCGGCGCGTTCGGCGAGCCGTGTTGAAGGAGTGGGGGCGAGGATCGGGGGGGAGGTGGTGGCGTGGGGCGTTTAGCTGACGGTGGAGCCGGGGGGGATGTCGGACATTGGTGAGAGGAGGACGACGGCGCGGTCGGCGTTGGGGTCGTCTTTGGGCGCGTCGGAGGCGGCGAGGAGCATGCCGCGTGATTCTTCGCCGCGGATTTTGCGTGGTGCGAGGTTGGCGACGATGACGATGTGCTTGCCGAGGAGTTGGTCTGGGGTGTAGTGGCCTTTGATGCCGGCGCAGATTTGTCGGGGTGTGCCGGAGCCGTCGTCGAGATGGAGCTTGAGGAGGCGGTCGGCGTTGGGATGGTCTTCGGCGTGGGTGATTTTGGCGACGCGGAGGTCGGCCTTGGCGAAGTCTTCGAAGGCGATCTCGGGCTTGGGCTCGGACATGAGAGGGCTCCGGTGGAAGCGGGGGTGAGGCGGGACGGCGCGGACACGGGCGAAGCGGTCGGAAAGGGGAGCGAGTGTAGCGGGGGAGCGGAGGCAGAGGAGTATGGCGGGGGGTGGAGACGCGGAGTCGGCGCGCGGGTCGCTCGTCGGCGGGGGAGGGTGTGGTGGGGGTCGGCGGATGGTTGGGCTGTGGGTGGGTCGGCGTGGCGCGATATCGTGGGTGGTTGGTCATGGGGGTTTGTGAGGATTCTTTGATGGGAGTCGCCGCCATGGCTTGTTCGCTTTCGTTGCGTCGGTCGGTTGTGCTGGTGTCGCTGTGTTTGTCGGCGTCGTGTTTGTGGGCGGTTGGGTGTTCGTCGCGGAGCGTGCCGCTGACGCCGGTGACGCGGACGGTTGAGCGGACATACGACGTTTCGGTGGTGGCGACGGACCATTCGCAGGCGTCTCGGGCTGGTCAGCGTGCGCTGTCGGCGGGTGGGAACGCGGTGGACGCGGCGGTCGCGGCGTCGCTGGCGATTTCGGTGGTGCGGCCGGAGTCGGCGGGGATCGGCGGCGGGGGTTTCATGGTGATCTATCTGCCGGCGCACGACGGGCTTGGGGAGGTGGTGACGGCGATCGACTATCGAGAGCGAGCGCCGGCGGGCCTGAGCGCGGAGACGTTCGTAGAGGATGCGGCGGCGGACTCTCGTTTCGGTGGTCATGCGGTGGCGGTGCCGGGGACGGTGGCGGGCTTGTTGTACGCGCACGAGCGGTACGGTCGTTTGCCGCTGTCGGAGGTGATCCGGCCTGCGATCGAGCTGGCGACGGGCGGGTATGTGGCGGACGTTCACACGGTTGCGGCGGCGGAGGGATTGCGCGACGAGACGGACGCGGAGTCATCGGCGCCGCTGGCGGATTGGGTGAGCGAGCGTCGGGCGGAGCGCGACCTGCCGAACGCGGACGTGTGGACGACGTTCCTGCGTGGTGGGGACGTTGCGGAGGGAACGGTGCTGCGGAACGCGCAGCAGGCGCTCGTGTTGGAGTTGATCGCGGAGCGAGGTCGTGCCGGGTTTTATCAGGGGGAGGTGGCGCGGGCGATGGTGCGTGCGGTGAGCGAGGCGGGCGGGGTTTTGACGCTTGACGATTTGGCGGGGTACGAGGCGCGTGAGGTGGCGCCGCTGGAGGGTGTGATCTTGAACCGTCGCGTGTTGACGATGCCGCCGCCGTCGTCGGGTGGTGTGGCGTTGCTGGAGACGGCGATGATTCTGGAGGCGTACCACCGGCAGATGACGGGGCATGTCGGCGAGGGGCCGCTGGATGCGGAGTCGCCGTCGGAGCCGGGGTATGTGCATGCGTTGGTCGAATCGTCGAAGCACGCGTTCGCGGATCGCGCGCGGTTTCTGGCGGACCCGGAGTTTGCGGCGGTGCCGGTGGAGATGCTGACGTCGTCGGTGTATGCGTTCGATCGCGCGGAAGCGTTGCATCCTGAGCGGACGCTGGCGGTGGAGTCGTATGGGGCGACGCCGGAGCAGGCTGCGGAGGCGATCATGCTGCTGGAGGACGCGGGGACGTCGCACATCTCGGTGGTGGATCGTTTCGGGGGGGCGGTGTCGGTGACGGAGACGATCAACTTGTCGTTCGGTTCGCGTATCGTGACGCCGGGGTATGGGTTTGCGTTGAACAATCAGGTGGACGATTTTTCGACGCGTCCGGGTGAGCCGAACGCGTTCGGTCTTGTGCAATCGCCGGCGAACGCGCCGGGTGCTGGGAAGCGTCCGTTGTCGTCGATGAGCCCGACGATCGTGTTGGACGGCGCGGGCGACGTGGTGGCGGTGGCGGGCGCGTCGGGCGGTCCTCGGATCATTTCGTCGACGTTGCAGACGTTGTTGAACGTGTTGCTGTTCGACATGCCGGCGTCGGACGCGGTCGCGCAGCCGCGAGTGCATCATCAGTGGCTGCCGGAGGTTTTGTTTCTGGAGCCGGGGTATGACGGTGACGAAGACTTGAAGCGGGCGTTGCGTCTGCGGGGGCACGGGAGGATGGAGCGCCGGGAAGCGGTGGGGGCGGTGCAGTTGATCCGTCGATCGGACCTGCGGTCGGGGGGTTCTGGTTGGCAGGCGGCGGCGGACGGTCGGAAGGCGGGCGCGTCGCCGGCGGGTGAGTGAGGCTCGTGGTGATGGGGCGTTGGGGGCTGCGTGACGGGGCGGGGGCTGCGTGACGGGGCGCGTGTCGACGGCGATGTGGCGTCGGGTCGGGCCGTTTATGTCAGGCTTTCGATGAAGTCGTGGAGTCGTTGGGCGCCGAGGCGGATGGTGGTTTCGTCGGTGGCGAAGGTGAGGCGGATGCAGCGTGGTCCGCATCCGCCGAAGTCTTCGCCTGGGACGACGGCCATGTGTCGTTCGTCGAGGAGTGCGGCGGCGAAGGAGACGGCGGAGTCGACTTGGGCGCCGGCGGGTGAGGTCTTTCCGAAGTATCGTGAGACGTCGGCGAAGGCGTAGAAGGCGCCGGTGGGTTTGGGGCAGAGGAGTCCGGGTATTTGGGTGAGGGCGTGGTGCATGACGCCTGCGCGTTGGGCGAAGGCGCGGCGCATGCGTTCGACGTCGTCGTCGCATTGGTCGAGTGCGGCGCGGATGGCGGGTTGGATGAAGGCGGGTATGGAGGTGTTGAGCTGGCTTTGGAGTTTGGCGGCGGCTTTGGCGAGGGCGAGTCCGAAGTCGCCTGAGCCGGCGAGGTATCCGACGCGCCAGCCGGTCATGGCGTAGGCCTTGGAGAGTCCGTTGACGGTGACGGTTCGTTCGGCGATTTCGGGTACGGCGCCGATGGAGAAGTGTGGGATTCCGCCGAAGGTGAGTTTCTCGTAGATCTCGTCGGAGAGGACGACGAGGCCCGGGGCGCGTTCCTGGGCGGCGCGGGCGACGACGGCGGCGATGTCGCGGAGTTCGGCCTCGGAGTACATGGTGCCGCAGGGGTTGGAGGGCGAGTTGAGGACGAGGACACGGGAGCGTTCGGAGACGGCGTCGTGGAGCTGCTCGGGGGTGATTTTGAAGTCGTTGTCGGGAGTGGTTTCGAGTTCGACGACGCGGGCGCCGGCGAGTTCGGCCTGCGGGCGGTAGGAGACCCAGGCGGGCGTGGGGATGATGACTTCGGCGGGCGGCTGGGCGTGGTCGGCGGGGGGGTCGATGAGCGCCTGGAAGGCGAGGTAGAGGGATTGTTTGCCGCCGGTGGAGACGACGACGTGGTCGGGAGTGACGCCGGTGAGTTGGTTGTCGCGGACGAGTTTGTCGGCGATCGCTTGGCGTGTGGGGAGATCGCCCGGGACCGGTGCGTACCGGGTGAGGCCTTCGTCGATGGCGGTCTTGGCGGCGGTGCAGACGGGTTCTGGAGTGGCGAAGTCGGGCTCGCCGGCGGCGAAGGAGAGGACATCGACGCCGGCGGCTTTGAGTTCTTTGGCGCGTTGACCGACCGCGAGCGTGGAAGACGGTTTGATGCGCGCGACACGTTCCGAGAGCCCGAGACCCGTAGCAGCGTTGGCCATAGGGGCAGGGTATCAGAGCGGGGCGTGGGGCTTGGCGGGGGGTCGGGCGGAGGGTTGGGCGGAGGCTTGGCGGGAGTTGGGCGGAGGGCGGTTGCGGGCGGGTCGGTGTGCGGGGTAGGGGGTGTGGGTGGTGGGGGGTGTTGGTGAGGATTCAGGCGGCGGCGGAAGACATGGAGACGAGCATCCAGTAGGCGACGGGCGCGACGAGGAGCGGCGAGTCGAGGACGTCCATGACGCCGCCGAAGCCCGGGAGCGTTTTGGAGTAGTCCTTGACGCCGGCGTCGCGTTTGAAGACGGAGGCGACGAGGTCGCCCATCTGTCCGACGAGTCCGAGGAGGAGTCCGATGAGGGCGGCCTGCCAGGAGGTGAGTCCGGTGACGGCGCCGGCGGCTTGGGCGGCGGCGTTGACGGCGAGGGCGACGAGTGCGGCGAGTGCGGCGCCGCCGGCGAGCCCTTCCCAGGTTTTGCCGGGGCTGAGCCAGGGGATGAGTTTGTGTTTACCGACGGCGCGGCCGGTGGCGTAGGCGCCGATGTCGTAGGACTTGGTGACGAGGACGATGGCGAGGAGGTGCCAGCCGCTGAACTCTTTTCGGAGGAGGAAGAGGAAGCCGAGGAGGAGTCCGAGGTAGACGAACATGGTGAGAGCGGCGGCGGTGGCGGCGACGACGCCCTCGGTGGTTTTGTGGCGTGAGTAGAAGAGCATGGCGCCGACGAGGACGACGATGGCGGAGGTGCAGACGATGGAGACGCCGCTGAAGGCGGCGACTTGTTGTGGGGTGAAGGCGGTGGCGAAGAGGCCGAGGAGTGCGGAGGCGGTGAGGACGCGTTTGCTGGCGCGTGTTTCGACGGCGCGGAAGATGGGGGCGATCTCGCGTGTGGCGAGGACGACGGCGGCGACGAGGACGGGGAGGACGAGGACGCCGGGGAGGCCTCGCTCGAGGTTGAACCAGCCGACGGTGGCGTTTTGGATGAGTTCGTCGAGCCAGACGGCGGCGACGACGGCGAGGACGAGAAGCGGACCAAACATCAAGCGTTGCTTCAACATGCTCGGTGAACAGCCCTGGCGTTGGAGTGTGGTCGGAGATGAGCGGCGAGAACGGTCGGGGTGGGTGCGGTGCTGGAGGATCGGTGGGCGCGTGGGAAGTCGGGAGCGGCGCGGCGGCGGGGCATGATCGCGCGATCGCGGCCCGAACACCGTGCTGGAGCAACCCTAGCGGGTTGGGTGCGGGCGTTCAGGGTTGGAGGTGTGAATAGGCGGCTCGCCCCGGTCGGCGGGGCGTGGGTGGTGGGAGGGGGGAGAGGGGGGTGGTGCAGGTGGTGGGGGTGGGTGTGCGGTTGTTACTCGATTTCGCCGAGGGCGCGGAGGAGTTCGGCGACGGGTCCGACGGCTTCGAGTTGGACGCGGGCGCCGTCGCTTTCTTCGATGTGGGTCATGGAGAGGGAGTCGGTGCGGTCGTGTCGTTTCCAGAAGAGTCCTCGTCGGAGTTCGGAGGCGTCGGTGGGCGTGAGTGCGTAGGCGGTGCGGACGAGTCTGGCGAGGCCCGGGGCGCCGGCCTCTTCGCGGACCGGGAGGACGAGGCAGGTGCGTGGAGTTGGTACGGCGAAGACGGCGCCGCGGTCGTGGTCCCAGGGTTCGATGAGTCGGTGGAAGAGGAGGTGGGCGGCGTCGGTGCGTTCGGCGTCGTGGATGACGGCGAGGAGGTGGGGGTCGCCTTCCACTTCGTGGACGTTGTCGGGGCCGAGGCGTCGATCGAGTCGATCGAGTGCGGCGGCGAAGGCGTCTTCCCATGTCCAGCCCCAGTGGTCGAGGTGTTCGGTGCGGAGGAAGTGGGCGTGTTCGCTGGCGCCGAGTGTGAGGACGTAGAAGGCGTCGTCGAAGGCCTCGCGGCGGACGGCGGTGCGGGCGGCTTTGGTGAAAGCGTCGGCGGTGGCGAGGGCCGGCCTGAGGAGGGGGACGACGTTTTCGACGCGGCGGGTGATGTCGTGGGGGGCGGGGCGGTCGAGAGCGACGGCGAGCGCGGCGGCGAGTGCGGCGTCGTCGGCTTCGATGGTGGGGAGGGCGTCGTCGCCGACGATGGAGCGGATTTGGGCGCGGAGCGTGCCGGCGTGCATCTCGACTTTGCGGCCGTCGAGTTTGCCGGTGAAGGCGCCGGCGGTGAGCCGTTTGTTGAGCTTCATGCCGAGGAGGCCGGCGGCGCGGGCGTAGGCGTCGGCGTCGGTGGGGTGGTCGGGGGGATCGGTGCGTTCGTCGGCGTGGTGGTTCAACCGAGCGGGCTTTCGTGGTCGTCGTGGGCTGGAGCGTGGGGGTCGGGTGAGTGGGTGTCGGGTGCGTGGGTGTTGGGTGCGTGGGTGTCGGGGCGGTCGTTGAGGCCGCCGAAACGTCGGTCTCGGGCGGCGTATTCGCGGATGGCGTTATCGAAGCCGTCGGCGTCGAAGTCGGGCCAGAGGGTGGGGGTGACGAAGAGTTCGGCGTAGCTGATCTGCCAGAGGAGGTAGTTGGAGAGGCGCATCTCGCCGGCGGTGCGGATGAGGAGGTCGGGGTCTGGGATGCCGGCGGTGTAGAGGCTTGCGTCGATGAGTGATTCGTCGATGGCGGTTGGGTCGAGTTCGCCTTGTTTGACGCGGGTGGCGATGTGGCGGACGGCGTCGGTGAGTTCGGCGCGGCTGGAGTAGTTGACGGCGAGGACGAGGGTGATGCCGGTGCAGTGGGCGGTGGCGTCGATGGTTCGGTCGAGTTCGGCGCGTGCGCCGTTGGAGAGTCCGTCGCGTCGGCCGATCTGTCGGAGTCGGACGTTGTTGGCGACGAGTTCGTCGCGTTCTTTGGCCATGTAGTGGATGTAGAGGTCCATGAGTGCGGCGACTTCGTCGGCGGGTCGTCGCCAGTTCTCGGTGCTGAACGAGTAGAGGGTGAGGTATCCGACGCCGAGCTGTCCGGCGCGGGTGAGGACGTCGCGGACGCGCGGGGCGCCGGCTTTGTGTCCGGCGGGTCGTGGGAGGCCTCGTTGGTTGGCCCAGCGTCCGTTGCCGTCCATGATGATGGCGACGTGTTCGGGGACGCGGCGTGGGGGCACGCCGAGTTGGGCGTGGGGGTCGGCGATGGGGGAGACGCGGCGGAGGCGTTGGAGAGCGTGGGCGTCGGCGGCGGCGGCGGTTGGGGCGGCGTCGGTGGATTCGGTGTTGGTGGGAGCGGCGTCGGGTCGTTGGTGTTGCGTAGTGGGTCCGGCGGCCGCTGTGGTGCGTTCGTTCATGGGTGGACCGTTCCGCGAGATGAAGAAGAAGCGGGCGCGTGGTGGCGGCGTGGGCGAGGCGGTGTGGCGGCGTTCGTGCGGGCGGGGCCGCTTGGTTCGGGTGAGACGCCGGCGGGCCCGCGCGGGTTCGGGGGAGGAGGGGTCAGCGTTTGCCGAGCCAGGTTGCGAGGAGGTCGCGTGCGGCGGCGAGGTCTCGCTTGTCGATCATTTCGGTGACGGTGTGGATATATCGGGTGCCGACGACGACGCCGGCGGCGCGAGCGCCGGACATGGCTTGCTGCATGGCGGCGCCGTCTTGTCCGCCGGCGGCGAGGATGGAGCGTTGGAACTTGATTTTGGCTTTGGTGGCGGCGTCTTCGAGTTCGTCGATGAGCGCGGCGTCGGCGATGAAGCTGGAGTCCATGACGTGGAGTCCGACGCCTTGGCCTTGCTTGTTGGTCATTTCTTCTTTGGGGACACCGGGGGTGTCGCAGGCGAGGGAGACGTCGAGTCCGATGCCGATGTCGGGCTGCATGGTGTTGGAGGCGGTTTTGGCGCCGCGGAGGCCGACCTCTTCCTGGACGGTGAAGGCGCAGACGATCTCGCAGTCGTGGGCGGCGTTGCGTTCGTGGAGTTGGCGGACGGACTCGATGGCGACCCAGCAGGCGAAGCGGTTGTCGAGTGCTTTGGAGACGACCTTGTCGCCGATCTCGATGAGGGGTTCGTCCATGACGACGAAGTCGCCGACGCGGAAGGTTTTTTTGGCCCATTCGGCGTCGAGGCCGGTGTCGACGAAGAACTCTTTGACTTCGGGGACTTTCTTGCGTTCGTCGGGGCTGGAGATGTGGACGGGTCGGCCGCCGGGGTTCATGACGCCTTTGTAGTCGCCGTCTTTGGCGACGACGAGGACGCGGCGTGAGAAGAGGTTGCGTGGGTCGAAGCCGCCGGCGGGGTTGACGTGGAGGAAGCCTTCGTCGTTGACGTATTTCACGTAGAAGCCGATCTCGTCCATGTGGGCGGCGAGCATGACGCGGAGGGTGTCTTCGTCGGGCTCGCGTGGTTCGACCTTGGCGGAGGAGCGGGTCTTCTTGGTGGTGCGCTTCTTTTTGGAGGCTTTCTTGGTGGACCGCCCGGCGGCGGAGGCGGGGACGCGGGGGTAGCGGACGCAGATGAGGTTGCCCATGGCGTCGATGATGGCTTCGTCGAAGAGTTCTTCGACTTCGCCGACGATGAGTTCGCGTACGCGTTCTTCGCGGCCCGGGACGCCGGGCGTCTCGCAGAGGCGGCGGAGGAGATCGACGTTCAACTCGGTGGCGGCGGGCATGGCGGTTCCTTGAACGGATGGTTGAGTTCGGCGGTGGTCGCGGGGCGAGTGCGGGAGGGAGGGGTCGGCGGGGTGGCGTAGGCGCGGGCGTGTGAGCGCGTGTGGGAGCGGCTGCGGGGCTGTTGGTCGGGGTCTAGGATCGCACCCGTTCGAGGCCGCACCGCTTGCAACAGGATCGCATCATGGCACATGAGAGCCCCCTTCGCCAACGACACCAGGACGCCGGCGCGGCGATGCTGTCGTTCGCCGACCCCGAGCGTCCCGAGCACGGGGCGGCGGTGGTGGACACGTTCGGGTCGCTGGAGGCGGAGTATGCGGCGATCCGGAAAGGTGCGGTGTTGATCGACCAGCCGCACCGGGGGGCGATCGCGGTGCGTGGGGGGGAGCGGATCGAGTTTCTGAACCGGATGCTGACGCAGGAGTTGAAGCCGGGGGGCGTGGAGATGCCGGCGTGGCGGAACGTGGAGTCGTTCTGGCTGAACCGGAAGGGGCGTATCGACGCGGACCTGCGGCTGACGCAGTTGCCGGGTGGTGGCGGGATGTCGTCGGG
>JGI12109J20283_10353475_pt1 | contig 15734 bp, 20 predicted proteins | sample ElkSlonscriptome_12_FD_20283 | JGI IMG/M metagenome (IMG submission 20283)
CCACAACCGCCATTGCTCAGACACGATGCACAGTCGATAACCGGTTCGGGCACCACCCAGACCATTTCCCGCTCCACCGCCACGACCCTGGCCCACTCCAGTAACATACCGCCGCAAGGGTCAATCGTCGTAGCTCAGGGCATCGCCGATGGTACGTACCGTCAGTTCCGGCACCTCGCCCACCACCATGATCTGATGGCCGGCCTGGGTAACCCCATAAGCGTTCATGGCGCCCATCCGGGAGAAACCCTCCAGTACCGCCTCGCTGCCAGACGCCAGCGGTTCCAGAAACACGGACACGGTGGCCAGTCCGTCGGACAGTACCATATGCTCGGTAGTGTTGGCGGGACCGGCATCGGTATAGCGATGGTGCAGAATACGCCGAAAACCGGGGGGCAATTCTCCCAGCTTCCATGGCGAATCCTTGGCGGGCAGGGGATCATGACTGGTATTTTGAGTACCCGCCTCGGCCCGCAGGCGCAGAAACGATGGCAGGGGTGGCTGCTCGGGTAGATTCTCCGCCGGATGAACAGTGAAAGCCGTGAACATCAGTTGTTCCAGCACCTGTCCGGATTCATCCAGTAGAGCCGACCTGAGCACCATTCCGGAATCCTCGTGAATCCAGAATCGGTAACCGAAGCGATAGTCGTCGGCAGGTTGGATACCGATCACCTGGGTGGCATGATCGGCGGTTCGATCGGTGCCCAGAATCTCGAAGTGATAATAATCTTCCAGTTGATCCAGATCGTTGGGCAGGGAAATCGGGAAGGGCGAGCGCCGTTGACTGACACCCTGGCAGGTGATGCGCTTCTCCGGCAGCAGGCACACCACGTCTTTTTCCGTCACGATGATTTCCCGGGGCGTACCATTCAGCGCGGACAGATGCTGCCAACCAACCTCCTGTTCCGGATCCCGGGCCCGATGGGAGATCGCCATGGCTTCCAGATGATGCCCCTGGATATAGACAAATGTCCCCTCGTAGTTGAGGGATTCGGATGCTTCCAGCATGCGAGCCAGGGCGGCTTTGGCCTCGTCATCGGCGCGGCTGCTGGTATGGGGAAAAACCACCGTGGCGGTCACCAGGAAGGCCACCGCCAGGGGGGATAGCGTGATTCTCATGTCGACAGCCTAGTAGCCAGCCTGGTAACCGACCAACCGTACGTAGGGGATCACACCGTTCACACCGTTCATGGAAACATATTCACTATGGTTCACCAGATAGGTGTTGAGCCGTTGATCCACCTCCGGACTATCGAAACGAGGTGTACCCGGGGAATTATCTGGCCCGGCGGTGGTGGCGGTGGTCTGCATACCGCTATCGCCATGGATGTCCGGCGTCAGATCCACATTCATCACCGCCACCATGGCCACCGAGGCTGCCAGCGCAAAGCCGATCAGGGGCTTGAGCAAGGAGGATCGCCCCCTCGCCTCCACCACCTCGTCCGCGGTCTGCGGCGTGGCAGAATCGGCATCGTCGATGGCAGCCATCACCCGCTGGGAGAAATCCAGGGTCACCGTTTCGGGTAAATGCTGTCGGACGGTATCGCTAATGAAATGATAGCGCTCCCATCTATCCTTCAGCCCCGAATCCTTGGACATACGTCGATAAAGCAATTCCAGTTCTGCCTGCTCGTATTCCCCGTCGACCAAGGCAGACAATTGCTCGTTGATTTTTTCCGCCATAGCGCTCTACCCAAAAACCTGTTCAATTCAAGAGTGGTCGTAGTTTGTTGTCGATGGACTCCCGTGCCCGGAAAATCCGGGAACGAACCGTACCGATCGGACAACCCATGGTTTGGGCGATCTCCTCGTAACTCATACCCTCGAACTCTCGTAACGTGATGGCGGTACGCAAGTCCTCCGGCAGTTCCTCGATTGCTCTGAACACCGTGGCCTCGATTTCATCCTTGAGCAAGTTACGTTCAGGCGTTTCGTATTCCTTCAGAAACGATTGCCCTTCGTACTGTTCAGCTTCCTGCGCATCGATATCGGACCCTGGTGGTCGCCGTCCCTGAGCCACCAGATAGTTCTTGGCGGTGTTGATGGCGATCCGGTAAAGCCAGGTGTAAAAAGCACTCTCGCCCCGGAAGCCCTGAAGTGCCCGATACGCCTTGAGAAAGGCCTCCTGGGCGACATCCAGTGCTTCACTCTGGTCGTGGACATAGCGGGAAATGAGCTTAATGATTTTGAATTGGTATTTGCGAACCAGGATATCAAAAGCAGCCTTGTCACCTTTCTGTACACGTTGTACAAGTTCGCGATCTACATTTCGTTCGCCCATCCGGGCAAGCCCCTTATCATTGAACGGCTATGTCCGCACGGCCACTTTTTGAGACACGGGAAATCCCAGCGAGTTCGTGCGGACAAATGATCGAGTGGTAAAAAAAAGTCCAGCGCTGAACGCAGCCACCTGGATGTCACCATACTGCAAGCTGGTCGACACCGACAAGCGTCTCGCCGGGAGTAGCTAGCGCATGGCCTCGCGCCGCATTGGACCTCGGATGGTGGTGTTCAGCAGCAGCCGAAGATGTCGATGGCCATCGCCGCGGCAGGCATCGACGGGGATCACGACTGTGCGTCGATGCCACCGGTCAACACGGAAGTCTATCAGGATAAGGCGGCGATGACAGAAACTCGCTGCCAGTGGCGCCGATTGCCAACCAGCGACGTTGGAGCGGATTTCCCAGTGCTCATCCAGCCAGCGAAGACGGCCGACGAACCAGGGACCGCGCTCCAGCCCCTGGCGACTGTAGTGGAAACTCCAGCTGGAACCCACCACCAGCGTCAGCAGCAGAATAGTCCACACCCACAGACCGGATAGACTCACCGCCAGCAACGCCAGACCATGCCCCAATCCCAGACCGATCAGCAACTGGCGGGAAGGATGTAGCTCAAGTTCGCAGGACGGTGGCAATGCGCTGAACCAGATGATGCATGGCCTCGTCCCGGGGTCGCTCCCGACCGATCATGTAAGCATAGATTTCCGGATCCTGCATTTCCAGCAAATCCTGGAACAGTTGTTGTTCTTCCGCGCACGCCTGGGCGTAGTGCTGCTCCAGATAACGGGTCAGCAGTTCATCCAGCTCCTTCATGCCGCGGCGACAGCGCCAGCGCAGCTTGGACATCTCACTCATCACCACCCTCCTCAAGCAGAACCGGCTGCCCCGGCGATACCGGGGCGACGCCCAGGCTAGCGGCGCCCCATGATCATCTTCTTGATCTCGGCGATCATCCGTGCCGGGTTCAGACCCTTGGGACAGGTCCGGGTGCAGTTGAGGATGGTGTGACAACGGTACAACCGGAACGGATCCTCCAGGTTGTCCAGCCGCTCACCGGTGAATTCGTCGCGGCTATCGGCGATCCAACGATAAGCTTGCAGCAAAATCGCCGGCCCCAGATAGCGGTCACCGTTCCACCAGTAGCTCGGGCAGGCGGTGGAGCAGCAGGCGCAGAGGATACAACGGGAGGCCTCGTCGATCTTCTCCACGTCTTCCTTGCTCATCAACCGCTCGCGATCCGGGGGCGGCGCGGTGGTAGTCTGGAGCCAGGGCTGGATGGAGGCGTACTGGGCATAGAAATGCGTCAGATCCGGCACCAGATCCTTGATCACCGGCATATGCGGCAGGGGATAGACATTCACCGCGCCGTTCACGTCATCAATGGGCTTGGTGCAGGCCAGGGTGTTGGTGCCATCGATGTTCATGGCACAGGAGCCACAGATGCCCTCCCGGCAGGAGCGCCGGAAGGTCAGGGTGGAGTCCATCTCGTTTTTGATCTTCAGCAGGGCGTCCAGCACCATGGGACCGCAGGTGTCCATATCCACCTGGTAGACATCGGTGCGGGGGTTCTCGCCACCGTCCGGATCCCAGCGGTAGATCTTGAACTCCTTGATATTCCGGGCGCTCTCCGGCGCCCGGAACGTGTTGCCCTCGCGAACTCGCGAATTGGCGGGAAGCTGAAATTCTGCCATCTCGGCACCTCGTATTTAATAGGTACGCTTTTTGGGCGGGAAGTACTGGACCTCGTTGGTGAGGGTGAAGTTGTGTACCGGTCGGTAATCCAGTTCCACCTTACCCTCCTTGTCCATCCAGGCCAGGGAGTGTTTCATCCAGTTATCATCGTCCCGCTCGGTGAAATCCTCCCGGGCGTGAGCACCCCGACTTTCCTCGCGGTTATGGGCGCAACGGATGGATACCACGGCGCTACCCAGCAGATTCTCCAGTTCCAGGGTCTCCACCAGATCCGAGTTCCATACCAGGCTACGGTCCTTCACCGCCACATCGCCGAAGCTCATGAACACCTGGTCGAGCTTCTTGATGCCCTCGGCCATGGACTCGCCGGTGCGGAACACCGCGGCATGGGTCTGCATGGTGCGCTGCATGTTCAGGCGGATATCGGCGGTGGGCAGAGTGCCCTTGGAGTGACGCAGCTGGTCGAAATGCTCCAGCACCTTACCGGTCACATCGTTGGCCAGCGGTCGATGGGAATCGCCAGCGGTCACCACCTCACCGCAACGATTGGCCGCCGCCCGACCGAACACGATGAGATCCAGCAACGAGTTGGAACCCAACCGGTTGGCGCCATGCACCGACACGCAGGCAGCCTCGCCAATGGCCATCAAGCCCGGCACCACATGCTCGGCGTTGCCGTTCATGCGAGTCACCACCTCGCCCTTGTAGTTGGTGGGGATGCCGCCCATGTTGTAATGCACGGTGGGCAGCACCGGGATGGGCTCCTTGGTGACGTCCACGCCCGCGAAGATCTTGGCGGTCTCGGCGATGCCGGGCAGACGCTCGTGGATCACCTCGGGGCCGAGATGCTCCAGGTGCAGGTGGATATGATCTTTATCCGGCCCCACGCCGCGGCCCTCGCGAATTTCAATGGTCATGGAGCGCGACACTACGTCCCGGGAAGCCAGATCCTTGGCGTTGGGCGCGTAACGCTCCATGAAGCGCTCGCCGTCGCTGTTGGTGAGGTAGCCACCCTCGCCCCGCACCCCCTCGGTGATCAGGCAGCCGGCGCCGTAGATGCCGGTGGGGTGGAACTGGGTGAACTCCATGTCCTGCAAGGGGAGCCCCGCGCGTAGGATCATGCCATTGCCGTCGCCGGTGCAGGTGTGGGCGCTGGTGGCGGAGAAGTAGGCCCGGCCGTAACCGCCGGTGGCCAGCACCACCATGTGGGCGCGGAAACGGTGGATGGTGCCATCCACCAGATTCCAGGCCATCACCCCGCAACAGCCCTCCTCGTCCATCAGCAGATCCAGCGCGAAGTACTCGATGAAGAACTCGGCGTTGTGCTTCAGAGACTGCTGATAGAGCGTATGGAGGATGGCGTGACCGGTGCGATCGGCGGCGGCGCAGGTGCGCTGGGCGGTGCCCTCGCCAAAGTTCGTGGTCATGCCACCGAAGGGCCGCTGGTAGATCTTGCCCTCCTCGGTGCGGGAGAACGGCACGCCGTAGTGCTCCAGTTCGATCACCGAGGGCATGGCCTCCTTACACATGTACTCGATGGCGTCCTGGTCACCCAGCCAGTCCGAGCCCTTGACGGTGTCGTACATGTGCCAGCGCCAGTCGTCCGCCCCCATATTACCCAGCGCCGCGGACATGCCGCCCTGGGCCGCCACGGTGTGGCTGCGGGTGGGAAACACCTTACTCAGGCAAGCGGTGGTGAGACCCTTGGCGGCCATCCCGAAGGTGGCCCGCAGGCCGGAGCCGCCGGCTCCCACCACTACCACGTCGTACTTGTGATCGATGATGTCATAGGCCTGGGTCATGTCAGCCTCCTAGGTCGGCCATAACGGCAAACAGCGTGATGCGCAGCACCGCCACCACGGAAATCACCGCCAGCAGCGCCAGTACGAACTTAACCCCCAGGATCGAGGCGAGTTTCACCGCCTCGTCGTGGACGTAATCCTCGATGATGACCTGCATCCCCAGGGCAGCGTGATAGAAGGTAGCCAGCAGGAACAGCACCATCATGCCACCGTTGAAGGGGTGACCGACCCACTGGACCACCTCGGCATGGGAGGCGCCGGCCAGGCTGATCAGTCCGATCATGAACCACACCGTGAGCGGAATCAGCGCTACCGAGGTGAGCTTGATCATCCACCAGTGTTCGTAACCATCCTTGGCCGAGCCCAGGCCACGCACCTGGGCGAGGGGAGAACGCAGTAATTTCATGGATGGCTCCTCAGGGCGCAGCGATGATCCAGGTGACGAAGGTCAGGCCGATGGAGGCCCACAGGGTGATCTTGCCGGACAGATACACCGAGTCCAGATCCAGACCCCGCCCCATATCCCAGTAGAGGTGGCGGATACCCGCGCACAGGTGGTAGTACAGCGCCCAGGTGAACAGAAACAGGATCAACTGCCCGAGCTTCGAGCCCAGGACCCGACCCGCGTCGACATGGGCCTCCGGCCCTATGGCCGCCGCCGACAGCCAGTACACCAGCAGCAGAGTACCGACGGTCAGGGCAACACCGGTGGCCCGGTGGGTGATGGACATCACCGAGGTCAGTTGCGGTTTATAGATCTGCAGATGAGGCGACAGTGGTCGATTCACTGTGGACATCTCGGGCTCCTCGTTGGGGAAGTGTGGGGATATCGTCGAGCCGCGCAACCCGGGGAGAATATCGCCGGGACCTGTCGCTCGGGTCCGACGACGGGCGGGGGCGATGTTGACGCCCCACCGTCGAGCTGGGCATTGAACTCAAAAATCGATGCACCGCCCGGCCTTCTCCCAGTCCCCGTAGCGGGTGGGCTCAGGACCCTTGGGACCGCCGATCTCACGAGGTTTCCGGGCCCTGTCGGTGTCCTGGACCTTATCGGCTTCCTGGACAGAGTCTAAGGCAGGTTCTCTACCTTTCTCCTGGACGTTTTTCATGGCGGATAACCTTCTGGGATGATCACGTGAATTGGGTACGGCTCTCAGACCGGGGAACGGGAATTTCGTTCAGACGACTGGGTAACGGTGAGCTTTCATATTATGCAGGGGCTGGACGACAGGTGCAATCCAGAGGCAACCTATCACTTTATCTTATGATGACGAACCCGAGGGAGATCCCTACCCATGAGTCCCGATGCGCCTTCCCGGCCAGCACAGGACCCCGCCGGACTGGTGGAGTCCGTAGCCCCGGATCATAATCTCGACGCGGTGCTGACCGCCAACGTCTATTGTAATCTCCAGGATCAAGGATTGCTCGACGTGCGCGGCGAGGACGCCGGCAGTTTTCTCCAGGGACAGATCACCCAGGATATCCATCGCATCAACGCCAGCCAGAGCCATCTGGCCGCCCATTGCACCTCCAAGGGACGGATGCTGGCGCTGTGCCGGGTGATCCGCCAGGCGGAGGGCTACCAGTTGCTGATGCCGCGCACGCAACTGCCGACCCTGCGCAAACGTCTGCAACTCTATGTGCTACGCGCCCGGGTCGAGCTCGGCGACGATAGCGACACCACCCTCTGCATCGGTCTCGGCGGCCCGGCTCTGGAGACCCTGCTGGCCCGTCACTGCCTGCTCCCCGACACCGTGGACCGGGTGACGGCGAACGAGGGTCTGCGGCTGATCCGCGTGGCCGGCGATCCGCCTCGGTTTCTCCTCCTCGGCGAGACCGACGCCGTCTCGCCAGTGATGGCGGAACTGGCCCCGCAACTCACTCCCGTGGGGACCGAGGCCTGGCGCTTGCGGGACATCCTCGCCGGCATCCCCGCCGTCCACCCCCAGACCAGCGATCAATTCGTGCCGCAGATGGCCAATCTGGATATCCTGGACGGCATCAGCCTGAAAAAGGGTTGCTACACCGGCCAGGAGATCGTCGCCCGCAGTCACTATCTGGGCAAGCTCAAGCGGCGCATGTTCCGCCTGGACCTGAGCGACGGCCACGCGGCCCCGGGCATGGCAGTGGTGAGCGAGGCCGATCCGGGGCAGCCGGCCGGCATGGTGGTGGACAGCGCCCCCCAGCCGGGCGGCGGTGAGGCCCTGCTGGCGGTGTTGCGGCTGGAGGCGCGGGATGCGTCCCTGCACCTGGAGACCCCGGAAGGACCGGTGCTACAACCGGCCCCCCTACCCTACGGAATCCCGCAACCTGAGAGATGACCGGCGAGGGCCTGTAACAGCCCGTGCAGGCCCTTCACATGCCCCGCCAGGATAGACGACTCGTCCGTGTCCGCCGGCAGCGGCGGCACATGGATGAAACCGCCCGGGGTGCCCGGCGAATGCGCCTGCAACCAGGCCATCAGGTGGAAAAACATGTGGTTGCAGAGATAGCCGCCCGCATCGTCCGACAGACTCGCCGGCACACCCCGGGCTTCCAGGGCCTGGCAGATACGCACCGCCGGCAATCCGGTGGTGAGCATCCCGGGCGCCCCCGGTAACACCGCCTCGCCCGCCAGCGCCAGCCCCTCGTTGTCCGGCGTATCCCGGTTGCGGTTGCGCGCCAGCGTCTCGATCCGCCAACCGGTGGCGCCACCGGCCAGTCCCAGCATCACCACCGCCGCCCAGCCTCGCCGCTCCAGTAGTGCCCGCAAGCGCTCCGGCGCGCTCCGGTAACTCACCGGCAACACCGCGGTGCGTACCGGCCAGCCCGCCACCGTTGCCGGACAGTGGCCCAGCATCTCGGCGGAGGGGTTACGCCGGTGTTCGCCGAAGGGCTCGAAGCCCGTGATGAGAATTTCCGCCGTCATACCATCCATGCTCCCGCGACTGTCGAAGCATCCGCCGTGCCCGGCGCGATCCCCGCGCCTCAGTTACCGGACGGCGGGGCGCTGGCCTCCTCCGCCACCGCCATGAGCAGATCGCCGCTGGCCGGATCACGCAGTCGCCGCCGTCCCCGACAAAGTTTCAGGAGCAATACCCAGGATTTCAAGGCGCCCATGAACTCGGCCTCCAGCGCCCGGGGAATTCGCACCGTTTGACCCTGCAACAACGCCACCAGCGGATCATGCAACCCGCCCCGGTCGGATTTGCGCGGCGCGCTGAGCAGAAACAACCGGAAAGAACCGATGGCCTCGTCACGGTCACAGCTACCGGGCGGAACCAGCACCAGCGATCTACGCGACGGGTCCAGTTGCCACTCCATGGTCATGGCACGATTGCGCAGCCGCTGCGAGTCCCGGAACAACCAGACGAAGCGCTCCAGCAGTTCCCCCTCCAGCACCACCCGCCGGTCCCGGAACAGGGGATTCAGCACCAGTCGCAGTTCCTCGTCGCGTACCCTGAAGGCGCCGTCCTCGGTCTTCAGGCGCAACAGCAGGAACACCTCCTCGCGCTCGTATTTCAGGCTGATGGCCTTAAAACCCACGTACACCAGCGCCTCGCAGAGGCGATCCGGCGTGTCCCGGTTCTCGAACAGGCGCAGAAAGAAATTGAAGGCATCGCGGCGCTTGCAGACCACATTGAAGACCCTGGGCAGGTCGAAGGCGGTATCGTTACGGCAGTCGATGGAAAGATCGGGTAACGGCAGGGCGTCGAACAGCCGCTGATGATCCACCTCGCCGGAGAACAGATCGGCGTAAACCGGGTCGGGTTTACCCAGCAACGCTTCCAGCAACACCGCACGCTGGTGGTGCAGTGTCTCCAGCCGATGCTGCAATCTTGCGTCACGCTCCCGCCCGGTCCGAGCCGCAAACCCCGCCTGTCTGGTCGCGGCGGGTTCCTCGGGTTCTTCGGTATGGCCCATGATCCCGCCCTGCCTGTCTGGAAATTACCCCTGTGCCCCCAAGACAATAGTAGCGCCACACAGGCGTCATGGAAATAATTCGATCAATCAGGCCCGCGCCAACGTCCGCCGCACCAGCAGTTGACTGACCAGCACCAGCGTGATCAACCCGAGCCCCACGGCGTCGGTGGCCACCCCGGGCTTGATCAGCACCAGCGCCGCCGCCACCAGAATCAACCGCTGCCACCACACCGCCACGGTGAGAAAATACCCTGACAACCCGGCCGCCAGACAGACCACCCCGATCACCGAGGTCACCGCAGTCATGGCGATGGTGGACCAATCGCCGATCAGCAGCAGCGACGGTCCGAACACGAACATATAGGGCACGATATAGCCGGTGGCACCGAGCTTCAGCGCCGCCAGCCCCGAATCCCAGAGCCCGGCCCGGGAGATGCCGTTGGCGGCGTACACCGCCATGGCCACCGGCGGGGTGATGGCCGACAGGATGGCGAAGTAGAACACGAACATGTGCGCCGCCTCCTGCATCACCCCCAGCTTCACCAGTGCCGGCACCAGCAGCGCCACCTGCACGATATAGGCGGGCGTGGTGGGCATCCCCATGCCGAGTACGATGCCCGCCAGCATGGTGAGGATCAGCGCCAGCAACAGGCTGTTGCGGGAGGCCGCCTGTACCAGCGCGGTGAACTCGATGCCGAGTCCAGTGAGGGTGATCACGCCGATGACGATCCCCGCGCAGGCGCAGGCCAGCGCCACCGGCACGGTATTGCGGGCACCCACCACCAGCGTTTCCAGGATATTGCGCCAGCCCACCTCGCCCCGGGAGGTACGGCGAAGCAGCGCGATGGGTATCACCGAGACGATGCCGCAGAGCGCCGCGAAGGGCGCGCTGTAGCCGGACAGCAACACCCAGACGATGATGACCAGCGGCAGGAACTGATGCCCCCGCTCCAGCAACACCTGCCCCATTCGCGGCAGTTGCTCCCGGGGCAGCCCCTGCATGCCGGTGCGCCGGGCCTCGAAATGCACCGCGCAGAACACCGCCAGGAAATACAACACCGCCGGCAACAGCGCAAACGCCGTGACCTTGAGATAACTGATACCCAGGAACTCCGCCATCACGAAGGCCGCCGCCCCCATGATGGGGGGCATGATCTGCCCGCCGGTGGAGGCCACCGCCTCCACCGCGCCGGCGAACGGCGCCCGGTAGCCGATGCGCTTCATCAGCGGGATGGTGAAGGTGCCGGTGGTCATCACATTGGCCACCGCGCTGCCCGACACCGTACCGAATAGCCCGCTGGTGATACAGGCCACCTTGGCCGGCCCCCCGGCGCTGTGGCCGGTGAGGCTCAACGCGAAATCCATGAACAGCTTGCCGGTGCCGGTGCGCTCCATCAACGCCCCGAACAGGATGAACAGCATCACATAGGTGGCCGAGACGCTGGCCGGAATGCCGAAGATCCCCTCGGTGGTGAGATACAACTGCTCCAGCAGCATGGCCGGGGTGATATTGGCGAACAACAGCCCATACAGCAGAAACAACCCGGCGGTGAGCGGCAACGCCAACCCCACCGCCCGGCGGGTGGCCTCCAGCAGCAGCACCACCATGGTCCAGCCCAGCCACACATCCACGCTGCGCAGCGGGTCCACGTAGATCATCCGGTTGATGAGATAATCCCGCTCCACCACCGGATAGGCGGTGACCACCACCGACACCGCTAGCAACAGCCAGCTCAGCCAGTCCGGTCGCCCGGCGCGCCCATCGGCCCGACCCGGCAGGGTGAGGAAGGCCAGCACCATGGCAAAGCCGATGTGGGTGCTGCGCAGGGTGAAGGCGTTGGGCGGGCCGTAGAAGGCGACGAACAGGTGAAAACCGGACATGGCCAGCCCGGTGAGGGCAATCGCCCAGCCGACGGGGGTCTTGGGAGGGAACATGGGACGAATCCTGGACGCCCGGGGCGCCCTGCTGGCGTATTGCTCACCAGACCCCCTCACCTCCGCCCCCTCTCCCGTGGGCGGGAGAGGGGTGATTCAGCGACGACGCGAGAGCAGGGTCCGTTAGGTAAAGAGAATCTCTAAAGGACGCCGTGTTCCTCGTAGAAGCGCTGGGCGCCGGGATGCAGGGGCACGCCGGTCTCGGCGGCCATGCCGGCCGGGTCCAGCCCCTCCATGGCCTTGGCGATGGCGGCCAGATCACCGAGATTCTCGTACATACTAGTCAGCATGTTGTAGACCAGATCCGCATCCAGATCGCACTGGGCAATCACATGGGTGGAATAGCCGATGGTGGGCACGTCCTGCTCCTGGCCGGGATAGCTGCCTGCCGGGATGATGGCCCGCTGATAGCCGGCGTTGATCTCCTTCATGGCGGCCAGCCCATCGTCCGGGATCGGCACCATGGTGATATCCCGGGCCGACGCCAGATCCATGATGGCGCCCGCCGGCACGGTGGTGCCCAGGGTGAAGATCTGTGCGTTGCCGTCCTTCATGAGGGCCACCGAATCGGTGTAGGAGCCGTAGTTCACCCGTGACATGTCGTCGTAGCTCATACCGTAGGCCTCCAGCATGTGCTGGGTGATGGCCTCACCGGTGTTGCCTTTCTGCTGAGCGGCCAGCGCTTTGCCCCCGAAATCGGCGGGGGTCTGGAACTCCTCGTCGGCCAGCCCCACCACCTGGAAGTACTGGGGATAGAGGGTGGCCACGTTGCAGACGTTCCCGGCGGCGCTGTCGAAGGGCGGCTTGCCATTGATGGCGTCCACCGTGGACACCGAGTTGGCGAATCCGAGCTGGGCGGTACCGCCCTCCACCGCTTTGACGTTGGCGATGCCGCCGCCCGGCATCACCTGCACCGAGACGCCGTCGATGTTGTTCTCCATGATGTTCTTGATGGCACCGCCCAGCGGATACCAGGAGCCCCCCTGGGGACCGGTCATCAGGCGAAACGACTGGGCCTGGGCGAAGCCGGCGGCGAGCACGGCGGCACTGACCACGGCTGCACGTAATAGCGACATGGGATTTCCTCCATCTGGGGTTGTGGATCGGGGGTCGTTGTCGACCGCATGGTTGTCCGCTCAAGCTTAGGTCAAGATAGGGCAAATTACAGGGTGTCAACGCGCCAGGGCATCCAGCCGCAGCCGCAGCCGGGCCGGCGTCCCCGGCTCGCAGGGATAGGCCCGATGCACCAGTCCGCCACCGTCGTTCCCGGGAAAGGCGTCGCCCTTCATCACCGCCACCCAGCCGGTGTCCATGGTGTGTATCCGCGCCGGGTCCCGCACCATGGCCCGGTTGGCCACCGCCATGGCGCGCCCCCGTAGGCCCAGTTCCCCGCGATTCACATTATCCTCGTCCAGCCACTGGGTGCCGGGGCCACGATAGGTGCAGATCAGTCGCAGCCCCACCCGGTCGGTGTGGAACAAGCGGCAATCCGGGGTATGCACAGCCTCCAGGCAGAACCGCAGCGCCCGGTGGGGATGGAGGCTGCGAAACAGCCCGATCAGCATCAGCAGATCCCGCTGCCAGAGCCGCAGGCCCCAGCACGGCAGTCCCGGCCAGTGCTCGCCGAACCAGGCCCGCAGCGCTGGTACCGGGATCTCGTCCGGTGTCAGCACCGCCTTGATGGTGGGTAGCGCCACCTCGTCGAGCCCTGCCAGGAATGCCCGCAGCGGCTCACCCAGACCACGTCGCCACAGCCAGAGTTTTTGCCGCGAGTACAGGAGCGAGCGCGGATGACTGATCAGGGGGGCGGAGAACGGATCGGAATCGGAGGACCACATGACAGAGCGACTCCCTGAATGAGACAGAATGACGGTTGCCGTGAACGGAATGTTACGTTATAACATAATTATTCCCAATTCTGGCCATACCGGCATTCGCACCCATACGCACCCAGTTGCACGAACACCACTGTTTCACGGTGGCCGAGTATCCCATTACCCTGCACTGGTCCCCGGACGAGGATCATCTGGCCACCGATTGCCACACCGGGGAACTGGCGGTCTGGACCCTGAGGGATGGCAAGCATATCCTCGACGTGGTGGAATTATCGGACGCCGTCGCCCTTCTGGCCTGGTGTCGCCGGAATGACGGAGACTGGCTCGCCACCGCCACCGAGGTCGGCGAGGTGCATGTATTCCGGCTTGGCGGGGCCGGGGACCCGCAGCATTAGGAGGATTTCCATGGCAGTGAAGGCAGCCGGCAGAAAGCGCGGCAACAACAGTCAGCAGGTACTGGCGGTACTCCAGGCCGAGGCCCGTCCCCTGTCCGCCTACGAGTTGCTGAACCAACTCCAGTTGAGCGGTATCAAGGCGCCGCCCACGGTGTATCGGGCCCTCAACCAGTTGATAGACGAGGGCCGGGTCCACCGGCTGGAGTCCATCAACGCCTACGTGGCCTGCTGCCGGCGCCATCATCAGGGCATGGTGGCCTTTGCCATCTGCCGGGAATGCGGCACGGTATCCGAGTTCGAGTCCGCCGATGTCGTCCACGGCATCCAGGAATGGGCCGACGACAGCGGCTTCCAGGTGGCGCGCAGCACCGTGGAACTGCACGGACGATGTGCCGATTGCGGCCCTGCCGGAAAAGCGCCGGTACCCCCCGCCTAGCCCGCTTCCGGCGCTGTCTCCCCGGTCTCCAGCCGCCACGGCGGGAACGGGTCCTCCAGCGCCAGCCCCACCTCCTCCGGGGTCAGCAGACAGGCATCCAGGCGCCGACGCAGTCCGGCCTCGTCCATCTCCACCCCGATGAACACGATCTCCTGGCGCCGGTCCCCGTGGAGCGGATCCCAGTCGGCCTGGATGGCGGCCCGGGTGGCCGGATCCCCGGGCCACTGGCCGGGGTCCACGCTGGCCCACCAGAAGCCCAGGGCCGCAGTGTGGCATCCGAGTCTGCGCCCTGGATGAGTAATCAGTCGTCGTTCAAGGTGTCTAGCATTCCCATGACTTTGCGACAGATCGTCTCGTGGCGCTCTCGTAGCTGTCCGTGCTGCCGGGCAAAATCGACGTGGGTCTGGTGCTGCCTCTCGTGCTCGGTATGGGCGGCTTCGTGTCCACGTGCATCGCCAGTGCGCTCGTGTTCACGGATCAGCTCCTCATGGTGGGCAATCTCGGCCTCGTGCGACGCGATGACCTGCTCATGCGCCAATAGATGCGCCTCGTGTTCGTGAAGCTCAGCCTCGACGCGACGCAGGGCGGCGAGCAGCTTGCGGTGCTCAATACGCCAATGGCGATGATCCGCGAGCCATCTCTCGTGCTCCGCGCGGTCGTGTTCGTGATCGCCCTGATCATGTTTGTGTTCGTTGTGCATACTGTACTCCTTGAGTTTTGCCCATAAAGTGCTCCAAAGGCGCAGCGAAGCTGTGTCCGCTATAAGCTTCAGTAGGTAGCCCGGCACCAGTTCTCAGACCTGCATCCTCATGTAAATCTTTGAATTTTAAAAGACCGATCCTGGAGGACTGTCACCTTTTGGGCAGTTCGCGCCCCTGCCTCATGTGGTCTTTTTCTCCAAATCCATTTCCCGGCAACGGCCAGCAGGTAGGTTGCCCCGGCAACCTGGATCACGGTTGCCCCGGCGGGAAGCTCCGGTCCGTAGCTCAAGGCGATGCCACTGACCGTGAACAGGAAGCACAACACAGTTGCAACGACCATGGCGCTCCACAAGCACCGGACGAAATGCAGAGCCGTCGCGGCTGGCAGTGTCAGGAGGGCAATCACCATCACCAGGCCCACCACCTGGGTCAGCAGGACCACCGTCAGGGAGATCAACACAAGGAGCAATGTGTGATAGAACCCGACACGAATGCCGCGCAGGCGCGCCAGTTCGGGCTGGAAGCTGATCACGAGGAATTTGTCGTAGAAGAGCAGCATCAGCATGACGATGACCGCATCCAGCAAAACCATGTGCCAGAGGTCGGCCACGCCGACCATCAGGATATTGCCGAAAAGATAGCTCATGAGATCTTCGTAGTACCCCGGTGTCGCCGTGATGAAACTGACGCCAACCGCCATCCCGATGGCCCATATGGCGGAAAGCACGGTGTCCTCGCGTTGCTGCCCGGAAACGG
>JGI12109J20283_10517757_pt1 | contig 15729 bp, 10 predicted proteins | sample ElkSlonscriptome_12_FD_20283 | JGI IMG/M metagenome (IMG submission 20283)
ATCCTGGTAACAGGGGTTCGATTCCCCTACGGACTGCAAAGCATTTTAGAAAAAAATAGATGGCGAATCATAAATCAGCATTAAAAAGAATCCGTCAGATTCGAAAGCGTAATCTGCACAACCGTTATTATGCCAAAACCACGCGTAATGCGATTGCGGAACTCAGAGAGGCGAGCGACAAGAAAAAAGCGGCCGAGCAATTGCCTAAGGTAGTCAGTATGATCGACCGCTTGGCAAAGCGAAATATCATTCACGATAAGAAAGCTTCAAACTTGAAGTCGAAGTTGACCAAGCACGTCAACGCCCTTTAGTCGTCACGAAATTATTTTTGAAGGCTTCAACCCTTGGTTGAGGCCTTTTTTGTTTGCTCTTGGTCGATGTTTCGCATGATGCTTACTGCTCTGGTGTTCAGATTGAAGCAGATTAAATTGCCCATCCCTTCCATTTCGTGGTTTACGCAACCGTTATCGATGTAGATCTTTCTTTTGTTATCGGCCAGTCTAAGCAGAATTTTGTGCAGCTTTTTGGGTTTGTGGCCCACCACAACCTTTTTATTCTTGAGCATCTTCTTCTTCGCTCTGAACTTATTGATAAAAAGCATTGATCTGCTGTCTTCAAAAGGCTTGGCCTTTTTCGAATCAAAGCCGGCATGTACCAAAAAGTAGTCCTCCAATTCTACATAATGGTAGGTGTCTTGCAGCAGCTCGTGATACTTTTCCTTAATGATCCGTTTGTCGAAGAGATCACCGTTGTTCCTGTTTTGAATTAAACGCTTGGTATGTTTTGGTTTTCGTTCTATGGTATCTAAGATGGCCTGTTCGTGATTCCCCCTCAAATACACGATCTGATAACCCTCTGCCATCTTGGACAAAATATCATCCAATATGGATGAAGAGTCAGGACCTCGATTTACGGCATCTCCAAGGATGAAAAGCAAATCATCTTTTTTAAGATCGACCTGAGATAATAATGCTTGGTAAGTTTTGAAACAGCCGTGGATGTCACTGACGGCGAAGCGTCGCTTGGCTTTCTTCTTGGAATCTGTAAGGATCAGTTTTCTGACTTCAGACATTTAGTGTCTAAATAAGTAATTAATCGCCTTTTGAGATCACTAATTTATCCTGAAAGCTTTGATCTTTTCCTTGCAATTGAATAAGATATACACCATTTTTCAACCGACTAAGATCAAGCGGATTCTCTTGGAAAGGGGGCAAGCTTTTTTCAAACACTAACCTTCCTTGTAAGTCGTAGATCCTAATTTCTAATCGCTCTCCTTCAACGTCAAGTTGTTTTATATTCAAGACCTCTTGGGCTGGATTTGGGTACAATAAGATCTCGGATTGAGTGCTTTCTTCTTCGCTGATCCCGATTGGAAATCGATTGAATATTGATAATGCAGAATCGCTTGCTTCTGTTAGTTTGTTGAGGTCTTCTGCGACTAGAATAGCGAAGGTTAAGCTGATACTGCTATCCGCAGGGAGATCAAATGGACCCATTGAAATGGCATCAAGGATATCAACCCCATTAGGGCTATTAAATCCTGCGCTATCTGTGCCACCTTCCAGAATGGCAAACTTTTCAGTGCGGTTGAAGCCATCGCTAGGGTCAATAGCGCCGGTTGCGCTCGGGTTTGAGATGGCGAAGTGATTGGCTAAACTAGGGTGACTGATCGCCATAAGTCCGGTCACGATTGAGGTATCCACTGATGAACTGATTCCCATCTTTCTTAAAGAGTCGTAGGCTACACGATTCCTTGCAAATTCTACGATATCCCAGTCTGCTATCAATCCTGCATAGATATTATTGAGATCCACACCACCTACATTGCTAATGATATAATTGATCAACATCGCATTATCGGTATAGGTCGAGTCGTAGAAATAATTGGTTTGGGCAATTTCTAATCTGGCTGGACTTGAGAAGTTGCCATCGTTGTACAATGCGGCCGAAGCAAGCTCAGAATTGGCAAAGATCAACTCTCGCGTTGGGCTCAAAGAAATAAAATCTTCATCATAGGAATTGTTCGCTCCTCGAAATTTGCTTGTCACGTAGGATGGTGAATTCCCGACCATGAACGAACCTTCATTCAGAAGTGAGGCCCCATTTTTGAAACGCACACCATTACCGCTTTGGTTGAATGGCCCAACGTAGCCAAAGCTTCCATCACTGCCAACCGTGATCGAGATCTCGTCATTGGCCATTTCGAAATAATCTGTATTGATGGTGGTAGAAAAATGTTGAACGCGACGATAATTTCCCGCTTGAATGGTCAGTTTAAATTCCAAACGCTGATTTAGTGTTAATCCTTGATTCACGCTAAAGATGAAAGGATTTTGTTCGTTATCTGCTTCACCTAAACTGGCTAAAGCAGGTAAGCTGATCTGGCTAACCAAAGGTTGAGCAAAGCCATTTAATTCTTCAATTTCTACAGTAACGCCTGAAGAAGCAGCCAGGTAGTTGGTAAAAAGTCCTCTGATCAGAAGCGAATCACCAAGTCCCACGTTTTGCGTCCTTCCGTTGCTGTAACGGATGTTTTCCATGCGTATACCCGGCAAGCTGTCGTTGGCTACGGCATTGAAGAAATCCACTTTTCCCGCTCCCATTTTTCCTCGATACTTGTTGTCGTTCACGCTTTCAACACTCACTCCTGAATTGATCAGTCTCTCCCAGATCTGTTTGGCGCTGTAATTTGGATTTTGTGACTTGATCAATGCCGCCGCACCTGCAACCACCGGAGCTGCCATGGATGTTCCTCCATTTCTGCTGTAACCTCCAAAGGCATTGGTAGACCACATGTCTTCACCGGGGGCAAAAATATCAAGCCAGTAGCCATAGTTGGAACTTGCCTTTACCGTATCATTTTGGATGAGAGAGCCAATGGCCATGGCATTTTCATAAGCCGCGGGATAAAATCGATCTTCTGCACCGACCCCGGCATTCGGTCCGCTAAACGGGCCATTCCCTGCACCGCAGATCACCAGCGCCCCTCTATTGATGGCCGCGTAGTTTATGATATCTTCACCAAAACTGCTGAAGAAATAACTTCCCCAAGAGCAATTGATAATTGGAGCTCCCTGGTCAGCAGCGTATATCACTCCCTGATAAGCCCCCACCAGACGGCCTGAGAAATCGTCTATCTTCACCGTCATAATTCTAGTATCAAAACCGCATCCAGAAATTCCGGTAACGTTGTCGGTGGCTGAAGAGGCAATGCCTGCCACATGCATTCCGTGCGATTGCCCATTGTCCGGGTCGACGCTGGCATCATCATTTCCGGTATCCCAACCATAATAGTTGTCAATAAATCCATCGCCGTCGTCATCCACATTATTGATGGGATCATTATGGTTCCTGTAGGTTGCTTCCCCAAAATCTTCATGATCCGTGTCAGAACCTGTATCGGTAATTGCGATGTAAACTGAGGTATCCCCTTTTTCAATGTCCCAAGCTTCAAATGCCCTAACTGAGGAAAGGTACCATTGACGTGAATTCGCGGTATCGTTTGGCTGGTAGCTGATCAATCGATTCACCGGAGCGAATTCGGCATATTCAAGATGTTTATCGCTTTGAAGCCGAGCGAGGATCTCTTGGGCTTGCCTCTGATCATTGGCTTCCACGCTAAATATGGCACTGAGATCTACCTTGCCCTTTTTTATTTCACTCTTTTGAAGTGGGGTATGAGAAGGAAAGATCCTTTTTTCTTCAAGCTGGTAGGCATTCATTAATTGGCTCAATGAAGACAAGTGGCTTACGCTTGATTTGGCGCTTGAGTGATATTCCTTTTTGATCTTGAAAATGATCTCTTGGGCATTCGCCGAAAAGGCTGAAACCACTAAAATCAAGCATAAATTGAAAAGATACTTTACCATTTGATGACTTTCTCTCTGAAGTTTTTTTCCTCACCGAGAAACTCAATGAGGTAAATTCCTTTATCTAACAGACCGAATTCCAATTCGAATAGTTGCCCCGATCGGGCTGAATTTCGGTAAAAAACTTCTCTTCCCTGGAGATTGAACACTTTAACCTCTTTAAAATCTTTTTGCAATTCAATAAATAAGCGGTCTTCCGTGGGGTTAGGATAAATTTTGTACGCCTTTATTGTTGAAGTTTCTAGGGAAGTGCTAAGATAAGTGATCGTGTCTGAGCGACTAATACAGCCAAATGCGTTGTTCACCTCTGCGTGGTAATCACCATTCTGACTAACTACTAAAATGGAATCGGTCTGAGAAGGAATCAAACTGCCGTTTAGAAACCAACGGTAGTTCCCGGCCACATTCGACACCAGACTATCATTTCTTTGCAGCAAATTAGGCTTGGGCGGATTCTCATTAAATTGGAATTGAAGGGTGTCACTTACCGATCGGCAAAGGCTGTCTTGCACTTGCACATAAACCAAGCTACTGTCAGTAATCAACGAAGTTTGCGTGGTGTCTCCATTGTTCCATTGGTAACTTAAATAAGCAGAGCTGGTGCTTAGGGGAACTGTATCTCCTTCGCATAAATTGGGTAAGATCGTATTGATCTGAGGGCTGAACACATTTTGGCTCAGGAAAGCGAGGGCATCGGCTTTACCTAATCCCCATTTAGGATTGGGGGCAGAAACACTGTACTGGTCTGTGCGCGAAGTTTGCAAAAGATCTTGTTTGATTCTGGCATAATCCGCACCACTGCATTGCTCCATATAAAGCGCGATCATGCCGGCTACTGTAGGCGCTGCCATGGAAGTGCCTCCATTGCGCATATGTAAACTATCAAAAGCGACCTTAAAGGGTTCATTTTGGATGGCTACTTGCATGGTGGCCAGTCTGCCGGCAGAGAACATGTAATCACCCGCTGAAGATAAATCTGGTTTCAACACGCCTCTGCGGTTCGGTCCGAGACTTGAATTGACCGAGATTTGTCCTGGAACCACATTCACGTATTGATTTTGCTGGTTTACGTCTAACCAGCTACTTTGATTGACGTAGTTGCCCACGGTGATCACTGAAGGCAAGCAGGTAAAACTGCTCACGATGGTTTGCAGGGAATCTGGCACCACATAATTACGTATCGCCGGGAAGGAGGCTTGGCTTGGCAGATTTTGGTCAAGCATGTTTGATGTACCGGTTAGCGGCAAAAAGCTCCAGAGATCTACCTTACCGACACCAGCGGTTTCCAAACGAAAAAGATATTGGGCAGAATCGGGCTGGGGGATGGCTATTTCCAGCAAATATCGTCCTCTGCTTTGTTCGGCATAGGTTTGCACGTAGGCAATTCGATTTTGGTTGGCTCCCATGATGGAATCAGTGTAAATTACGTTGAGTCGGTTCTGAATGGAATCGAAGGCGGTTCTGCCTCGAAATTCAAAAAAACTTCCTTGTCTTCGATCAGCTCCAATCGAAAACTTAAGGTCTTTCATGTCGGCGGTGTCAGACCACATTCTAAAATACAAGCCACCTTGCCCGTTGAAAAATAGGTTAGCGTGTTCGAACCAGGTGAACTGGGTATCGTTTTGCAGGCGATGTTGCAAGTGGAAATTGAACGCACCTGCATTTCCTGCAGCAGCGACAAGGGCTCTTCCGCTTTTGGCTTTGATCATTTGATCGATCATTCGCGCAGCAATGTCCTCTCCGTCATGAGAACCAACGTAGGTGCCAATGCTCGCATTGATCACGCAAGGCATGCCTAATGAATCGGCTTTGGCGAAAATGTAATCTACTGCTTCAGCTACCGTTTGCAGCCAATTGGGTTTAGAAAAATCAGTGGCCACCGAAACGATATTGACCTCAGGAGCGATACCTTTAAAATTTCCGGTAGCCAAACCGTTTGAAGCGGCCACCCCACTTACCATTGATCCGTGGCCAAATTGAGAAGCTTTATCATCGTGGGTGGAGACTTGGTTGTTGATCTCAGTAGAATCCCACTCAACGCCATAAGAATAAGTGCCCGGTTTGTAGGCCGAGTTGTACGGAACCCCTTGATCCCAAACGTGCAGCACACGCGTATTTCCTAAACTATCTTGAAAGTCGGGATGAGCCAATTCAATACCTGAATCGATCACACCCAAAAGCACACCTTTCCCTTTGTATTCCTCTCTTAAGGGGGCAACCATGGATTGCACTTGATCTGCCCGAGTCTGAATCAACATGGTGTCGTTCAGGAAATGCGCCGGCGCATTACTGAACTCGATTTTTAGGAGGTTGGTGTCTTTAGAGAGCTCTGCTACTTGTTCTGCGGGAATGGAGATGGAATACATTTGCTCGACCTGTAATCTGATCTGGCCTCCATTTCGTTTGATCGCTTCTTCAAATGCTTCATTTTTCCCTTCTACTAAAAGGGGCACCATTTGATCCGCTCTTTGTTGCTCTAGAAAATACCTTAGCTCGAGTGAAATTTTGCTTTCCTCCTGAGCCCACGCAGGGAAAATAAGCAATAAAGTAAAAACTAAAATAAGCGATCTACAGGTTCTCATAATTTGGAATAGCCTTCAAAAATTCAATTTTCGACTGCTGGTGGTCGATTTTTGCACAATAGTGTACCATGCCGTTACTTACTATTAAATACGGTAATTTCATAGAAATGTTATATCTCCCTACCTGTTCAAAAACAGCTTGGTCTACTGAGATGTTCGGAGCCTTGCATTCCACGATCAATAAGGGTTTGCCAAAGCGGTCGTAAACCAAAATATCCATTCTCTTTTGCATCCCGTGAAGGGTTAATCCCTTTTCCAAGGCAATCAGTCCCTTGGGGTAGCCTTTATGATCGATCAAGAATCTCACAAAATGCTGCCTGACCCATTCTTCTGGAGTAAGAACGAAAAACTCTCTTCTGATCTCGTCGAAAATTTTTGTTTTTTTGTCTTCCTTAATTACCTTAAAAGGATAAGCTGGAAGATTCAAGTCTGACATCATCACACAAAAGTAAAGAGAGAGTGAAATTTGAACAAATCATGCAAGAGCTCCAAAGGAAGGTGTATCAGCCGATCTACTTTTTGTGCGGAGAGGAGGAATTTTTTATTGATCAAATAGCGGATTTTATAGAATCAAATGTGCTTGACGAGGCCGAAAAAGAATTCAACCAAACGGTGGTTTACGGTCGGGATGTAGAGATCATGGAATTAGAAAGCACAGTGAAGCGCTATCCCATGATGGCAAGTTACAATGTAGTGATTGTAAAAGAAGCCCAGTATTTGAAAAAATGGGATCAGTTGCTTTCCTACATTGAGTCACCTTCAGATAGCAGCATTCTGGTGATCTGCCACAAGCACAAAAAACCGGATGGGCGAAATGCGGGGGTCAAAGCCTTAAAGAAGCATGCGGTATACTTTGAAAGTAAAAAACTCTATGAAAATCAAGTGGCACAGTGGATCGAGCATAGAGTAAGTGCCACGGCTTATTCCATCCATCCTAAAGCCGTGCAGTTGTTGATCGAGTTTTTAGGTACTGACCTTGGCAAGATCAGCAATGAGATCGATAAGTTGACCATCAATTTAAAATCCGGAGAGACCATCGACGCCAAGATCATCGAACAAAATATCGGCATCAGTAAGGATTACAATGTATTTGAATTGAACAATGCCTTAGGTTCAAAAGACCTGCTAAAGGCAAACCGAATTGCTCAACATTTTGGGAAGAACGAGTCGGCCTTTCCAGTTCCGATGATCTTACCTACCCTTTATCGGTTTTTCGCCCAGCTGCTTCTTTTCAAGAGCTTGCCTGCCGGAAATCCAAAGGTGGCTGCTTCAAAGTTGGGCATCAATCCTTATTTCATCAAGGATTATCAAAAAGCTGCTCAACACTACAGCCAAAAGAAAATCGCCAAGATCATGGCGTCTCTTCGTAAGGCCGACATCCGGAGCAAAGGGGTAGGGGTAGACAAACTTAGCAACGATCAATTGCTTCAAGAATTGGTTTATGAGATCTTACATTGAATCTTAGGCCACAAAATTCCAACTCAACGCATCTAATTCTTTAACATGGCAATCCTAGGTATTTGGATATATTTGCCGATCGAAAATCTTTTGCATGAAGCACCTCTCTTTTCTTCTATTCACCCTTCTGCTCTTCATTAGCATTCAAGCCATCAAAGCCCAAACCGGTTCGGTGCGCGGTTTTGTTTATGAAGAAAAATCAGGCGAACCGGCTATTTACATCAATGTATTTCTAAAAGGAACCACTTATGGGGGTACCACCGATGACAATGGATTTTTCAATTTGACTAGAGTGCCCCTGGGCCAGTATGAGGTATTGGCTACTTCAATAGGGTACGATACTGCAAGCGCAAAAGTGAATCTCACCAAAGCCGGTCAGATTCAAGACTTCAAATTATTTATCGGCGAATCTTCTGTCGAACTGGAAACGGTTACCATCTCTGCCGATAAGCAGGAGGCACAAACCACGGTTCAGATGTCGGTAACCAAACTCACTCCTAAGGACATCAAGAAAATGCCTGCCATTGGCGGTGATCCTGATCTTGCCCAATATCTTCAGGTCTTGCCCGGGGTAGTTTTCACGGGAGACCAAGGCGGGCAATTGTATATTCGAGGCGGTTCGCCCATTCAGAACATGGTCTTATTGGATGGAATGATCATTTACAATCCTTTTCACAGTATCGGCCTGTTCTCCGTTTTTGATACCGATGTATTGCGCACAGCTGATGTGTATACCGGAGGTTTCGGTGCAGAATTTGGTGGAAGGATCTCCTCCGTAATGGACATCAAGACGAAGGATGGGAACAAGCAACGTCTTTCAGGAAAGATTGGAGCGACTACTTTTGGTTCCGATATTTTATTAGAAGGGCCAATTTCAAAACCCAAGACCCAAGGCGGAGGAAGTAAATCCTTTATTCTCTCGGCCAAGACATCCTACATGGATCAATCTTCCGAGAGCATTTACTCTTACATCGAAGAACCGGGATTACCTTATAACTTTACCGACTTATATGGGAAGCTTTCATTGAGCGGTAGCAACGGGAGCAAAGTAAACTTCTTTGGATTCAGCAATCAGGATCGCGTTGACTTTCCAAACGTTGCGGCCTTTGAATGGGATCAATTTGGGGCAGGCACCAACTTTGTGCTAATTCCCGCCAGGTCAACCACTTTGATCGATGGAACCATTGCGTATACCAGTTACGAAACCTCTGCACAGGAAGGCGAAGCCACTGCAGCGGCCAGAGATCGAAGTTCCTTGATCAACGGATTCAATGCCGGAATGAATTTTACCAACTTTAGGGGAGACAATGAATCAAAGTTTGGTTTCTCCATTTTAGGGTTCACCACCGACTTCCAATTCACCAACTCTGTGGCTCAGACCATCAGTCAGCGGCAAAATACCACCGAGATCGCTGGTTATGTGCAACAAAAGTACAATTTGGGTAGGGTGGTTTTAGAACCTAGTTTTCGAATGCATTACTATGCTTCTTTGAGCACTTTTTCTCCTGAACCGCGGCTGGGGTTTAAGGTAAATTTAACCGATGACCTTCGTATTAAAGGGGCTGGAGGACTTTATTCCCAGAATCTGCTGAGCGCTACTTCAGACCGCGACGTAGTGAACCTCTTCTATGGATTTTTATCGGGGCCGGATAACTTACAAGACGACCTTAATCTGCAGGATGGAACCCAAAGGGAATTGAATGATCAGCTCCAAAAAGCCCGACACGCCATCTTTGGGTTTGAATATGATCTGGGACGGAATTTTAATGTGAACGTAGAAGGGTACTACAAATGGTTTACCCAGCTTACCAACGTGAACCGGAATAAGCTTTATGAAGACAATGCCGCTAATGCCGACCAACCCGATGAATTGAAAAAGGATTTCATCGTGGAAACCGGAGATGCCTACGGGGTGGATTTCACGTTCAAATACGATCGGAAGAATCTGAGTTTGTACGCCGTGTATTCTTGGTCTAAAGTGTTGCGTTGGGATGGGATCCAGGAATATTTTCCCATATTCGACAGGCGACACAACATTAACTTGGTTGGATCTTATTCGTTTGGAGAGGGACTATTATGGACTGTTGATGCCCGCTGGAATCTCGGCTCGGGCTTCCCGCTCACGCAAACTACGGGCTTTTACGAATTACTCACCTTTCAAGGGTCGATCGGACAAGACTTTACTACCCAGAATGGAGAACTGGGCATTCGATACGGGGAGTTGAACAACGGTCGCTTGCCTTTTTATCATCGCTTTGATATTTCGATCAAGCGTCAGTTTGTGCTTTCTGAGCACTCCATTTTGGATGCCAATGTCAGCGTGACCAACATATACAACCGCGAGAACATCTTTTATGTGAATCGGGTTACCGCGGATCGGGTGAACCAATTGCCCATACTTCCGAGTGTTGGAATCAGCCTCACTTTTTAGGTCCTTAAAAAGTTTTTTGCCATGGCTTATTGTCTTAATTTTGGGCGAGTTTTTATTGAAACTGTAGCCTCTACTGATGCCCGATCATAAGACCAAATATATATTCGTTACCGGCGGGGTAACTTCATCCCTCGGAAAGGGAATTATTTCCGCTTCTTTGGCCAAACTGTTGCAAGCCAGAGGGTACTCAGTAACCATTCAAAAGTTAGACCCCTACATCAATGTGGATCCCGGCACATTAAATCCCTACGAGCATGGGGAATGCTATGTGACTGAAGACGGCGCAGAGACCGATTTGGATCTGGGACACTATGAAAGGTATTTGGATACCAAAACCTCACAGGCAAATAATGTGACTACAGGCCGCATTTATCAGCATGTGATCAATAAAGAGAGGGAAGGGGCATTTTTAGGAAAGACCGTGCAAGTGATCCCGCACATTACGGATGAGATCAAAAGAAGGATCAGACTGCTCGGAAAAACCGGGAAATACGATATCGTGATCACTGAGATTGGCGGAACCGTCGGAGACATCGAGTCGCTTCCCTACATCGAGGCAGTGCGTCAGTTGAAATGGGATCCGCAAGTTGATTGTATCGTGATCCATCTCACTTTAGTTCCTTACTTATCTACTTCAGGAGAATTGAAGACCAAGCCAACCCAACATTCGGTGAAGATGCTGCAGGAAAGTGGGGTTCAGGCAGATGTGCTCGTGCTGAGAACAGAGCACGCCATACCGGAAGATGTGCGCAAAAAAGTGGCCTTGTTCTGCAACATTTCAGAGGAAGCAGTGATCGAATCTGCGAATGCAGAAACCATCTATGAAGTGCCCGTGCTGATGCAGAAGGAAGAGCTAGATCAGGTAGTGCTTAAAAAATTAGACCTTCCTAGTAAGCAGGAACCAGACATCAGAGAATGGAAGCAGTTCCTGGACCGCTTGAAGAATCCGGCACGAACCATTAAGATAGGGTTGATCGGAAAGTACATCGAACTAAAGGATTCTTACATTTCGATTCATGAAGCCTTGATCCATGCCGGGGCCAAGAATAATACTGCCGTTAAAATCGATTGGATCCATTCTGAGGAGTTCAACGCTAGCAATGTGGCTGATCGATTGGCCGATTTAGATGGAATTTTGGTCGCTCCCGGTTTTGGCGAAAGAGGAATTGAAGGGAAGATCAGCGCTGTGGAGTACGCCAGAGTGAATAAAATCCCCTTTTTAGGAATTTGTCTGGGTATGCAGTGCGCAGTGATCGAATTCGCCCGCAATGTGTTAGGCAAAAAGGGGGCGCATACGACAGAGATCAACGAAAATGCCGAAGATCCGGTGATCTTTTTGATGGAGGAACAGAAAGCCATTACCAATATGGGTGGCACCATGCGATTAGGCGCCTATGCCTGTAAAATCAGCGAGGATAGCATTGCTAAATCGGCCTATGTCAAAGCGCAGATCACCGAACGACATCGTCATCGATTTGAATTCAATAATAAATACCTAAAAGAGTTCGAAGAAAAAGGGATGCGTGCTACCGGCATTAATCCTGAAGGCGGAATGGTAGAGATCGTTGAAGTAGTAGAGCACCCTTGGTTTGTTGGGGTTCAATTCCATCCCGAATATAGTAGCACCGTATTGAATCCGCATCCTCTGTTCGTAGAGTTTGTGGGTGCAGTGGTGAAAGAAAAGAAAAAAGAAGCAGTTAGTAGTTAAGGAGATTTAGTTAGATGGATAAGAATACGTTTATTGGCCTTTTACTCATTGGAGCCATCATCATTGGTTTTAGCATTTACAATGCCCCTTCAGAAGAGGAAATGGCCGAACAGCTTAGGGTGAGAGATAGTATTGCCCAGGTGGAGGCAGAGAAAGAAGCGGCCATACAAGCGCAAGAGATAAACGAATCGGGCCAAGAGGAAGCCATTTCTGAAGAAGTGACTACTGAGGGAGTCGAATCAGCCGACTTTGCTGCTCCAGGATTGAATGACTCGCTTCAGAATGCAGAGTTGGAGGAATTATACGGCCCATTCGCCAAGGCAGCAGAGGGCGAATCGCGCCTCATCAAAATAGAGAACGATCTGATGAAACTCTACTTCAACACCAAAGGAGGTAAAGTGGAGAAAGTTGAATTGAAAGATTACGTTACCTATACTGAAGAACCTTTAGTGCTATTTGACTCCAGTTCTACCTTCAATCTGAATTTCTTCACCAGAGATAATAAGAACATCTTCACCGACGAGCTCTTTTTTGAGACGGATGTCATTGGAGACTTGAAAGTTAGTGGATCCGCTCAAAACCAGATCAGCTTTAAGCTGAATGCCGGACAAGGAAGGTATTTAGAATTGTTGTATACCATTAAAGGTGATCAATATCTAATTGACATGGATGTCAACCTAATCGAGATGGATCAGGTGGTAGACATGCGCACCGGCGAGATGTATTTGAACTGGGCAGTGCAAGCCCCGGATCAAGAAAAGACCATCTCGAAGCAAAGAGAGGCTACTACCATCTATTACAAATACAAGGATGAAGACATCGATTATATCTCTGCTACTTCTGATGAGAAAGAGGATTTTGAGGCAGACCCTAAATGGGTTTCTTTAAAACAGCAGTTCTTCAATACGACCATCATTGCGGATGAATCATTTGACAAGGCCAGGGCTTTTATTCAAACCGAGACGGATGAAGGTTCTGATCGCTACGTAAAGAAAATGACCGCAGCCTTGACTTTGCCTATGAGTGGTTCTAAGATCGAGCAGTATGGCCTGGCTTTCTATTACGGCCCGAATAAATATGACATCCTTAAAGAACTCGACTTGGGTCTAGAAGAGATCATTGACCTGGGCTGGGGAATCTTTGGCTGGGTGAATCGCTTTGCAGTGATCCCGGTATTTAACTTTTTAGATAGTTTCAATTTGAACTATGGGATCATTATTCTGATCCTTACTATCCTTCTAAAGTTGGTGTTATCACCCATTACCTACAAAACCTATTTGTCGGGTGCGAAAATGCGCGTACTCAAGCCGGAGATCAACGAGATCAACGAGAAACACAAGGATGACGCCATGAAAAAACAACAAGCCATGATGGGCTTGTATCGCCAGACCGGGGTGAATCCTTTGAGTGGATGTATCCCGCTTTTGATCCAAATGCCGATTCTGATCGCCATGTTCCGTTTCTTTCCTGCCTCGATTGAATTGCGACAAGAAAGCTTTCTGTGGGCAGACGACCTTTCCACATACGACGTCATTTACACATTTCCTGAGGGCTTCAGCATCCCCTTTTATGGGGATCATGTCTCGCTCTTTACCATTTTGATGGCCATATCCATTGCCCTATATACCAAGCTAAACTCTTCCATGAGTGCAGGAATGGCTACCGAAGGGCCAATGGCTGCGCAAATGAAGATCATGATGTACGTAATGCCGTTCATGATGTTATTCTGGTTCAATAGCTATTCTTCAGGCTTGAGCTACTATTATTTCTTGGCCAACATCATTTCCATCGGACAAACCTTTTTGATCAGGAAGGTCTTTATCAACGAAGATACCATTCGTGCCAAGATCGAAAAGAACAAGAAGAATCCGAAAAAGAAGAAGAAATCCGGCTTTGCCAAACGTATGGAAGAGATGGCCAAGCAACAGCAGTTGAAGCAAAAGGGGAAGTAAGTTTAGCATTAACGATGCAACGATGCAAGGATTATCGCATTGATTGCTTAGCTAAGCTCATGGTTCTTTTATGATCAATCGACGATCCGCTCACGCAGAATTCAATCCACTCATTCTCTTTTACCCATCCTTAGGACGCAGAACCGGATTCTTATCAGAGAAACTAATTCTATCTTTGGAAGAAATATATTTTTATGAGAATCATTAGCATCTTACTACTGTTATTCGTCATTGCTTGTAAAAACAAGCAAGAAAGTTCGAGCACTACATCGAAACCCAATCCTCAAATTGAAGCCATGCGCGGCATGGAAGATGTAGAGGAAGATGAAAACGCAGAAGTGATGGAAAAAACAGTGATCGATCTACCTGAAAACGCAGTAGCACGAATTCAAAGAACCCCTTGCTTTGGTCGTTGTCCGATCTACACCCTCACCGTTTTTGCAGATGGCAGCGTGATCTACCATGCCGAGAAGTGGGTCGAAAAGGAAGGAGATTTTCAAGCACAAGCTGATCCGGCTAAATTTCAAAACCTGCTGGCCAGGGCCAAAGAGATCGGTTATTTCGACTTTAACAATGAATATGATTCAGAATCGGTCACAGACCTGCCCTCAACCATTACTACCCTCCGAAATGGGGATCAGCTTAAACAAGTGATTAATCGCTACCAAGGACCGGAATCCTTAAGTGAATTTGAAAACTATTTTGATTCGCAATACTTAAAACTAGACTGGAAAGTAATTGAATAAAGCGTTTCAGGCCAATAGGAGCGTCTTCAGCGCGAACGGAATTAAATCCAAAGTTTCGTCCAATGGATTGAAAGAAAAACCTTTAAAAAAATCGTGAATTCAAAGAAAGTATGGGAAAACATTTGGCAAAACGAGCCGTTTTTCCTACAATGATCAAAACAACACCTATCAATATGAAAAAGCTAACGTACATTTTTGGATTGTTTTCTCTCGCCATGCTCTTTGCCTGCGGGGGAAGTCAATCGAACGAGAATTCGAAAGAGGAATCCTTTGAAGATCTGGGCGATCAAGCCGTTTTTAAGGAGAAGCACGACGAGCCTAAGGAAATGGAAATGACCGACTTCAAAGGTGAAATGATTGAAATTGAGGTTGAAGGAGGGGAAAGTGCCCGCGCTTATGCTTTAACCAAGGCAGAACGCACTAAGTATCTCTTGGTTTTTCATGAGTGGTGGGGATTGAACGATCACATTAAGCAAGAAGCGGACCGATTTAGTGAAAAACTTACTGATGTTAACGTCATCGCTTTGGACCTTTATGATGGTAAGCTAGCCACCGTGCGTGATAGTGCAGCCAAATATATGCAAACTGCAGACAAGGAAAGGATCATGGCTATTTTAGACGGGGCAATGAAGATGATGCCCGCGAATGCCGAGATCGCCACGGTAGGTTGGTGCTTTGGGGGTGGCTGGTCATTGCAAGCCGCTATCGAAGCGGGAGACAGGGCAGAAGCCTGCGTGATGTATTATGGCATGCCTGAAAAAGACCTAGACCGACTGAAAGCGTTGGATTCGGATGTGTTGTTCATCTTCGCAGAAAAAGATCAATGGATCAACCAGGAAGTGGCAGATGAATTTGAGGCGAATATGAAGCAAACCGAAAATGATCTTATCATCAAATCATTTGATGCCGACCATGCCTTCGCAAATCCAACTCAGGAGTCGTATGTGGAAGAAGCCGCAAAGGAAGCCAATGCTATAGCTCTA
>JGI12109J20283_10013850_pt1 | contig 15714 bp, 13 predicted proteins | sample ElkSlonscriptome_12_FD_20283 | JGI IMG/M metagenome (IMG submission 20283)
CGTACGATACAGGTATCAACCTGACCGTTCTGGCTGGCTACATCACAACAGATTCGATCGCTGGCGTAGAAACAGATGCCTTCTATGTTGCTGGTGTCTATGACCTCGGTGGTGGTGCTGAGCTGCTCGTCTCCTACGCAGAAGACGAAGCTAACGCTACCAACGACGAAATCGGTGATCCCGAGTACAACCACGGTACAACCGTTGCAGTTTCCTTCTCCTTCTAATCGAAGCTGAAGAAATCAAGGTTTGAGCGGTCCTTCGGGGCCGCTCTTTCTTTTTGGGCATAGCCATCCCGGACCCGCGCTATTATGACTACGGCCGGGCCGCGCCGCCGTTGTCTGGAATTCGGAAAGATCGCTGACATGACCACCTATTCCCCCGCCAAGATCGAAACCAAATGGCAGGAGAAATGGGCCGAGGCCCAGACCTTCAAGGCCGAACGCAGCGCGGACAAACCCAAATACTATGTGCTCGAGATGTTTCCCTATCCGTCGGGCCGCATCCACATCGGGCACGTGCGCAATTACACGATGGGCGACGTGATCGCGCGTTACAAACTGACCAACGGTCACAATATCCTGCACCCCATGGGATGGGACGCCTTCGGGATGCCAGCCGAAAACGCGGCGATGGCATCGGGTGGTCATCCGAAAGACTGGACCTACCAGAATATCGCCGACATGCGCGCGCAGATGAAGCCGCTGGGCCTGTCGATCGACTGGAGCCGCGAATTCGCGACCTGCGACCCCGAATACTACGGCCAGCAGCAGGCACTGTTCATCGATTTTCTGGAAAAGGACCTGATCTACCGCAAGAAGGCGGTTGTGAACTGGGATCCGGTCGACATGACCGTTCTGGCGAACGAGCAGGTCATCGACGGCAAGGGCTGGCGCTCGGGCGCCGAGGTCGAACGGCGCGAGTTGACGCAGTGGTTCTTCAAGATTTCCGACTATTCCGAGGAACTGCTGGACGCCATCGACGGTCTGGATCACTGGCCCGCCAAGGTGAAACTGATGCAGGCCAACTGGATCGGCAAATCGCGCGGTCTGCAATTCAGCTTTGAACGCACCGATGGACAAGGCGATATCGAAGTCTACACGACCCGCCCGGACACACTGATGGGCGCGTCCTTTGTCGGTATATCACCCGATCATCCGCTCGCGCGGGAGCTGGAGGAAAAGGACGCCGAGGTTGCAGCCTTCTGTGCGGAATGTCGCAAGGGCGGCACCACCGCCGAAGCGATCGAAAAGGCCCAGAAGCTGGGTCATGACACCGGCCTGACCGTCAAGCATCCGCTGGCCGGTCAGCCCGACCTGCCTGTCTATATCGCGAACTTCATCCTGATGGATTATGGCACGGGCGCGATCTTCGGCTGCCCTGCCCACGATCAGCGCGACCTTGATTTCGCACGCAAGTACGACCTGCCGGTGATCAGCACCTTCGCGCCAGCCACGGACGAGGGCATCGCAATGCCAGAGGACGGCGGCGAGGCTTATGTGCCGCCGAAATCCGAAACCGTGATCTATATTCGCGGATTCGCTGGTGAGACCGAGCAAACAGGCGAGGAAGCCATCCACGCGGCCATCGCATTCGCCGAGCAGAATGGGCTTGGCGAGGGCGTGACCAAGTTCCGCCTGCGTGACTGGGGCCTGAGCCGCCAGCGTTATTGGGGTTGCCCCATTCCTGTCGTACATTGCGATGCCTGCGGCGTCGTGCCCGAGAAAAAGGAGAACCTGCCGGTCGAACTGCCCTACGATGTGACGTTCGATACGCCCGGCAACCCGCTTGACCGCCATCCGACATGGCGTGATTGCGCCTGTCCTTCGTGTGGTCAGCCCGCCAAGCGCGAAACCGACACGATGGACACTTTCGTGGACTCGTCGTGGTATTTCGCCCGCTTCACCGCCCCCGACGCGGAAACGCCGACCCGCATGGCTGATGCCGAATACTGGATGAATGTCGACCAGTATATCGGCGGTATCGAACACGCGATCCTGCACCTGCTCTACAGCCGCTTCTTCGCGCGCGCGATGCATATCACCGGCCATCTGCCCGCCAGCGCTTCGGAGCCCTTCGATGCGCTTTTCACACAAGGCATGGTGACGCACGAGATCTACCAGACCCGCGACGCGAACGGCCGTCCGGTCTACCACCTGCCGGAAGAGGTGACCGACGGGAAGCTGGCGGATGGAACCGAGGTGGAAATCATCCCCTCGGCAAAGATGTCGAAGTCGAAGAAAAACGTCGTCGACCCGACGACGATCCTCGCGCAATACGGCGCGGACACCGCCCGCTGGTTTGTCCTGTCCGACAGCCCGCCCGAGCGGGACGTAGAGTGGACAGCTGCCGGGGCCGAGGCCGCGCACAAGCATCTGTCCCGCGTCTACCGCGTGGCTGCGCAGATCGCCGAAATGAGCGACGCGGCCGGAGAGGGGGACGAGGACCTGACCCGTGCGATGCACAGGGCGATCCATGACGTTACCCTTGGGATCGAAACCTTCGGCTTCAATGCAGCCATCGCCAAGCTGTATGCCTTTACCACCACGCTTGCGAAATCCAAGGCCGGCGCCGCGACCAAGCGGACCGCCATGATGACCCTTGCACAACTCATGTCACCGATGACGCCGCATCTGTCCGAAGAGATATGGTACATGTTGGGCGGTGAAGGCCTTATTGCCACGACGCCGTGGCCTACTGCGGATGAATCCATGCTGGTGGACGACACGATCACCATGCCGGTTCAGATCAACGGCAAGCGCCGCGCCGAGATCAATATCGCCGCCGATGCCGACAAGGCAGCCGTCGAGGAAACCGCGCTGAATCTCGAGATCGTACAAAATGCACTGGCGGGCAATGCCCCGAAGAAATTGATCGTTGTGCCCGGTCGGATTGTGAACATTGTCGTCTGAGCCCCTTACCCGCAGGATGGCCCTTGCAGGTCTCCTTGGGCTGGCCGGATGCGGTTTCGCACCGGTTTATCAGGACGCCGCGGCCCTGCGCGGCCAATTCGGTTTCGAGACAGAGGCATCGGTTCTCGGCTTTGCGCTTGGCAATCGACTTGCCGAAAGACTGGGAGAGGCCGCATCTCCCCGCTTCGTGATCAAGGCAAGCGTAACCGCGTCAGAGCGCGCGGCCGCGATCACCGAGGCGGGCGATACCGCACGCTTCAACGTCATCGGCTTCGCTGACTGGTCGGTCGTCGAGGTCGCAACGGGTCAACAGGTGATGACGGGCAGATCGGACGCTTTCACCAGTTACGCCACGACGGGTTCAACGATCGCAACGCAGACAACACAGGACGACGCCCGCAAGCGGCTTGCGATCATCCTGGCCGACTTGATCGTCACGCGTGTGCTGGTCGGCGCTCCGGATCTGGCCTCATGAAGCTGACCGGCGCAGCAGCCCAGAACTACTTGCGCAAGCCCGACCCGACGCATGCGGCAATTCTGATTTTCGGCGCGGACCCGATGCGTGTCGCTGACAAGCGCCAGCAGGTGATCCAGGCCCTTGTCGGACCGCAAGGTGAAGAAGAAATGCGGCTGACACGGATCAATGCCGCGGACCTCCGCAAGGACGCGGCCATGCTGTCCGATGCCATAAAGGCGCAGGGGTTTTTTCCCGGCCACCGCGTGGCCTTTGTCGAAGACGCGACAGACGGCCTTGCCAAGCTGGTCGATACGGCGTTGGCTGACTGGCACGCGGGCGACGCGCAACTGGTGGTAACAGCCGGACAACTCACGGCGAAGTCCGCCTTGCGCAAGGTGATCGAGGGGCGCGCAAACTCGGTGGCTATCGGCCTTTATGACGACCCGCCCAGTATGGCCGAGATAGAGCAGGCCATCAAAGACGCCAAGGTTGGCCAGCCCGAACACGATGCCATGGAATTTCTGATCGCGCTCGCCAATACGCTCGAGCCCGGCGACTTCCGCCAGACAATGGACAAGATCAGCCTTTACAAGCTGGACGACGACAGCGCGCTCTCGATCGCGGACGTGACCGCCAATGCACCGCAATCGGCGGATGCAGATGTGGATGATGTTCTGGATGCCGTGACGGACGGTCGGGACGATCGGTTGGGCCCGCTTCTGCGCAACCTCAGCGCGCAGGGTGTGCAGCCGGTCACGTTGTGTATCGGGGCGACCCGGCATTTCCGCAGGTTGCATGCGGTTGCCTCTGATCCCGGCGGCCCGGCCTCGGGGGTCGGACGACTGCGTCCGCCTGTCTTCGGGCCGCGCCGCGACAAGGTCGTCCGGCAGGCAAGCCACTGGGGACGTGACCGTATCGAAAAAGCGCTCACCGCACTGACCGATCTGGACCTGCAGTTGCGGTCTTCGCAAAACGGGCCTCCGGCAGCGCTGATGGAGCGCACCTTGATCCGGCTGGCCATGATGGGACGACGCTAGCGCCGCCCCTGCCTAGAAAGCGTCGATCTGCAGGTATCCTGCATCCGGTGAAACCGCTTGCAAGCTACGGATGATCGCGCGTGAGGCGTCCATCCAATAGACATTCGTGAGTGTCAGACCGTCACTGCGGCAGGTTTCTTCAAAGCGCGCTGCAGGAATGCCCGTACCGAACCGGTTGACCATCTCGGCACCCGTCACCTCGATCGTGCACTCCAGCGTGAATTGTGTAATCTGATCCTGATCGTCCAGGAAATCATGCACCCTGACCGATGTTCCTCCACCGCTCTGGATGGCGCGCACGGTCTGCGAGGCGTCAGCACCCATCAGATCGCGCGGCAGCCCGCGTGTGGCAACGATCACGCCATTTTCGAAAGTCACGCTTGTGCCCGAGCCACCGATCCACGTCGTTCTCTCGCCATTCGTCCCCGCGGCAACAAGCGTATCCGTGGCGCTGATGTCGCGAATGTTGATGCGGATGTACTTGCCGGGATTGGCCGCCAGCTCCTCTTGGGGGACAACATTCTGTCGACGCGTCGGCGCGCTGGTGTCCGTTCGCAAGACAAGCCCTGCAGCTTGGTTGAGAAGGTCGGTTTCCTGTTGCTCTTCACAGGCGGCCAGCCCGACGATCGCGGCAGTCAGAAATACCTTTTTCCACACGCTTTTCATCTCCAGAACCGCCCCCAAGTGTCAGAGAGGTCAGCCTGATGCGCGCCCCTTACAATATCATAAAGCCGCCCGCCGACGCTCAGGCGGGCCCCGCCGTCGCTCGACCGGGTGCTCAGCCGCGCGGCATAGGTTCCCTGTGATGCGCGACCGGTAAAGAAATCCTGGGGCAGCGTAATGGAGATACCCTTGTTATAGGATCCATTCCCGAAATCCTCATAGGACACTTCGGTCTGGCTGACACTGGCCGCAATCCGAATACCGTTGTCATATTCCCGCGCCACTTCGAGCGTCGCACCCCAATCACCTGCCAGATACCTGCCGACATCGACCTGCGTATGATAACCGTTGCCGAAATCGTAATAGGCCGACAAATGCCCTGTCGCGACCTGATAGTCGTATTCGCCAAAGCCGAACCACATGTCGGTGTCACGCTGTGCCACGTAGTTGAGTTCGGCACCAAGGCCAAGCGGGCTGTCAACTGGTTTCCAAAGAAGTTCCGTGGACACCCCACCGAACATCCGTTCCAGGTAGCCGACGCTGACACGGCTATAAAGATCGGTGCCGGGACGGTCATAATGTGTCAGGGCAAGCGATTGAAGCACCGGTATTCCGTCATCGCCGTAATCGCCGCTATCGGTCCGGACATTCTGCAGATCAGGCGTGCTGTCGGAATCAGGATCGCTGCCGTCATTGCGCGTCAGGCTTTGCCCAATGCTGGCTGAAATACCCGTCCGCGGCGTCAGCCGGTAAGACGCATTCAGCGACACACCCGCGTCGAACGAAAATGTGCCAGTCGTCACGAACGGATCAAGCCTGAAATATGGCGAAAAGTTCCAGTTGAAGGAAGGCGTGAATGCATTGGTGTCGGTCAATCCTGCATCTGGGCCCGCATCGACAAAGGCCGTTCTGTCAAAAAGCGTTTCGGCAGCGCCGGCACGGTTCTCGAGCGCTTCGATATCCGATCGTTGCAGACGGATCGCGGAAAGCGCGATACCGCGACTGACCGGTTCCAGAACAAAAGTGTCGATCTGTGGCGGCAGGGCCTGTGTCAGAATACGGGCGATGCGTCCCATAGCCTGCGCGTTCGACCGGAACTCTCCATTCGTGAACCGGACGCGCGCGGTCGAGCCGTCAAGCTCGAGCGCGACCAGACCCAGGTCCTCGGCTCGGAAGGCCTGCGCGAGTGCACTCTGGATCGCCGCCTGTTGTGTCGCGCTGATGTCTGCGGCGGGCGCCGCGCGCTCTGCACGGCTGCGGACGCGGACCGGCACGGGGGCAGGTTCTGAGCCCGACATGCTGGGGCGATCGTTCGCGTTCAGGAAAAACGACCCCGAGATTGCAAAGTTGTTTCCGTTCAGGGCGGCGGCGGTCAGTTGGATCGCCTCGTTCGGGCGGTAGGTCACCCCGAAGCTGTAAGGATTCTCACCATCTACTGCGGGACTGTTGGGCGCTTCGGGATACGAAAGCGAAGAGTATTCGGCCAAAACGCCCCATTTTTCATTGATCTGGTATTCCAGCCCGCCGAAGAAAGCGGCATCGCCCGCAAACCACTGATCGGTCGCCAACTGACCCTCGGGGTCTGATTCGTCGAATACGGGTCGCGTCGATCGGCCGGAGAACGGATTATCGAATCCGTCGCGTTGCCCCAGCGCGCCCCAGCCCAGACCCGCGGTCGCTGTCAGGCTGTCGCCGAATGTCTTGGTGGCGACCAGATACTCGGCCTGAAAGCGCCCGGGCGTCAGGAAGTCACGCAGGCCGAACGCGAGCTCGGGCAAGACATCCGTTTCTTCGATGAGCCTGATCTGCAGATCAAAACCACGCTCAAGCTCTCGTTCGTCGATATCCGTGGCCGTGCCATCGTAGAGATCAACCAATGCATAGCGAAAACTGCCGGAAATACGGTCGGTTAGCTGGAAACTGAGAACGGTTTGAAACAGCCCTTCGCGGTACGAAAGCGTAGCGGACAGCGTGCCCTCGTCAGGCGTCTGGGCTGTGGGCATCTCGAGCAAACCGGGGGTGCCATAGAGACTGTAAGTCGGCAGCGCGTCCTGGGCAGCCGCCTGACCCGTCACGGAAAGAGCCAGAACGGATACGGACGATAGAATTGCAAACCGCATTTTCATGCTCCTTCCAGAAACTGCCTCAGGGATAGCCTGTCGGGTGGCCTCTGAAAACGCCGATTCCTGCACTTTTGTCGACTGATGCGAATTTCGCTCATGTTTTTTTCATTCTTTTTGTGGCACATTCTCGCCATGATTATTTCTCACCAGTGCCATTTTATTGTTTTCTTCGATCCGCTCGGCTCTCATCCATGGTTGCAACTTGCCTTGTCACCATGGGCGGATCAGCATGTGTCTGCAACACACAGACCGACGCGACAGTCGCCATTCTTCGTCGGCATGACACCATCCGAAGCAAAGGCAGCCTTTACACGCCAAGGCCTCGACTTTGACAGCTACACACGGATCGCCGTTGTCCAAAGCCCTTACAGTCGCCTTGCGACGCTTTATGATCGCATGCGCGAAGACAATTGTCATTGGCGGCTCACCTCGCGGGTGCGCAGGAATAAGGTCACATTTCGCGATTGGCTGATCGATGGCCAGTATGCCTGTCATGGGCCAATGTCGCGCCTGCTTCCACGCTGGCGTCGACTTGGCGCCATGTCGACCGAGCAATGGGCGGCGGGCCATATCGATACGTTTGTCCGGGCCGAATTCGCCGGCAGCGACATGCTGGCTGCGATGCGCAAGCTGGGTGTCGTTCCCGCGCTCAATTTCGCGGCACGCCAGCCGCATCACCGATTCGGTGAAATGCTGCGCTATGACAGTGAAACGCTGGGAATCATCCGTGAGCGGTTCCAGCGTGACTTGCGGCTCTACCAGGGTCCGGCGACGGATCTAGACCTCGTTGCCTAGGGCGTATGCCACTGCCGCGCGGCCTGCATATCGGCCCGTGGCAAGGCACGCAGTGATCAGGTAGCCACCTGTTGGCGCCTCCCAGTCGAGCATCTCGCCCGCACAAAAAACCGCAGGGCGTGACTTCAGCATGAAATCATCGGTCATCGCATCGAAACGGATGCCGCCGGCGGTCGAAATCGCTTCGTCCAGTGGCCGGGGTCCTTCATGGGAGACCGGCAAGCGTTTGACCAGCCTGCTCAGGTCTTGGGGAAACGGGCGGCCGAACTCGGACAGAAGCGCGATGCGCATGGGATCGAGCCGCAGAACCTTGCGCAGATGATTGCTCAGGCTTGTCTTGCCGCGCGGTCGCGCAAGGGCGGCCTTGACCCGGTCAGAGGACCAATCAGGAAGGAGGTCGAGAAACAAAGGCGCACCTTCACGCACCGCGCGCGAAACCGCGTAGACCCCACCGCCTTCGATCCCGCGGGTCGAGACCACGAACTCACCACGCGACACCGTATCCCCTGCACACAGGGCGACCGACTTGACCGGCTTTCCCAGATGCGGCGCCATATGGGCCGACCAATTCAACGCAAAGCCCATGTTGGCCGGCGCGAAAGGCGCGACGTCCTCGTGCAGGAATTGTGTCCAGCGTCCATCCGAACCGAGGCGCGACCAGCTTGCCCCGCCAAGCGCAAGAACAGTGACCGCAGGCCTGCGACAGACCACGGAATCGGGCGTTACAAAACACAGCCCGCCGTCTTTCCAGCCTTGCCATCGCCACCGCGTCGCAAAGGACACACCATGGGCGGACAATCGCGCCACCCAAGCCCTGAGCAATGGCGATGCTTTCATGACCGTCGGGAACACCCGGCCTGTCGATCCGACAAAAAGCGGCTGACCCAGCCCTTCGGCCCAGTCCATCACAGCCTCGGGGCCGAATTGCTGCAACGCGCGTTCCAGTGCAGGGGGCGGCCGTTCCCCGTATGCCGCCAGAAAGGCGCCCGGCCCCTCACGCTTGGTGATGTTCAGTCCCGACTTTCCAGCCATCAGAAATTTCCTGCCGACCGACGGCATGGCATCCGCGACGGTGACGGACAGACCGGCCTGTGCCATGACCTCGGCCGCCATCAACCCGGCGGGTCCCGCGCCGATCACCACGGCTTCGGTCATTCAGTCACCGGGGACCGCTTGCAAGCTCCGCAGGGCAAGCACACCCCGAACAGGCACCTGATATGAGGTGTCCGCTCAGCCATCGCCAACCGAGGATTTGATCCTGTCGATATGCCCGATATCGGCCGACGCGGCGGCCGCGCCCAACGCTTTGGCGACAGACAGCAGATCAGCCTTGTCGACGATCCGGTCGACCAGACCCCATTGGTGCGCCTCGGCCGCATCGATTTTCTCGCCCGCCATTAGGATCATTTTGGCCCGTGAAGGGCCGACAAGCCGCGCAAGACGTCGGGGATCGGACGGTTGCGGCTGAAAGCCCAATCGCATCACCGGATAGAAAAACCGCGCTGCGGGCACCGCGATCCGCAGATCACAGGCAAGAACCATACCCAACGCGCCACCGGCCACCGTGCCGTTCAACGCCGCGATGCTCAGTCCCGGGAGGGCTGCAATGGCGGTCGAGAGGCGTTCCCATACAGGATCAGTGGCGAGACCGGCGCGGGCTTCATCGAGGTCGGCACCTGCGCTGAACACATCCCCCGTTCCAGTCAGCACCACGACCTTTGCCTCCCTTGCGGAATCCGCGATGTCGGCAAGTCTTCCCAGCATCTCGCCGGTCAGGGCGCCCGCCTTTTCGGGCCGGTTGATGGTCACCGTCCAGATGTCACCGTCCTTGTGAAGGTCGATCATGTGAGGCCGGCCCTGCGCCGGATATCCTCTTCTCTCAGGCTGACATCCCGGCCCAGGTAATCATCGGCTTCGGATGTGCACATCCAAAGGATCGCCTGCGCTGGCCATTCGGGCGGGATATGGGCGTCCCAGTCCAGTTTGGCGACAGGCCCGACGCCGGAACTCTTGATTTCACGCTGCATCTGGGTTGCCACGGTACCTGGCGACAGCCCCAGGACACGCACGCCCTTGTCGCGCATTTCGTTATCGACCGCGCGGGTCAGCATGTAGACGCCGGCTTTGGAACTGCAATATGCGGTCCAGCCTTCGACCGGGTTATGGGCAGCCCCACTGGAGATGTTGATGATGGTGCCCCCCCCTTTGGCGACCATCGCGGGCATCACCGCATGTATACCGTGCATGACACCCTTGAGATTGATGTCGATAGCCTTGCCCCAGGCATCGGGGTCGGTCTCGTGCAGCGGACCGATCGGAGAAATGACACCAGCGTTGTTCACCAGAATGTCCACTGCACCGAAGGTTTCGAATGTCTTGCCGACGGCGGCGTGCATCTCGGCGTAACGGGATACATCACAGGGAATCGCGATGGCCGCATCACCGATTTCGCCCGCCAGTTCCGCGATTTCCGAGGTCGAGCGTGCCAATAGCGCGACGTTCGCACCCGCGTCGGCAAAAGCCCGCGCAGCCGCTGCGCCGATCCCGCGGCTTGCACCGGTAATCAGCGCAGTTTGACCCGACAAATCAATGTTTTTCACAATAGCCCCCTTCGAACGGTCTTGTGGATGCTCTCATATCAATGGAACAATGCCCTTGGACAACCGAAAGTGTAGCCCCGCTGGCAGGGGTTCGAAAGACGCATTTGGAAAGGGATTGTGATTATGAATTCAGGAACACTGCGTGGTGCAGTTTGCATCGCGGCGATTTTCGCCGGTAACGCGAGCTTTGCAGATGTAAGCGCCTCGGAAGTCTGGGAAAGCTGGAAATCCCAGATGGAGCTTTATGGAGAAGACGGTCTCAGCATCGGCGCGGAAGAGACATCGGGCGATACGCTGACCGTCAGCGATATCGTCCTGACGTTCTCGGACGAAATGACGTCCGTGGCCACCGAGATCGGCGACATCACCTTTACCGAGCAGGGCGACGGGACAGTCCGCGTGACGATGGCGGAAAGCTATCCGCTGGTCATCACCGGTGATGACGGCGTCGTGGTCACGGTCGACGTCACCCAGACAAACATGGATCTGGTCGTCAGCGGCACGCCCGAGGCGATGAATTACGAGATCAGCGCCGATAGCTATGGCGTCGCTTTCCGCGATGCAGTCGACGGTGATGTGACGATCACCGGTGACGCCAGCCTGATCGCCACCGGCCTTGCGGGCAGCTATGTGGTCAGTGAAGGAGAGTTGACCGAAGTCGAATCCGATGTGTCGATCGATCAGATCAGCGTTTTGGTTGATTTCCAGATCCCCGGCGGCAATGGCGAGTATGTGACCGGTTCCGCGCAGATCGACGGGCTGACATCGCAAGGACAGGCAACCATTCCCATGGACGCGGATTTTGAGGATCCCGATACGGTCTTCAACGCAGGGTTCGGGTTTAGCGGCGGCTATGACATCGAGGGCGGAACGTATGTCTTCGATATCAACGCCGAAGGCGACCAGGCGTCCGGCTCTGTCAGCACGGGGCCTGCAATGTTACGCGGCGAAATGAATGCGCAGACGATCGCCTATGACAGCAATACCGAAGATCTTGCGATCAACATGCTGACCAGTGAATTCCCGCTTCCGGTCGAAGTATCGCTGGGACAATACGGCGTGAACTTCCGGATGCCGGTGGGCGTCACCGAAGAACCCGCGCCGTTCGAGCTCGGCTTCGATATGGTCGATCTCGCTGTAAGCGATATGCTTTGGGACATTTTCGACGCCGCTGGTGTGTTGCCGCGCGATCCGGCAACCTTGCAGATCGCCATTTCGGGCACCGCACGCGCGATGGTTGATTTGCTCGACCCCGCCAATGCCGATTCCTTCGAAGGTGACGAGGTCCCGTTCGAGCCTTATACACTGACTCTCGATACCCTAAGGCTGTCGGCGGCGGGTGCGCTGATCACCGGCGACGGTGCGTTCACTTTCGACAATACCGATACCCAGACATTCGCGCCCATGCCGCGTCCGGAAGGCAGCGCGATGATCGAGATCATCGGCCTGAACGGACTACTGGACAACCTCGTGACCATGGGTTTGGTGCCCGAAGACCAGATCATGGGCCCTCGCATGATGATGGGCATGTTCGCCCGCGCCACGGGGGATGACCAGATGGAGGTCGAACTGGAAGTCCTGCCGAGCGGACAGGTCAACGTCAACGGCAACCGCGTTCGTTGAACCGTCCACGACCAGTCAGAGGCGCGGGTTCCGACACCCGCGCCTTTTTCTTTGGGTGTGGGTGCTCTTGCGGCCCTGTGGCCATCACACTAGGTCTGCAGCAACCAAAGGACCTTTCATGACACACTCGCTCTCCGACCTGTCCGCCCAGATTCTCGACGCCGCGCGAAAGGCCGGCGCGGATGCCGCCGACGCCATCGCAGTCGATGGAACGTCGGTTTCCATCACGGTGCGGGCCGGTGCCCTGGAACAGGCCGAGCGGTCGGAAGGGATCGAGATAGGATTGCGTGTCTTCGCAGGACAACGACAAGCCTGCGTGTCATCCTCTGATATCAAACCCGAAACGCTGGATCAGATGGCCCAGCGCGCAATGGCAATGGCGCGGGAGGCACCCCATGACAGCTACGCCGGTCTGGCCGACCCTGAACAGCTGGCAACCGATCTTGCCTCGGACAGGCTCGCTCTCTACGACCCCAGCGCCGAGCCGGATCCGGCTGAATTGCAGCAGGATGCTTTGCGCGCCGAGGCCGCGGCGCTGCGTAATCCGGGCGTCAGTCAGGTGCAGTCGGCCTCGACCGGATATTCGCATCGCCGCGTTCATATAGCCGCAACCAACGGGCTTTCCGCAGGCTACGCACGATCCGACAGGGGTATTTCGTGTGTGGCGATCAGCGGTTCCGGTACCGGAATGGAGCGTGACTATGACTTCGACAGCCGCGTCTTTCAGGCGGACCTGCGCGATCCCGATGCGGTCGGGACACTTGCGGCGGAACGCGCCGTGGAAAGGGTTGGCGCACGCAGACCAAAGACCGGGGCCTATCCCGTCATTTTTGACGAGCGGATCGCCAGCGGTCTGATCGGCAGCCTCCTTCAGGCCAGCAACGGTGCGATGATTGCACGCGGATCAAGCTGGCTGCGGGATGCGATCGGAGAAGAGGTTTTGCCAAAGCACCTGTCGCTGATCGAGCAACCGCACCGCCCGCGCGTCAGCGGATCCCGCCTTTTCGACGCCGAGGGACTGCCAACGGCCGAACGGGCAATCGTCAAGGACGGCGTATTGACGGGCTGGACACTGGATCTTGCGACGGCCCGCAAGCTGGGTATGGAAAGCACGGGAAATGCCGCGCGCGGAACAGGGGCACCGCCGTCTCCCAGCGTGACCAATGTGGCATTGACCCAAGGTGACAAAAGCCGCGATGACCTGATCCGGGAGATGGGGACAGGCTTGCTCATCACGTCGATGATCGGATCGACGATCAACCCCAATACCGGTGATTATTCGCGCGGAGCGGCGGGATTTTGGGTTGAAAACGGCCAGATCGCCTATCCCGTCAATGAATGCACGGTCGCGGGCAATCTCCGGGACATGCTGAAAACGATCCTGCCGGCGAACGACGCCCGCCTGCATCTGTCGCGCGTGGTGCCGTCGTTGCTCGTCGAGGGGCTCACCCTTGCCGGAGCGTGACCTCGATCTTCTGGTCGATGCAGCGCGACACGCAGGGGACATCGCCAAAAGCTATTTCAGGCGCAATCCCGAGGTAACCGAAAAACCCGGCGGAGCCGGACCGGTGACCGTCGCAGACCTTGCAGTCAACGCGATGCTGGAAAATGCGCTGCAATCGGCACGGCCCGACTATGGCTGGTTGTCGGAAGAGACCGAAGACACGCACGCACGGCTCGCTACCAGCCGCCAATTCGTGATCGACCCCATCGATGGCACACGGGCTTTCATCAAGGGCGACAAGGACTGGTCCCATTCGCTGGCCATTGTCGAGAACGGCGCGCCCGTCGCTGCCGCGGTCTATCTGCCCGTCCACGATATCATGTTCACCGCCACTGCCGGTGGTGGTGCAAGGATGAACGGCCAGCCGGTTCGTGTGTCGGCTCCTGCCCGGCTCGAAGACGCCGTCGTTCTGGGGCCGCGATCGAATTTCGAGGGGCGGTTCTGGAACGGTGGTATGCCGCCGCCGGTCAAGCGCGCTTTTCGGTCCTCACTGGCCTACCGGCTATGTCTGGTCGCCCAAGGGCGCTTTGATGGTATGATCACGCTACGTCCCAGTTGGGAGTGGGATATCGCGGCGGGGGCGCTGGTCGCCACCGAGGCGGGGGCAGTTGTCACCGACAGCTTCGGCAAGGATTTGCGGTTCAACAATTCCGTACCGCAAGTGCCGGGAGTACTGATGGCAGGGGCAGAACTGCACGACGCACTTGCCACCCGGCTTGAGGCCACGCGGCCAACATCATAAACTGAAGTCAACAGTTCTTCACGGAAAGGTCTCTCGATGACACAGCGCCTGCATCTCGTCTTCGGTGGCGAGCTGATCGACCCCAGCAAGAATGCTTTCAAAGATGTGGATGAAATCGACATCGTCGGGATGTTCCCCAATTACGAGGCCGCCTACAATGCATGGAAGGCTGCCGCACAACGTACCGTGGACAACGCGCATATGCGCTACTACATCGCGCATATCCACCGGTTGCGGGACGAAGAAGCCCCCGCCTCCCCGACAGAAGAACTCGGCAACTAGGATCGATCGGGAATGGCCAGATCCCTGACCATCGCCGCTTATCTGGCCGGACTGGGATCACCGGATCGCAGATCAGGCACGGCATCACCCCCGCCGCGGCCGGACGGCCCGGTGATCTGGGTGCGTTGCAGCAGTGCCGATCAATTGAATGCGATCGCATCGCTGAATCGAAAACTGACGTCACAGGGCGATCCTGTCCACTTGGTAACGACGGTTCCCGACCTGACGCGGCGCGATGCGCATCGCGCCTTGCCGCAACCGGTGGGGCGTGCCGAAACGAGAGAGTTTCTTGCTTACTGGACCCCCGTCATGTCCGTCTGGGTGGGGGGCGATCTGGATACGCGCCTTCTTGCAGAATTGCGGGATGCAAAAGTTCGCAACATGATGGTCAACGCGACTGCCGACGGGCTGGATACAATCGTCGGGCGCTGGGTGCCGGGGGCTTTGCGTTCGCTTCTGTCGCAATTCGAGGCGATCCTTGCCATCGACCATGCCAACGCCGAGCGGCTGATCCGCGCCGGTGCGAACAGGGAAGTCACGATCGTGGCCGGTGCGATGGAGGACTGCGCGCCCGTATTACCCTGCAACGAGAACGAGCAGTCCGAAGTCGTGTCGGTGATCGGCCCCCGACCGGTCTGGCTGGTCGCCAATGCCCACCCCGACGAAGCCGACGCCATCGCCGAAGCCCATCAGACCGCCAGCCGCCGTGCACATCGTCTGTTGATGATCGCGGTGCCACGGGATCAGGCATTGATCGAGCCTTTGGCTAAAGCACTCGGGACAGCGGGGCTCACGGTCGAACTTCGATCCGCGACAGATCACCTTTCGGAGGCAACGCAGGTCTACCTGGTCGATACCGAGGAAGAGCTGGGGCTGTGGTATCGTATCGCGCCTGTCAGCTACATCGGCGGCACGCTCGCAGGCACCGGCGCCAGTGATCCCTTCGCAGCCACGACCTTGGGGTCAGCGGTCATCT
>JGI12109J20283_10313739_pt1 | contig 15710 bp, 16 predicted proteins | sample ElkSlonscriptome_12_FD_20283 | JGI IMG/M metagenome (IMG submission 20283)
CGCGTGGGCGCAGAAACAAGGCAGCTTCTTGACTCAACGGGCCACACTATTGGCCAATGTTGGAGTATTGAGACACTAGCTGACTGGGTTTGTAGCTGTACGGGAATTGGCCAGAACAGACTAGCTTCGAAAGCGAGAGATGGGAAACTCTCCAAAGCCGAGTTAATCTTATGCAACCTGGGTACTTAGGGCTGGGACTCACAATTTGTGAAATCGTGAACATCTTGTCCAGCCAGCCACCGGCTTCCGCCTAAATCCAGAAACGAGGGTCCAATTGAAAAGAAAACGCAAACACACTCGAAACTGCAACCCATTAAGCTATGAAATTATTAGTCCCCTAGCGTGCGCGCTGACATTGCAGTTTGCCCAGCTATAGTGGCAACCTAGGCTCAGGGCAAAATACTTAAATAGGCAAATCACTATGAAGACCAGCAACTCGTTTCTCCGCCGCAGCAGTCATAGCCTGATCGCAGCGGTCACCCTCTTAATGACAAGCCTGTCTATGGCTCAGGAAATCCCTTGGGCAGCAAGTGCCGAGGAAGTGGGCATGTCTACCGAACGCCTGGAGCGCATCAACCAGGCTGTGCAACGCCATATCGATGCCGGCAACATCCAGGGTGCCGTGACTGCCGTCGCCAGGCGAGGAAAGCTGGTGCATTTCGAAGCGCATGGTTTTATGGATGTGCCGAACGAGCGGCCGATGACGCGCGACAGTCTGTTTATCATGATGAGTTCCACCAAACCGGTACTCGGGGTCGCGGCTATGATGATGATCGAAGAGGGCCTGGTGCGCCCTGGCGATCCAGTCAGCAAATGGATTCCAGAGTTTGCCGAGATGCAGGTGGCAGTGCTCGCCGACCCGGTTGCAGAGAACATCAGCCCGGTCAGAGTCGATCGCGACAATCTGCCTGACTATCGACTGATTCCGGCCGCACGCGAAATAACCGTGCATGACATCCTCACTCATACCTCAGGCTTGGCCAGCGGCGGCCTGGGCAGCGCCATCTCTCCGCCTGCTGATCGCCGTCCGCCGGCTACGCTGGCAAACACGGTGCCGAAATACGCAGACTACGTGCTCGATTTCCAGCCCGGCTCGCGCTGGCAGTACAGCGCCGCTACAGCGCTAGACGTTGTAGCTTACATTATCGAGATCGAGTCCGGCCTGCCATTCGATCAGTTTGTTAAACAGCGAATCCTGGACCCGCTTGGCATGAACAGCTCCTGGTGGAACGTGCCGGAGGAGTATCAGGACCGCAGAGTAGTGATTGTCGATCGCGACATGTCCCGTTTCTTCGACGTGCCAGATACCACCTATTTCTCCGGCTCCTATGGCCTAAACAGCAGCGCCGGTGACTACCTGCGGTTTGAGCAGATGCTGGCAAACGGTGGCGAGCTCTTCGGCAATCGGCTGTTGAGCCCCAGGACGGTGCGAATGATGGCCAGCGACCAAACCAACGGACTGTACCAAGGCATCAGCCGTCAGGTAGAGGGTCAGGGATTTGGCTACACCGTGGCGGTGTCTGAAAACCCGATCTTGAGCAATCAGCGCCGCAGCGTTGGTGCTTTTGGCTGGGGTGGTGCTTTCGGCACCCGTTCCTACACTGATCCCGCTGAAGAGCTTACGGCAGTGCTGATGCTACAGCAGCCTTATGGGCCGGCTCAGGCAGATTTCGAGAACGCGGTGCAGCAGGCCATTATCGATTAGCGGCGGATTCCTAGGGCGGATTCCTAGGGGACATCCACAACTTATCAACTTTTTTGCGTGGGGTTTGGGATTGGGCCTTAATCAGTCTACTAACGATGCCGGAGATCGTCTTGAAGATAGACGTAAGCCGCGAATCCTTCTCTAAGCGCAAGTTCAGGGTTGAGCTTATTGCGAATGAAAATAAGAGCCTAGACAGTTTGTTGCGTTCAGTTGATAAGTTGTGGGTGTCCCCCAAATTCCCATTCGGTAGTCAGGGCGGTTGTGTTATAGTCTTGCCACTCGTTGGGTGGAACTGCCTGCCTGGCAAACACTGAGCGCACCCACCCATGTTCGACGAACCAGGCTTACCCCGCGAGGCAGATACGGATGACCCCCTGCTGCCGCTGTTATATCACTTTGTTTACTGCAGTCGCGCCTCAGACGGCGTCGATGACGCTGAAGTAAACCGCATTGTCGAGTCGGCAAAGCGCCACAACGCTGCGATTGGCATCACTGGCGTGCTTACGTTTGGCAGCGGTGTTTTCTTTCAGTGGATCGAAGGGCCTCGCTCCGCGATCGAGAAGCTGATTGCGAACCTGCATGGTGATTCGAGGCACTACGACATAGTGTCGCTGAGTCGGAGCGAGGAAAAACGTGAGCGGTTGTATCCGAATTGGGACATGGAGCGGGTGAGCGCCAACGACATTCTTGAAGTACTCCAGGTCGCGCTCGAGACCGCCGAAGATGAGAGCAGTATCGCGGCGCTAAACCGTATCCTCAAGCACCTCAATTCCCAGACGTTGCAAACGCTCGGACAGGACAACAGGTCCTAGGGTGTTGATTTGCACTTAAGAATTACCCAGGATTTGCATCTAATATTGACCCACCCTTTGGGGTTAGGTTGTATTCAGCCTATTTTCGGTGCTGGAGATTTTCCCGAAGATAGACGTCAGCCGCCAATCCTTTTCCAAGTGGACAATGGTAGGGCAGGGCTCATTGCGAGCGAAAAATAGAAGCCTAGACAGTTTCTTGCGTTAAGTTGATAAGTTGTGGGTGTCCCCAAATTCCCATTGAGGTGGGGCGATGTAACCGTACCACGCCGCCGCTGGGGCGTCGTCGCTGATAGCTCGCTTGACTTTAATATAAAGCTGATTGCCCCAGTCGTAGTGCCAATAAAGGATGGGATCGTTGAGAAAGTTTTCCCTGGTAAATGCCCAGTCCATCATACGGCGGTTAAGCAGTCGCTCGTCATCTGCTTCGATCAGGCCATTATTCAGCTGTCTCTCGAAATAATCGGTGTAACTAACGTCAATAATTTCCTCAAAGCGGGAACCCATATTCAGCAGCTTTCGGGTCTTGATGTCTCGAATGGTCACATCGACAGAAGCACCAGTGGCGTGGGCAGGAAACGTAGCCGAGTCCTCCTTGTCGAACAATCTGGGGTCTCTCACAAAGCCAAGGGCGTATTCAGTCAATACCTGATTATCAGCACCAGGATGTTTTTCTCGTCCCTGCTCGTAGAAAAAGTTCCACAAACCCTGCTGACATTCCATCGATCTGTAGGCGTCCAGAACGATTAGTTCTGCACCGTAGGGTTCTAAATGCCCATTGACGCGAGCAAGTCGTTCAGCAACAGACTTTCTAATCCACCCCTCCTGCCTGCTGCCTCCGATTGGACGGCCGTAAGGCGGATTATTTCCATCAGTGATGGCATGGTAGGAATTGAACGCCACGCCATAAGACTCGAGTTTAACTAACGGCTCAGAAAATCTCGGGTCGTCGCTGTCAACAGGAATTATATTGTGAGGGCCAGCGATCTGGTGTCGGTCGATGATCGGTATTCTGTAGTCGATCTCAAACATTATCGTGTTTTCGCCAATCGCTTATTACAGAGTTAGTCTATTGAGCAGCAAATTTGTCGCCAATCCCCGCTCCAAGCGACTCTAAATATCGCATCTTGTCCGCAAACAGGGCTCCGTCATAGCGCCCTTCCTGCCGCGCGAGATCGATCAGCTTTGTGCGCTTATCAGGACACAGTTTCGACACCAGGTCGCTAAATTCAGTTAGATCGAGAGCGAACAACCGCGACACGCATCTCGCAGTGTAGTGGACATGCTCGGCGTCTAGTACTTCATAAAAATCTTCCAACGAGTTAATACTCGATGAATTAATTGTGTGTTCGATTTCCGGATGATCGCTGCCCAGTTGTTCTTCGAGCGCGAGTATGTATAGCCAATGCACACAGTTTGGCTTGACCTGATTAAAAGCATCCTGCATGAAACGCTGTTGCGTTCCGGTAACCTTGATGTCGTTGATCACGATCACGCCGCGGTCTCGAAGCGCCTTATGTTGTCCGGTGATGTACTCCGCTGACCCGTGCATCCGCTGTCTCTCTTGGATGCGCCGTTCTATGGAGTGGCTGCTGTATTCAAAATAGGTCTTGAAGTCCTGCTTTGAATTGATTGCTACACGATCACGGGGAATTTTCAGGTCCAATAAAAAAACTCTTTGCTTCAACTCCGGGTCTGAGGCAAGGTTTTCGAATACCCGCCAAGACAGCAAATTGGCGGCGGCTGGTAAGACATTAAATGGAGGTGCCGTTACGACCCACTCGCGAGTCGAAGTCGAGTTTAGTATTAATTCTCGCGCCATTGGGGTGAGTTTTTTGGCGTACACGGCGATAGCCGGTTCCATGCCAAGTTTCATCGCCGGGTAGTGAGTCAGCAGCTGCGCGTCGACTCCAATTGGCAGGCGATCGATTCGCCCGAGAGAATGAACAGCGCTAACAGGTCTTGACGACACTTGTGAGGTTGTCTGAAACATAAAAACCGAGCCCATTGCCACTTCGTAAACGAGCCCGTTGCCACTTCGTAAAGTGGTAGCAACGGGCAGTATCTCCAGTGATCTAGTAGCCGAAGTTGTTGGTCTCGGCCATGCGCTGATTATGCAGCGCTTTCTGAAGGAAGGTAAGGTCCTCGGACGGCACCGAATCGGTCTCCTTGCCGTTGCCGCCAGCGGATTGAGCCAGAAAGCTGAAATCCCGACCTCGCTGCTGGGCAATGCCGTGACACCCCATGCAGCCGCCCATGGTGTAAGACGGGCTCGGTACCGGTTGGCCCTCGACCAGATTAGTGGACACGTTGCCTGGCATTCGATTGTTGGTGAAGGTTCCATTTACAGGCAAACCACCGCCCGCGTTGCCGCGAAACAACTGTATGCCGGGCTGGCTGCTCTCGACGACTATATTGGCCAGATAATAATCCAGAGATTGCTGATCGCTGGTGGGCACGGCCTGCACGCCCTTCAAGCGGTAGTTGGCCCATATGGAGTTTGAGTCCAGGCTGATCAGCTCGGAGAGTACCTGGTTGTTCACGTCATTGACTTCGCTGCTGATAGTCTTGGGTTGTACCACGGTAACGTAACCCTGGGGCGCAGGGCCTGCGTTCGGGAGCGTGTAGGTCATGGCAGCGTTGGACTGGGCAGCGAGGCCGGGCACATTCGACGAGTAGGCACCGACGGCCGTCGCGGTGTGCGGATTACTGGAGCCAGAGTCGTAGGCTAGCGTGTCGTAGGTCAACTGGAATGCTGGGTCAGTGATGTTGCCTGCGCTGTCCCGAGTCACGGAGTCGACATGCTCGAATGTTGAAAAGATGAAATGCTGGTAGTTGGCGGTCTTCTGAATGATGTGGATCGCGATCAGGGCGAACGTGTCGGTTTCTATACTGGGATTGCCGCTATTCTCATCGCCTACGTAGTAGCTTGCCTGAGCCCAGTGATACTTGTGTGAATCGCTGTTCTTGATATCGCGCACTCGACGCCAGGCGGTTTTAACCTCCAGGACGTTGTTGGGAAAGACCCAGGAGGACTGGGAGCTAGGCGCGTCGCGAGTATAGGCGTAATTGGTTTCGATTGCGTTCACTTTGGCCATGAACAACACCGGGAAATCCGGATCGTTCGAATCCCGATAATAAAGGAAGTTCTGTCCGATCTCGTTGGTTTCATCCAGGTTGACGTAGTGTTGGCCGCTGACAGTGAATGGCACTCGATTTTCATTGGCATCAAGGGTGTAGCTGTAGTACGTGGGCACACGATTGATAGGCGAAGGGGGTCTGTTGCCGTCAGTGTAGTAGGGAAACGCCTCGGTTCGGTGGTACAGACTTTCAAAGACCAGAGGGTTGGGCAGCGCGTTGTGCTGCCCAGTCCCGATGAAATTGACACTCGGCGACCCAACGCCTCGGCCCGCGCCGCTCTGCAGGCTCGCCGTTGTCTGCTGCATAGAAGCGATGAACAAACGCCAGGCGTAATTCGCCAATTGGGTTTGGCTCGCTCCCGCAACCAGATCGTTCGGGTAAGGATAGCCGTTCTGTTGGAGTTCAGTGGCTGTGATGGCACCGCCGTTGTTGACCGATTGTGCGACCAACGAACCAGTCGCCGTGCAGCCCATGACTACCAGCACGAAGCAGGTAAGGAAACTCTTGTGTAGCGTCTCAAGCGTGGTTGTTTTCACTCGGATTCCCCGGTTTATTTTAAAAAAATCTATAATGTAAATCGCCTTGCTGAGTCGCACACAAAATGGATGCCGCGCTGCACTCTCGCACTTCATATTCCTCATGATGATGTTCACCGAACTAGAGCAGCCTAAGTAGACATTAAAAGTCAGCCCCCCCTTGTTACTGCAGATCGATGCATAAAATGTATCGATCGATATAAATTGCCACTTGATCTACTGACTTCTTGAGTGGCTATCCGGCGGCCAATAACCACGTTTTTCATAATACAAAGGTGACTAAGGAAGTCAACAAAATTGCTTCCGATTGGGAATTAATTGACGCGGCGGAGCGAATCGCCGACTTTTCTGTCAGCAAGAATCCTGCAGCTAGTACTGCTTATTCAATATAGAGGTTCCAGGTTGGGGCTCGATTCGGCGTCTGCTTCTTTATCAGCTTCACAACACCGACAGCGCAGTTAACTCAACTCGGTTTCGATGACTGAAGGAAACCACCAATAGACATGGATCAGCTCACAGAATAGAGACGTCGTACACTGCGTCCGCCGATTGTTGCATCAGTCGGTTTGCCATCTCACTTTTCATTTCGGTGAGCTGTACTTCTTCACTCTCGGTGCGGTCCGGCTTCCGACCCAGTTCGACGAATTCATCGCGCACCTGGCCGGGCCGCACAGTGAGAGCGATGCGGCGCTTCCGGTAGCGAAATTCGAAATAGTAGAAACCACTTGAACTGGGAATCGTATTCAGGGCCGCTGGCATCGCCAAATCTACTTCGAACCGACTCTCTGTGACACAGCGAAATACCATCTCGAACGAATCCCGGGCGCCGGGCCCGGAAAATGCCGTCTCAATGTGAACCTCTCTCCTTTCTACATCCGCGCCATCGCCTAGCACGGGCAAAGCCCGTTCCATGACCTTGTAGGCGTGCGCCACGCCGCCGGGAAACTCGAAGCCATGGTACTTGGAAAGATCCTGGTAACTGAATTCAATAACTGAGCCACCTTCGCTCACGCGTAATACGCTCATGGTCTACTCCTGTGATGGCCCTGCGATCGGTGATTAATCGGCAGTACCAATTCTAGTTGTGTTTGATCCAAGGCAGAAACGCTGCTAGGAACCGACTCGTCGTCGGCATGAAGAAGCTGCCATGGTGATAAAAGGGGTCGAGGGAAGTCACGAAAAGGCGTCCGCCACAGCTTGCGCGATCCTCATAAAAGATTGAGCCGCCGCTGACATGATTCACCAGACTCGTTGCGCCAGCAGGGGGCTCGAATCGGGCGTGATGGTGCCAAGTAAATTCTCGCAGTGTCAAAGCCGCAAACACAGGATGTTTGGGCGCGCCGATCCGCAATCCGCTGTCGGCGCCCTCTTCCAGCCACCACCAATAGTTGGTTGGTATCTCCCTGGCCACTACGCCCGGCAACCAGCGTTCCGGACTGGTTCCGGAAAACGCCGCCACCGTGCCGCCTGCATCCAGAAAATCCAGGAACTGGTCGCGACAGGGTTCCAGCAGATCTGGATTACTGCGACAGGTCACAATGACCACGTCGAATTTCTTAAGGTCGGCCTGAGATAATTTGGGCAAATAGATGCGCTCATCGATCAGTCCGGCCCAGGCTTTGTCGCTCAGCGCGTTGAGATGATAGGACATGCCGCCATCAATGGCGGCGATTCGATTAGCCATCAGTCGCTCTCCAATCAGCCAGCCAGTCGAACAGACGACGGGTCAGGTCGAGATTGCCTTCCCGGTCGGCGAAGGTGGTCCATAAATCGTTTCCAGGATGCATGAAGACCAGTCCCTGGCCCAGCCGGTAGACCCAGTCCACAGGGCATTGCCCGGAATTGATACGAGTCAGGATGCGCGCATCCGGCGGTGGTTCGCTGCCGCCCCGAGCGTAAAAACCGGCTACACCCTTGCGTACCGCCAGCGTTTTCGGGTCCAAACCGCGGAAGAGGGGGTGTTCGGGCTGTTCGATACCCAGCGCCAAGTCGGCAGGGCCTGCTCGCTCGATTGGTCTAAAAACACTCAGACAGCTCAGAAAAGGAAGGGCCACGTGTCCCTGGATGACGAGAGCGCCACCGGCGCAGACATAGTGCTCCAGCTCGTGCTGGTGAGCCGCAAGGTGCCACTGGTCCTGATGCATGGTGAGGACTACCGCCTGCCTGCCGCCCAGCAGTCCCGCACCGAGCCGATATTGATCCGCGATTTCGACCTTGGAGGCGATCGCGGGCTCCTGCCACGGAAAGTTGCGCTGCTCAGCCAGTGCCTGAAGAAATAAGAATGGCTTGGTCATCGAGATTCACCCGGTGCATTCTCCAGGCGCTGCACGCGCGCGATAATGGCGAGTGGGCCTTGATCAGATTCAATCTGAATCCGGCTTAGGGGCACGCCATATAGATCACTCAGAGACCGATCGGTCAAAGTTTCGTCTACCGAACCAAACTGATAGTTGCCATCGCGACCGAGGAGCAAGACTCGATCGGCAAGTCGCAGAGCGTGTTCCGGGTTGTGTGTGCTCATCAACAGAGTGATGCCGCTGCTTCGCAGTCTTTCCAGCATGGCTAGCACCTTTTCCTCGTTGGCGAGATCCAGTGCCGCAGTGGGTTCGTCTAGTAAAATAAGCCCAGCGCCACTGGCGATTGCGCGAGCCAGCAGAACGAGCTGGCGCTCGCCGCCAGAGAGACTGGCGAAGACCCGGTCTCGAAATTCGCCCATGTCCACCTGGATCAGTGCGGCCTCGGCCGACTGATAATCGGCTGGCCCAGGCGTGACGAACAGCCCCTTGCTCGCGGCCGCGGCTCCCATCACGACGATATCCAACACGGAGAATTCGAACAGCACATTCAGTGATTGCGGCACATGCCCGACTCGCCCCGGACATTCGACCCGCCCTTCAGTGAGCGCTTCCAGCCCCATGATGATTTTCAGTAGAGTGGTCTTCCCGGTTCCGTTCGGGCCGAGCAGCACGACGGTTTCCCCAGCCTCAATCTGCACATCAAGATTGCGAAACAGCCACGGTCCGCCGGCATACCGGACACTCGCCCCGCTCAACTTAATCATGGGACCAGCCCAGACCGCCGGCCCGGCGCAGCAGCAGAATGAATATTGGCGCGCCTATCAATGCCGTAATCACGCTCAACGGGATTTCCGCCGCCGTCAAGCTACGGCAAAGTGTATCGACGAGTATCAGAAAAGCCATTCCGGTTAGGGCCGAAGCCGGGACTAACACCCGGTTGCTGGGCCCTACGAACAATCGGGCCAGATGGGGCACTACCAGCCCCACCCAACCTATGACCCCAGCTACGGCAACGGCTCCAGCGACAATCACAGTCACAGCCAACAGCACGGACCAGCGAACGCGGCTGACATCCAGGCCCAACGCTGCCGCTTCGCTCTCACCTAAAGACATGACATTGAGTCGAAAGGACAGGCCGACTATCACAACACTCGCTGGCAGCACGGTGAACAACAGTAACGCTACTTTGGCGTAGTTGGCGGTAGCAAAGCTGCCCAGCAGCCAGTACAGAATCGCCGGCAATTCGGATTCGACGTCCGCAATATAGGTAAGAAGCGAAATCAGCGCACTGAAGAAGGCCCCAATCACCACTCCAGCCAGAACCAGGGTCAGAGTGGAACTGCGTGTGGTGAAACGTGCCACACTCATCACGAGTACGATGGCAATTAATCCGAAGACGAATGATGACAACACCGTTGCCCACGAGGTCGCGACGAACATGATAGCGAGTGCCCCGCCGAATCCGGCACCGGGGGCAATGCCCAGGATATCCGGAGCGACCAGCGGATTGCGAAACAGGCTCTGTAGTGCGGCACCCGCTACACCCAGTCCGGCGCCGGCGATACCGGCCACGAGTATGCGCGGCAGGCGCACCAGTTCCACTACCCGCTCTTCCGCCAGCCCCCAGCTAACGCCTTGTATCGGAATTAGGTTATCGATAAGAATACTGACAGCCGTTCCGAGGCTTACATCGAAGCGACCGATCGCCAGCGACGAAATCATAATCAGCAGGCACAATAGCGAGGCGAGCGCAAAAAAACCAAAACGCGCGCCCAGTGAATTCAGGATAGAATTAATACCATTCACTCCGCTGCTAAATAATTACTCACCCGATTGGCTCAGGCTCGGGAAATAACTGATCACACGGCTACGAACCTGCTGAGCCTGCTCGGGACCGTAAATTGCCGCCAGCAGTTGATCGACAAAAACGCGATCAGTGACACCGCCTTGTCCGTGCAGCTGCTCTGCCAGCCACAGCCATCCAAGCGGCGATTCGTGGCTTGGCGGGTCCCAGCGATAGCCACCTATGGGAAGCTTGTGAATTCGACCCATTCGTGCNGCAGCTGTCAGCCCGAGAATCGGATCGTCGGTAATCGCCGCCGCAGTCAGGCCCGGCTCGAAACTGTTGAGCAATATGACTTCCGGATCCCAGCTCAATATTTGCTCACGATTGACTGGTTTAAAACCATTCAATTCGGCGGCCACGTTGCGGCCCCCGGCCAGTTGCAAACTGTATTCCTGGAAGGTCCGCGCCCCGGCGGCCTGCAGACCGCTCAGTGCACGCAGCAGGTAGAGGACGCGGGGCTTGTCGTCGTCTCTTAGCTCTTGCAGCGGCCGTAGCCGCTGTTGGACGTCGTCGCGCAGAGCGATCAACTGTTCGGCCCGAGCGGCCGAACCTGTGACTTCACCAAAGAGCCGCAGCCAGGATCGTACGTCGGATTCAAGGCCGCTGTAATTCATTGTGGCGACGTTAAGCCCTGCCGAATGCAATGGGGCGATAAGGTCGCCGCCTCGGTCACCCCACTGTATGACCAGATCAGGATCGAGCCTCAGGACCGCTTCGACATTCGGCATGAAGCCCCGCCCGACCACGTCGGTTGGTAACTCCAACGCCTTAGGATACAGCTGACCGAGCAGGCCATCCTCAATGGCACTGCGGGACTCAGGATGCATGGCAACAAGTGAATCCACGCCCCGTTCGAGGCCGATCAGGGTCGGAGCGGCGGGCATCGGTATGGTAACGATGCGGCGAGATTGCGTCGCCTGGCCCCCGTCTACCCGGGCGCCGGTGGCCGGCAGCGACAAGACAAGCGGGCTGGTCAGCAACAGCAACGCAACCACAGCGAGCAGCAAGTTGTTGAGATTAATTCTCATTAGCATTAATATCGCCAGAGATTCTTAAACTAACTGAGTCTCATTTGTAAATGAAACCGGTTCTCATAACAACAGAAATCACCTCACACCAAAGGGAAAGTTGGTGACAGACCCGGCGACATACCAGCCTCTTGAGAAAAACCCATGCCTAATTGCAACCGATCGATAGACGCCCTGATTCTGGCCGCTGCCCTACTTAGCAGTCCACCAAGCCAGGCTCAACCGTCCGGTCAGGACCCCGAGTTAATCACCGTGACGGCAACTCGCAGCGCCCGTAACCTCTCCGAGGTCAGCCGTGCCGTGTCGGTGGTTACATCGGATCAAATTGCGGCCCGTCAGGGTGGTGACGTACTGCGTATTCTGCGGGAACTGCCCGGGGTCTCGGCCGCATCGAACGGCGGTCTGGCGGGTCAACTCGTGTTGAGGGGTTTCAGTACCCAGGGCTTTCGGGCGCCGCTTTTTGTAGATGGTGATCGCTTTCGGGGTCGCAACACCATCGAATACACACTGTTCAATCCCAATCAGATTGAGCGTATTGAGGTTGTCCGTGGGCCAGCGTCTTCCCTCTACGGTACCGATTCGCTGGGGGGCGTCATCAACATCATCACCAAACGGGCCGAAGGTGATATTTCAGGTCCTTTCCAATTCGATGACAACGCGGTCCAGCTGGAGTATGGCAGTGTCAACGATCTCTCCGGTGGTCGGGTGCAGATGGGTGGAACCGGCGCCGGGTTTGATGTCCTGATGGGAATCAACTATCGGCAGGCTGACGACTACGAGAGCCCGGCGGGTAATATCAACAATTCCGGCTTCGAAGCGCCTGGTATCGATCTGCGTGCCGGCTATACCTTCGACAGCGGTGACAGGCTCGAACTGATTGGCCGTTACGCCGACGTTGAGAGGGAGCGCGCCGGGGGGCAATTCGCCGCGCCGGGATCGACCAACGCACCCGGTTCGCTCCAACGTGAGATGACTGACCGTTCTAATAAGGAGCAGTACCTGCGACTGGGCTTCTTTGCCGACTCGGCGCCCGGCACGGTCCTGAGCGACTTCGAGGCAACCTTCTATTGGCGTGACCTCGAGACCCACGTAAACGTTGTCCCCAATAACAATAATCCCACTACTTTCGTTGACGTCTTTGTAGTCGGGCCAACGATTTACGGTGGCCATCTTAAGGGGGTTCGGGCGGTAAATGAGCGCTTCTCGCTTACGCTGGGCGGCGACTGGTACTACGAGGATCGCCCGGGCTCCGAACGCAGTGTCCGCGGTGGCCCGCGGGCACAGCGCGACCCCGATACGGATCAATTGTCAATTGGTGTCTATGCACTCGGAGAATGGCAGGCCAGCGCAACACTACGACTCAATGGCAGCCTGCGCTTCGATCACCTTCGCACGGGCATCGATACGAGCTTTATTACCGACCCGGAGACCTTGAATCTCTTCAGCGCTGCAGGTGACTTGGCTAACACTCCGATTACCGGTTCCCTTGGAGCCATTCTTGATCTCAGCGAACAACTCCAGTTGGTCGGTAGTGTTAGCACATCTTTCCGCGCCCCCTCTGTAACGGAACTTTCAGCGGTTGGAAATGGCGTAAACCCGGTACTCCGTCTCCCCAATACGGAAGTAGACCCGGAAAAAGGCGTGAACTATGAGGCCGGGCTGCGCTACAGAAATATCGACTTTCAGTTTGATCTGATTGGTTTCTACAACGAGCTGGAAGACTTGATTAATCGCGACGCACCCACCACGTTTAACGGGGAGCCCGCGGTACAGATGCGCAACATCGGTGAGGCCACGGTACGGGGAGTTGAACTGCTCGCAGCCTGGAACCCAATGACGAATCTTCAATTAGTCGCCAATGCCACCTACACTCACGGAACCGATGACATCACGGACACGCCGCTATCTCAGATCATGCCCTGGAACGGTACTTTCTCAGCAAACTGGCAAGCCGCTGATGGATTATTTCTCGAGGGCGTACTGGAATGGGCCACGGAACAGGATCGGATCGATCCTGCCATGGAACGGTCTAATGACAGTTATGCCATCGTCAATCTAAGTGGCGGGTTTGAATTAAATCGGCTGTTCAATTCAGTCAACAGAGCCGTACTGCGATTATCAGTGGAAAATCTGTTCGACGAGGAATACCGCCTGCCAACTACGCCCGAGAATATCAACCTTCCAGTGAGCCCTTCCAATCCGCTGCTGCAACCGGGGCGGAATTTCCTTCTCGGACTGTCAATGCGTTTCTAGCTCTGGCGTCGTGCGTCTTAGGGGACACAGACAACTTAACAACCTATTTGCGTGTGGTTTTGGGGTTTGGGCGTATTTGGTCTATTTTTTGTGTACGCCAAGGAGAGCACGCTTACCTATATCAGGTGGCTATTATCACGTTACTGGACGCGGGTTGGAGTGTCGCTCTATCTTTTCCGAAGCCGCGGATAAAAAGGACTTTCTGTAACGCTTGAGTGATTGCCTTGCGTGCAGCGAGACGCAATGTCTGGCTTGGACAGTGATGTCCAATCATTATCACTTGCTGATCAAGGTAGGTTCGCAACAACTTTCACGGCTTATGGGACCGTTGTTTGGTGGCTACGGCGGTAGCTACAATCGACGCCATGGCCGCGTAGGGTATGTCTACCAGAACCGTTCTAAATCCATCCTCTGCGGGGGATTGGCCTGAAGATAGATGTAAGCCAACAATCTGTCTCTCAGCGGGCAATACAGGGTAGAGCCTCTTGCCAATTCGAAAATACGAGCCTCGATAGTTTGTTGCTTTAAGTTGATAAGTTGTGGGTTCGCCAAGTCACCTCAATTACGAGCTGGGCGCCGTTCAAGTTGGCGCCGACGAGCTTCTCCTCGAGGGCCACGACGTTGAATAAACTCTGTCGCTACTTGTCTTTCTGACTCTGTCAGCTGGCTCAGAAGCTGCACGGTTTCTTCATGGGAAAGTACCTGATAACGAGTATTTGCGTCACGCAGTTCGGCGAATGCGGCAGACAAATCGTCTGGATCAAATTCGGCGCTGTTCATAAGTTCATTGGCTCTTCGCATTGCGTCAAACATCTCGCTACGCGCAGAATTCAATTCCGCTGCACTTTGTTCAAGAAACGCAGCAAAGTCAGAGCGGCGTTCCTCGGGTAAGTCTCGTAGTATCCAGCCTATGCCTGGGGGTAGGGGACGTAATTGCCTGCCGCGCTCCGAGGCATCATCCGGGCGATTTAGTAGTCGACTACTCATTCCTCCAACCAGCAGTAGATTCAGCGCTAAGGAGCCCAGTAGGACCAGAATCGTGAGTTTGTTTCTATTCATCATCATTTACTAGTAACACTAGAGCCTTTGATCGTATTCATTGAGAGCGAGAATATAAAGTTCGTCGCTCCAGGCTTCATCTGCAATTTGTTCTTCGCTGATGCCAAAGCTGTAGTAGTTGCTTAACAAAATTCCGAAAAACAGGGGCAGGCATGCTGCCGAAGCAGGACGCCACAATCCAGGAGTGTGATGAGGGATTAACCATTGAATGAGCCGGTCCAGCGCTGGCAATTTTTTCGGTGGCAATGCCTGGTTAAGTATTCTTTTCTCAAGCCCGGGGAATTCAGGCATAGCGAGTTGTCCAAGGGTGCTATCCAGCTCAGTCTGCGCATTGAGTAGCTGTATGGCCTCATTCGAATCCTGCAATAAGGCAAGCGCTGAATCGCGTTCAGCTGGAGGCCAGGCGTCAACACGGCTGCCGTATCTACCCAGATAATTGGTGAACTCGGTCAAAGCCATAAGTCTGTCAGTCATATTGTTATCCTTCATTTATCCGCGTTTCCGACAATGTCCCGTAGTTTCTGCCGAGCCCTGGTAAGGTTTGATTCCAGCGCCTTAATCGTAATGTCCAAAATATCAGCCGCTTCCTGATTTGAAAAATTCTGGAAGTGGCATAACGTGAGCGCACTACGCTGGCCTTCGGGCAAGCCCATTACGGCCTTATAAAGCCGTTCTACCTTTTCTTTAGCATCGACAGTTGAACTAGTGTCATCAGTGAGTGCAATCTCATCGAATCGTTCTGTGAGATCGGTGTTGCCATGCTTGCGTAAATAATCGATGCATAGATTGTGAGCGATGCGATGTAACCAGGTTGTGAGTTTCGATTTGTTGGGCTTAAATTTGTCGGAATGGGTCCACATGCGCAGAAACGTTTCCTGTGTTATATCTTCAGTGTCCTTGTGATTACCCAGCATTCTGTATGCATAGTGACTTATTGCTCTTGTGTGCCGGCCAACAAGGGTCTGATAGGCGCTTTGGTTTCCTTCACATACAGCTTGCATAAGTTCCTCGTCAGTCATCCTGAGTACTATAACCT
>JGI12109J20283_10003703_pt1 | contig 15705 bp, 11 predicted proteins | sample ElkSlonscriptome_12_FD_20283 | JGI IMG/M metagenome (IMG submission 20283)
GCAGCCACTCCCAGACGCTGTCGGCGGGCATTGGGCGGGCAAACAGATACCCCTGAAATGCATCGCAGTTCATCGTCTTGAGCCAATCGCGCTGTCCCGGCTGCTCGACGCCCTCGGCGACCACATCGAGGTTCAGGTGGTGAGCCATGTCGATGATGGTGGCCGCGATCTGTCGGTCGCTGCCGTCTTCGATGAGGTTTTCGATGAAGCTGCGGTCGACCTTGAGCCGGTCGACGTGGAAGCGTTTCAGATGGGCCAGCGAGGAATACCCGGTGCCAAAGTCGTCGATCGCGAGCCGCAGTCCCAGGGTCTTGAGCTCGTTGAGGGCGGTAGCGGCTTCTTCACCCTGCTCCATGATGCTGCTTTCGGTCAGCTCGAGCTGTAGAAGCTCGCCCGGAAAGCCGGTGCTCCGCAAGACCTCGTTTACCTGGTGTGTGAGATCCTGAAAGCGCAGCTGCCGAAGCGATAGGTTGATGGCCAGCAGGAAGGGTGCGGCGCCCGCATCGAGCCAGGCCCGCGCCTGGGTACAAGCGGTGCGCAGGATCCAGTGACCGAGCGGGATGATGAGGCCGGTCTCCTCGCAGAGAGGGATGAAATCACCCGGTGGCACGAGGGTTTGGCCTTCCGGTTGCCACCGCACCAAGGCCTCGAAGCCGATCAGCGAACCCTCCTGGGCATCCACGACGGGTTGGTAGTGCAGCACGAATTCCTCGCGCTCGAGCGCCTGACGGAGTCGGGTCTCGAGCTCCAAGCGGCGGTTTGCGGAGTCGGTGAGGGAGCGCGTGTAGAAGCGGTAGGTGTTGCGTCCCTGCTCCTTGGCCTGGTACATGGCGACGTCGGCATGCTGGATGAGGGTCGTGACCTCGAGCGCGTCGTCCGGGAAGAGACTGATCCCGACGCTGGCGCCCACATAGACCTCATGGCCGCTGGGTAAGCGAAAGGGTCGCTCCAGGAGCCGGATCAGCTCTTGGGCGACGATCCCTGCGTCTTCGGGCTGGTGGAGGGACTCGATAACGAGCAGGAATTCGTCGCCGCCAAGCCGGGCCAGGGTATCCTCATCGCGCAGTCGTTCGCTCATGCGGGCACCGATGGCGACGAGCAGCTCGTCACCGACCGGGTGGCCGAGGCTGTCGTTGATCGTCTTGAAGCGGTCGAGGTCGATGAAGAGGACGCCGACGCGTTCGGCGTGCCGCTTGGCGCGAGCCAGGGCCTGCTCCAGGCGCAACTGGCCGAGGCGGCGATTGGGCAAGCCGGTCAGCGTGTCGTAATGGGCGAGGCTCTCAAGGCGGGCCGCGGAGCTTTTGAGCTCAGTGATGTCCGTGAAGACCCCGACGTAGTGGCTCGGCTCTCCCTGCTCGTCGTTGACGATGCTGATCGACAGCCACTGGGGATAGATTTCGCCGGTCTTGCGTCGATTCCAGATCTCGCCCTGCCAGTGGCCGGTGGCCCTAAGGCTGGCCCACATCGCCTCGTAGAAGGCCGCACCGTGGCGGCCCGACTGGAGCATGCTGGGGTTCTGCCCGCGGGCCTCCGCCTCGTCATAGCCTGTGATCTCGGTGTAGGCGCGGTTCACGGCGAGGATGCGCGGCTCAAGGTCGGTGATGACGACGCCATCCCGGGTGAACTTGAACACGGTCGCGGCCAGACGCTGGGACTCCTCGGCTTGTTTGCGCTTGGTAATGTCCTCCAGGGTCGCGACGAGAAGGCTCGGGCGCCGGTCTTCGCGGCGCACGCAGCGGACGTCGATGGCCGTATGGACCGCAGTCCCGTCCGGCAGCAGATAGCGCTTCTCCATGTCGTAGCCGTCCGAGTCTCCCAGCCGGATACGGTCGCAAGCGGCGATCTCGGCGGCACGGTCGTCGGGGTGGCTGAGCTCGGGCCAGGCGAGTTCGGTGAGCGTCTCGCGGGGCCGGCCGAGGATCTCGCAGAGGCGGTCGTTGCAATGGCGCAGCCGCAGCGTCTCGGGGTCGGCGATCATCATTCCAACGAACGGCAGGTCGTAGAAGTGGCGCAGCAATCGGTCCTGCTCGGCCGACTCGGCAAGCAGCGCGAGTCGTTCGTTGCGCAGCTGTTGACGCCAGAGCAGCAGGAGGGCGGCGCCGACGGCCGCGCTCGCGAACAGGGTGACGACGCCGACCCAGAGGGCCAGGTCGAGCACCGGAGCGAGGACCTCTGCGTGGTCGACCTTGGCGACGAGGAACCAGTTGGTGCCGACGACAGGGCGGTAGGCGGCCAGGACCGCAACGCCACGGTAGTCCTTGCCGGCGGTGGTGCCCTCACGGCCGGCGCGCAAGGCCACGGCGGCAGGGAGCTCCGGGCTGTCGAGCGGCAGCTGGCGGCTGAGCGCCTCACCGGGCAAGTGGCGCAAGCGATTGAGGAACACCACCGAGTCACCGGCCGCGCGCACCAGCAGTGTCTCGCCGCTGGGACTGGCGGTCGGCCAGCGCTGGATGAAGGGGAGCAGGAAACGGTCGGGATCGATGTGCAGGACCAGGAACGCGACGGGCCGGGCGGTGTCGTCCTGACCATGGATGGGGGCGACCAGATCCAGGTGCAGCCGTCCGCTGTCGTCGCGAAACAGCTGGCTGGTGGGCCCCGCCTGGTCCGTTGACGGGAACGCGTGGCGCCGGATCCCTGCGGGATCCTCGCGGGCGGTGCCGAGAACCAAGAGCGACCGCCCCTGGGGATCGAAGAGCGTCAGGGTATCGTAGCCCTGGGTCGCGCGGAGCGACGCGAGGCGCTCGCGCAAGGCGCTCCGCAATTGCGGCGCTTGTGGGCGTTGCAGCAAATCGGTGATGCGCGCGCGCAGGAGGGGGTCGCCGGCAAAGGTCGCGCCGTCGGCGATGCGCTCGCTCAGCCAGGCTTGTAGATGGGCGGCCTTGAGCCCCGCAGTCGCCTGCAGCTCGGCGTAGGCATCGCGCTCTGCCTGGGGAGAGGTGAGCTTGACGACGCTGATCGCGAGGAGCGGGGTCAGCATGGCCAGTCCGAGGAAGGCGAGCACCAGCTGCAGGCCCCGGCGGCGGGCTTGCGGGGCACGCCTTGCCAGCAGGATGGCGTCTGGCTGGCGGGCGCGCAGCACAAGAAACAGGAGCCCGCCGGTGACGCAGACGAAGAGGAGGCCCTTGGCCTGCTCGAGGCGCTCGAGGCGCTCGACATCCTCGACCAATAGGTCGAGCGCGTAGCCCGAGGCCAGGATCCAGGCAGCGGCCGCGGCGACATAGGTGAGTGCGATCCAGCCCGGTGCGAGGGATCCGATTTTGCCGGAGGATGCATCGGAGGTCTCGCTCATAATTCAGTTCTCTGTTTGCGTCCCGTCAAGGTCCAGTAGGCCAGCGCCAGCAGGGCGATCCAGGCGGCGGCCAGCCAGCCGATGACGCCGTCATAGTCGCCGACCAGGAAGTGCCATTCGGCCGCCGGGTTGCCGTCGGTGAGCCGGCGTGTCACCTGGATTACAAGGACCCAGCCGGCGTGCAGGCCGACGCACCAGCCGATGTGCCCGGTCCGTTCGCGTACCAGGGCAAGAAAAACCCCGACCATAAACAGGGCCACGAGCGAGTCGAGATGTGACCAATCGAGTACGCCGGCGAAAACGGCCAGAAACATCTGCGTTGCCGCGGCCGCATCGAAGGTACCTTCTGCTGGCAGCGCGCTCGGTTTCATGACGTGCACGATGGCGTAGAGCAGCGCCGACCAGCCGGCGGCTGCGGCTAGGCTATGGTGTCGGCGGATGCCGGTGTAGAGGGCACCGCGGAAGAAGGTCTCCTCGAGCACGCCAATCAGGAGCCCGGCGATCAAGGCTTGCACCGCCTTGCCCAAGAGCCATGCGGTGGCGATGGGTCGGTCCGGTTGACGGATCTCGAGTCCCAGCAGGGCGAAGACCAGCACCAACAGGATCGCTAGGCCGAGGAACCAGCCTCCGGCGAGGTCGCGCAGCCACTGCCGGCTCGAGGGTCCGTACCCCAGTGCCGCGCGCGTGGCGAGGCCGCGCCAGCGCAGGAAAGGCCAGAGGCCGAGCAGGATGAATGCCTGCGCGAGGCGGCCCATGATGCGGTGGGGCGGGTAGTCGAGCCAACCCGTCTGTACCAGCGGGACGCTTGCGGCGGCCGCGATAACCAGGCAGGCGAACAGGAACAGAAAGAAGAGCGCGGTCTCGCGCATGACTGGGTTCGGCTCGGTGTGCCCCGGCTGCGGGATTAGCTCGTTATGATAGCATTCGAGGCCCGCGACCCGAGTCGGCCCGACGCCCGACGGCGTCGGAATCCCGCGCGAACCGATCGACCAGATCCAGTGAAGATTCTCTTGACCCGCCTCTCCGCCATCGGCGACGTCGTCTTCGCCACGGCATTGATCGACGCCTTTCGCCGCGCCTATCCGCAGGCCGAGCTGGTCTGGCTGGTGCAGCCCGAGTGCGCGCCCCTGGTGCAGCACCACCCGCAGCTCAGCGCCGTGCTGGTGTGGCCACGTCAGGACTGGCAGGCGCTCTGGCGGCAGCGGCGGCTGCTGCGCCTGGCCGGCGAGGTGCACGCGTTTCGCCGGCGCCTGCGAGCCTATCGCTTCGATCTCGCGGTCGACCTGCAGGGCCTGATGAAAAGCGGCCTCCTGACCTGGCTCAGCGGTGCTCGCGAGCGCATTGGGCTGGGCTCGCGCGAAGGCAGTCGATGGCTGATGACGCGAACCTTACCGCGCGGCGGGGATGACCAGCGCATCGGCTCGGAGTACCGCTACCTCGCCGAGACCTTGGGACTGCCGGTCGCCGACTTCGCCATGGCGTTGTACACGGGGGCGTCGGAGCGGGGCGCGGCCGATCAATGGATCCGCGAATACGGTCTGGGGGACGGCTATATCGTCCTTTGCCCCTTCACGACGCGGCCGCAGAAGCACTGGATGGAGCCGCGCTGGGCCGAGCTGGCGGGCCGTCTGTGCGCCGAGCTCGGAATGCCGACGGTCCTGCTCGGCGGGCCTGGGGACCGTGCGGGGGCGGACCGCGTTCGGGCGCAGGCCAAGGGCGACTTGGTCGATCTGGTCGGGCAGACGCGGCTGCTCGAGGCCGCCGCCCTGATCGAGCGGGCACGTCTTGTCATCGGCGTCGACACCGGTCTCGGCCACATGGGGATCGCGCTGCGGCGCCCGACGCTGTTACTGTTCGGCGCGACCCGTCCCTATCTCGATACCGGCCGGGCAGACGCGCGCGTCCTCTATCACCCTCTCGGTTGTTCGCCGTGCCGGCGTGAGCCGACCTGCCAGGGTCGCTATATGTGCATGCGCCTGATCACGGTCGAGCAGTGCCTCGATGCCGCCTCGGCGTTGCTCGGTCGCACGGCGCCGTGAGGGTGTTGCACGTCGAGGCGGGGCGCCACCTCTATGGCGGCGCGCAGCAGGTCCTCTATTTGCTGCAGGGGCTCGCCGAGGCGGGGGTCACGAATAGCCTCGTCTGCCCGCGCGACAGCGATCTGGCCCGCGCCGCGGCAGGGCTGGCAATGGTGCACGAGCTGACGATGGCCGGGGACCTGGACCTGCGCTTGATCCCGCGCCTGGCGCGCCTGATGGGGCGCGCGGAGCCGGACCTCGTGCACCTGCACAGCCGCAGCGGCGCCGATGTCATGGGTGGCATCGCCGCGCGTTTGCGCGGTGTTCCCGTGGTCTGTTCGCGGCGGGTCGACAATCCCGAGCCGCGTTGGCTGTTATCGCTGAAGCATCGCCTCTTCGACCGCGTCGTCGCGATCTCGGCGGGTATCGCCCGGGTTCAGCTCGCCGCGGGCCTGCCTGCGGCGAAGCTGCGCGTCGTGCGCAGCGCCGTCGATGACGGCGCCTTCGACATTGCTTGTGATCGCAGCCGGGTTGCGGCGGCGCTGGGTGTCCCGGCAGAGGGTCTGTGGGTCGGTGTCGTCGCCCAGCTGATTCCGCGCAAAGGGCATGGCTACCTATTGGCCGCGCTGCCGGAGTTGCTCGCGGACTTCCCGCAGCTGCAGCTGATCCTGTTCGGGCAGGGACCGGCCGAGGCCGATATCCGCGCCGACCTGGCCGCGGCCGGGCTCAGCGGGTGCGTGCACCTCCTGGGGTTCCGGCGCGATCTGCCCCAATCCTTGTCCTGTCTCGATCTCCTCGTGCACCCGGCGACCATGGAGGGTCTTGGCGTTTCCCTGCTGCAGGCGGCGAGCGCGAGCGTGCCGATCGTCGCCAGCCGGGTCGGCGGCATACCCGAGGCCGTTGCGGACGGACGCACCGGGCTACTGGTGCCGCCGGGCGACGTCGCGGCGCTGGCCCAGGCGTGCCGGGCCCTGCTCGGCGATCGCGAGCGGCGTCGGCAGATGGGGGAAGCCGGCCGGCGGCGTATGCAGGCGGAATTCTCGGTGGCGGCCATGGCGGCCGGTAACCTCGAGGTCTACCGGGAGCTTTTGGCTGGGAACGGCGCCGACCGGCCGGGAAGTGCGACGGGGGCGCGTGTGGCCGGAGCACCCTGAGATGTCGTGGATGGAGCGCCTCTATACGCCGTTGCTTTGGCTGTTGCTGCCGCTCGCCCTGTTGCGGCTGCTCTGGCGCAGTCGGCGGGTGCCGGCCTATCGGCAGCGGTGGCGTGAGCGTCTGGCCTTCTACCCGGTGGCGCCCTCGCCGGCTGCGGTTTGGCTCCATGCCGTCTCGGTCGGGGAGGTGCAGGCTGCGCAACCGCTCATCCGCCACCTGCGCGACCGCGATGCGGCCAATGGGGTGCTGGTCACGACGACGACCCCGACGGGCGCGCAGCGGCTCGCGGGCCTGTTCTCGGAGCCCGTCTCGCACCTCTACACGCCCTTCGATCTGCCGCCCGTGGTCAGGCGTTTCCTCGATCGGGTGCGCCCGCGGCTGGTGGTCGTGATGGAGACTGAGGTCTGGCCGAACCTGCTCAAGGAGTGTGCCGCCCGCCGCATCCCTGTGATCCTCGCCAACGCCCGGCTGTCCGAGCGCTCGGCGAGCGGCTATGCGCGTCTTGGGCGGTTCGCCCGGGCCACCTTCGGTCGCTTTGCGTTGGTCGCAGCCCAGTCGGCGTCCGATGCGGCCCGCTTGCAGCGCCTTGGGGTGCCGGGCGAACGCCTCCGTGTCACCGGCAGCGCCAAGTTCGACCTGCATCTGCCCGGCAGTCTGCGCGAACGTGCCGAGGTGATGCGCCGCACCTGGGGCAGCGAGCGCCCGGTCTGGGTCGCGGCGAGTACCCACGACGGCGAGGAGGAACTGCTCCTCGCCGCCCATCGCTGGGTCCGGGCGCAGTGGCCGACGGCGCTCCTCGTGCTCGTGCCGCGGCACCCCGAGCGCTTCGAGCGGGTGGCCTCGCTGGTGCTGCGCCAGGGTTGGGCACTGGCGCGGCGCAGTCGCGCCGAGCCTTGTACGGCCAAGACCGGGGTCTTTCTCGGCGACTCGATGGGCGAGCTGCCGGTGTTCCTCGCCGCCGCCGATGCCGCCTTCATCGGTGGGAGCCTGGTCCCGGTGGGCGGTCACAACCTCGTCGAGGCCGCTGCCGTGGGTGTGCCCGCGGCCATTGGCCCCCACTCCTTCAATTTCGCGTCGGTGACCGAGACCCTGATCCAGGCGGGCGCCGCGGTTCAAGTCGCCGACGCCCGGGCCCTGGCCCGCCAGATCACGGCCTGGTTGGGCGACGCTGCCGAAAGGGCCCGTATCGGCGAGAACGGCTTGTGGGTCGTCGCCGAGAATCGCGGCGCGACGCAGCGCCTGATCGAATTGGTCGAGGAGCAACTCGCAGGCGAAAGGCAGCGGCCGGCCGGCGGCAGCTAGTCCAGCACCTCTCCGCCAATAACGACCCCAAGTCGTTACCGGCATCGGTATCGGCATCGGCATCGGCATCGAGATCGGTATCGGGCCCAGTGCAGATTAAGCCGAACTCAGTCGCGCCGAATGGCCCGCGTCGGGCGCGGACCGCGCGAAGTGCAGTCGGACTCGTTGCACGCATGCTCACCATCCCCGTTCCAACAACGGCTTCAGGAAGCGGCCGGTGTGTGACCCGGGCGCGGCGGCGATCTGCTCCGGCGAGCCGAGGGTGACGACCGTACCGCCCTTGTCGCCACCCTCGGGTCCCAGATCGATCACCCAATCGGCAGTTTTGATGACGTCGAGATTGTGCTCGATGATGACCACGGTGTTCCCTCGATCGCGCAGGCGGTGCAAGACGTCGAGCAGTTGTTTGATGTCGTGAAAGTGCAGGCCGGTCGTCGGCTCGTCGAGGATATAGAGGGTACGCCCGGTATCGCGCTTACTGAGCTCGCGGCTCAGCTTGACGCGTTGGGCCTCGCCGCCCGAGAGCGTGGTGGCGCTTTGGCCGAGACGCACGTAGCCGAGTCCGACCTCGATCAGCGTTTGCAGGCGGCGGTGGATGGCCGCCACTGGGGCGAATAGGCTGCGCGCCTCCTCGATGGTGAGATTGAGGACCTCGTCGATGGTCTTGCCTTTGTAGCGGATCTCGAGGGTCTCGCGGTTGTAGCGGCGGCCCTGGCAGCTGTCGCATTGGACGTAGATATCCGGCAGGAAGTGCATCTCGACGCGAATCAGGCCATCGCCCTTGCACGCCTCGCAGCGGCCGCCCTTGACGTTGAAGCTGAAGCGCCCGGGGCCGTAGCCCCGCGAGCGGGCCTCGGGCACGGCCGCGAACAGCTCGCGGACCATGTTGAAGACCCCGGTGTAGGTCGCGGGATTGGAACGCGGCGTGCGCCCGATGGGGCTCTGGTCGATGTCGACGACCTTGTCGAAGTGCTCGAGTCCTTCGATCCGCTGGTGCTCGGCGGGGCGCAGACTAGCCCCGTTGAGCTGGCGGGCGGCCGCGGGGAAGAGGGTGTCGTTGATCAGGGTCGACTTGCCGGAGCCCGAGACACCGGTGACGCAGCAGAGGGTGCCGATCGGAATGGCGGCATCGACCGCACGCAGGTTGTTGCCGCAGGCGCCGAGGATGCGCAATTGGCGATCTGGCTTGGGCGCCGTGCGCTGCGTCGGGATCGGGATCCGCAGATTCCCGGCGAGGTAGCGGCCGGTGAGCGACGCCGGATTCGCGGCGATCGCCTCGGCCGGGCCCACGGCGACGATCTCGCCGCCGTGGGCGCCGGCGCCGGGGCCGAGATCGACGACGAGATCGGCCCGCCGGATCGCCTCGTCGTCGTGCTCGACGACGATCACCGTATTGCCGAGGTCGCGCAGCTGCGTCAGCGTGCGCAGGAGCCGACCGTTGTCGCGCTGGTGCAGACCGATCGAGGGCTCGTCGAGGATGTACATGACCCCGACGAGCCCGGCGCCGATCTGGCTGGCGAGCCGGATGCGCTGCGCCTCGCCGCCGGAGAGGCTGTCGGCGCTGCGCTCGAGCGTCAGGTAGTCGAGGCCCACGTCGACGAGGAAACGCAGTCGGGAGGCGATCTCCTTGATGACCTTGGCGCCGATCTCGCCGCGGCTGCCGGGCAGCCGTATCCCCTCGAGGAAGGTCAGGGCCTCGCCGATCGGGCGGCCCGTCAGGTCCGGGAGGCCCCACCCGCCGACGAAGACGTGACGGGCCGCCCGGTTCAGACGCGTCCCGGCGCATGCGGGGCAGGGTTGCTGCGAGATATAGCGGGCCAGTTCCTCGCGGACCGTGCTCGAGTCGGTCTCGCGATAGCGCCGCTCCATGTTGCGAATCACCCCTTCGAAGGGCCGGCGGGTCTCCGCTGCGCCGCTGCCTCGCCCCGGCAGGCCGATGGCGAGCTCGGTCTCGCCGCTGCCGTAGAGCACCACCTGGCGGGCCGTCTCCGGCAGCTCGGCCCAGGGTGTTTCCGGGTCGAAGCCATGGTGCTGGCCGAGCGCCCGGATCGTCTGAAAGTAGTACGCGTTGCGTCGGTCCCAACCGCGGATGGCGCCGCCGGCGAGGCTGATCTCCGGGTGGAGCACGACCTTCGCCGGGTCGAAGAATTGTTCGACGCCCAGGCCGTCGCAGCTCGGGCACGCCCCGGCCGGGTTGTTGAAGGAGAAGAGGCGCGGCTCGAGCTCCGCCAGGTTATAGCCGCAGACGGGGCAGGAGAAGGTCGCCGAGAAGGTCAGGTGGGGGCGTTCCGGTTCATCGAGCCAGGCGACCCGCGCGGTGCCGCCGGAGAGGCGCAGGGCCGTCTCGAAGGACTCGGCCAGACGCAGCTGCAAGTCCTCGCGCACGCGGAAGCGATCGATCACCACCTCGATGTCGTGGCGGCGGCGCACCTCGAGCGCCGGCGGCTCGTCGAGCTCGTAGATCTCGCCGTCGATGCGGGCGCGGATGAAGCCCTGGGCATGGAGCTCGGCGAGGAGGCGTTGGTATTCGCCCTTGCGCGCGGAGACGACCGGGGCGAGGAGCATCAGCTTGGTCCCGGCGGGCTCGGCGAGGACCTGATCGACCATCTGGCTGACGGTCTGCGCCGCCAAGGGTGTCCCGTGATCCGGGCAGCGGGGCTCGCCGACCCGCGCGAACAACAGGCGCAGATAGTCGTAGATCTCGGTGATCGTACCGACCGTCGAGCGGGGGTTGTGCGAGGTCGTGCGCTGCTCGATGGCGATCGCCGGCGACAGGCCCTCGATGTGATCGAGGTCGGGCTTGTCCATGACCGAGAGGAACTGGCGCGCGTAGGCGGAGAGTGATTCGACATAGCGCCGCTGCCCCTCCGCATAGATGGTATCGAAGGCCAGCGAGGATTTGCCGGAGCCCGACAGCCCCGTCAGCACGATCAAGCGGTCGCGCGGCAGGTCGAGGTCGAGATTCTTGAGGTTGTGCGTGCGCACGCCGCGCAGGCGGATGCTATCCATTCGGGTCGGACTGCCAGGGTGGCAAACGAGTACTATAAGCAGCCTCCCTTGCGCGGCGCAAAACGACTCGCTCGGCCTGACCAGCCGTCCCGGTCCTGCCGTTGGCTGCGTGGCGTGGCCGGCGGGCGCCGTTGGGGAGCGGCAACGGCGGCGCCGCGCATCCAGTTGACACCGACACGCGGCCGGAACCCTTTGCGTTCCGTGCGCCTTTGTGGTTTCAATAACCCCATCGTCGCCAACCACAGCTGCAGCGGAGGGGAGATGTCCAAAGGGAGCGTCAACAAGGTGATCCTGATCGGCAACCTCGGTGCCGATCCCGAGGTGCGTTACACGCAGAGCGGCAATGCGGTAGCCAATATTCGCCTGGCGACGACCGAGCAGTGGCGTGATCGCAACACGGGCGAGAACCAGGAGCGTACCGACTGGCACCGGGTCGTCTTTTTCGGCAGGGTTGCCGAAGTCGTTCAGCAGTACCTGCGCAAGGGCTCGAAGGTCTACGTCGAGGGCAAGCTGCAGACGCGTAAGTGGCAGGACCAGAACGGTCAGGACCGGTACACCACCGAGGTGGTCGTCGATCTCGGCGGCACCATGCAGATGCTCGACAGCCGCGGGGCCGGCGCCGATACGGGCGGGGGCTTCGAGCAGGCCTCGGCGCCTCAGGGTGGGCGTGGTGGCGCCGGCCAGGGGCAACCGAGCTACGGCGGTGCGGCTGGCGGTGCCGCCGAGTCGGGCGGGTCGAGCTACCAAGGCGGCGGAGGCGCCTCGGGCTCGGGCGCCAACTACGACGACTTTGACGACGAAGTGCCCTTTTGACGCCGTCGATGCGGACCCTCCTTGTGACCGGTGGGGCTGGCTTCATCGGCGGCAACTTCGTCCACCTGGTCATCGCCGAGACCGATGCGGTCGTCGTCAATCTCGACAAGCTGACCTACGCCGGCAACCTCGATACGCTCGCGCCGCTGGCCGGCGAGCCGCGGCACGTCTTCGTCGAGGGCGATATCGGCGATGCCGCCTTGGTGCGGCGCCTCTGCGCCGATTACCGGGTCGATGCCGTCGTCAATTTCGCCGCCGAGAGCCACGTCGACCGCTCGATCGACGGGCCGGCCGACTTCGTGACGACCAACGTGGTCGGTACCTTCAATCTGCTCGACTGCGCGCGCGCCTACTGGGCCGAGCTCGATGGCGACGGCCGCTCGCGGTTCCGCTTCCTGCACGTCTCGACCGACGAGGTCTACGGCTCGCTCGGGGCGGCCGGACGCTTCACCGAGGCGAGCGCCTATGCACCGAACTCCCCCTATGCCGCCTCGAAGGCCGCCTCGGATCACCTGGTGCGCGCCTGGTGCCATACCTACGGTCTGCCGGTGCTGACGACCAATTGCTCGAACAATTACGGTCCCTTCCAGTTCCCCGAGAAGCTGATCCCGCTGATGATCGACAAGGCGCGGCGCGGCGCGCGCCTGCCGATCTACGGCGATGGCGGCAATGTCCGCGACTGGCTCTACGTCGAGGATCACTGCCGGGCCATCCTGCGGGTGCTCGAGGCCGGTCGACCCGGCGAGGTCTACAACGTGGGCGGCGACAGCGAGCGGACCAATCTCGAGGTCGTCGACACCCTCTGCGCTCTGCTCGACGAGCTCTGTCCGGACTCGCCCCATCGTCCGCATGCGCAGCTCAAGTCCTTCGTTCCCGACCGGCCGGGCCACGATCGCCGCTACGCGATCGACGCGACCAAGCTGCGCAGCGAGCTGGGCTGGCTGCCGCGCGAGAGCTTCGAGAGCGGCTTGCGGCGCACGCTGGCCTGGTATCTCGAGAACACGGATTGGTCAGCGCGGGTGATGGACGGCCGTTACCGGGGCGAGCGCCTTGGCAGTATCCGCTGACCGTCATGGGGCGAGGCGAGCCACCCCAGATCCCTCACCCTAACCTCTCTCCCCGCTGGGGCGAGGAGCTCCCGTGCCAGTGGTTCCTCAATCCTTCCTAATGGGGTCTTGAAGACGATGCAGCGCAAGGGAATCATTCTCGCCGGGGGCGCCGGCACGCGGCTCTATCCGCTGACGCACTCGATCAGCAAGCAACTGCTGCCGGTCTACGACAAGCCGATGATCTACTACCCGCTGAGCGTCCTGATGCTGGCGGGCATCCGGCAGATCCTGATCATCACGACACCGCGAGATCGGCCGTCCTTCGAGGAGTTGCTCGGTGACGGGCGGCGTTGGGGGGTCGAGCTGTCCTATGCGGTGCAGCCCGAGCCGGGCGGGCTCGCCCAGGCCTTTCTGATCGGCCGCGAGTTCATCGCCGGTGACCCCAGCTGCCTGGTCCTCGGGGACAACATCTTCTACGGCCACGGCTTGACCCAACGGCTGCGTGCCGCGGCCGAGCGCCGCGACGGTGCCACGGTGTTCGGCTACTGGGTCAAGGATCCGGGTCGCTACGGGGTCGCCGGGTTCGACCGGGCCGGGTGCGTGGTCAGCCTCGAAGAGAAGCCCAGCCGGCCGCAGTCGAACTTCGCCGTCACCGGCCTCTATTTCTACGATCGCGACGCCTGCGATCTGGCCGCCGAGCTGCGGCCCTCGGCGCGGGGTGAGCTCGAGATCACCGACCTCAACCGGTGCTATCTCGAGCGCGGCGACCTGCTCATGGAGCGGCTCGGGCGGGGCTTCGCCTGGCTCGATACCGGTACGCACGAAACCCTGCTGCAGGCCGCCGAGTTCATTCAGACTATCGAGGAACGACAAGGCCTGAAGGTCTGCTGCCCGGAGGAGATCGCCTACAAGAACGATTGGATCGATGCCGATCACCTTGTGCGGCTCGCCGACGGCTTGCGCCACAATGGCTACGGCGACTATCTCGTGCGGCTCGTCGAGCGCAGTGGGGAGATCGGCCTATGAAGCGGGTCGAGACCGCGATTCCCGGGGTGCTGGTCCTCGAGCCGCGGGTCTTCGCCGATGAACGCGGCTTCTTCATGGAGAGCTGGCAGCAGCGCCGTTATGCCGAGCAGGGGTTGCCGCCGCTGGTCCAGGACAATCTGGCCGCGTCACGCCACGGGGTCCTGCGCGGGCTGCACCTGCAGCACCCCTTCGGTCAGGGCAAGCTGGTGCAGGTGCTGCGCGGCGAGGTCTTCGACGTCGCCGTCGACGTGCGCCGCGGCTCACCCTGGTTCGGGCGTTGGGTCGCGGTCTTGCTGAGCGGTGAGAGCCGGCGCCAGTTCTGGGTCCCGCCGGGTTTCGCGCATGGCTACTGCGTCACCAGCGAGGAGGCCCTGTTCGCCTACAAGTGCAGCGACTACTATCACCCCGAGGCCGAGCTCGCCCTGCGCTGGGACGATCCGGATGTGGCCATCGATTGGCCTCAGGTGGGCGAGCCCCAACTCTCTGAGAAGGACCGTAACGCCAAGCGGCTCGCGGAGATCGAGCCGGACCGATTGCCGCAATACTGAAGGGGGCTGAAGCTATGACCGCGCGAGAAAAAGACCTGCCCCGCCTGCTGTTGATTGGCGCCAACGGCCAGGTTGGTTGGGAGCTCTGCCGCACCTTGGCACCGCTCGGTCGGGTCATCACCGCCTCGGTCGAAGGCGGGAGCGACTACTGGGTCGACTTGGCCGACACCAAGTCGGTCAGCCGCATGATCCAGGAGTCGCAGCCGCATGCGGTCGTCAACGCTGCCGCCTACACAGCGGTCGACAAGGCGGAGAGCGAGACGCTGATCGCCCAGCGTATCAACGCCGATGCGCCCGGGATGCTAGGCGCCCTGCTGAAGGAGCGCGGTATCCCGATCGTCCATTACTCGACCGATTTCGTCTTCGCCGGCGATAAGGGCGCCCCCTACCGTGAAGACGATCCGACCGGCCCTTTGAATGTCTATGGCGCCACCAAGCTCGAGGGTGAGCGCCTGTTGTTGACCTCGGGCGCGAATGTCGTCATCTTTCGCACGGCTTGGGTCTACGGGGCGCGCGGTAGCAACTTCCTCTTGGCGATGCGCCGCATGTTCGCCGAGAAAGACGAGCTGCGCATCGTCAACGACCAGTTCGGGTCGCCAACCTGGAGCCGGATGCTCGCCGAGGTGACCGCGCTGGTCCTGCACCGCATTTTGATCGGCGAGCTCGATATCGAGCGCATCAAAGGGGTCTACCACCTGACCGGGGCGGGCGAGACGAGTTGGTACGACTTCGCCTGCGCCATTCTCGGCACCAGCGGTGCGCAATGCCGTCTGCTTCCGATCCCCAGCAGCGAATACCCGGCCCCGGCTAAACGCCCCGCCTTCTCGGTGCTCGATAACGGCAAGACCCTGGAGACCTTCGGTGTGCAGCTGCCGGCTTGGCAGCATTCGCTGCAGCAGTGTCTCGAGGAGCTGCGTTAGAGCAAGACGAGCGGCTCCGCCCGCAGGCTCGATCAAGCCTGAATGCCTCTTGCGACCCTCGATAGCAAACTGTTACCGCAATTGCCATGACGAGCCTGTACGAAAGCGACTTCCATGCCTGGGCCAGCGAACAGGCGGGGCTACTGCGTGCCGGGAGACTGGCTGAGGCGGATGTGCCTCATATCATCGAGGAAATCGAGAGCATGGGCCGAAGTGAGAAGCGGGAGCTCGTCAATCGTTTGGTCGTCCTGCTGCTCCATCTGCTCAAGTGGCGCTATCAACCTGGACTGCGCGGCAACTCGTGGCGGCTTTCCATCAAGGAGCAGCGAATCCGTTTGGCAAGCCATCTCGACGACAATCCAAGCCTGAAATCGAAGCTCGACGAGGCCATCGAACAAGCGTATCGGCTGGCCGTGATCGAAACCGAACGCGAAACGGGCCTGCCTGAGGCCACATTCCCAAGGACTTGTCCATTCTCATTTCCGCAGATGATGGATGAGACCTTCTGGCCTAACGATCATGGGGCGAGCCGAGCCACCCCGGACGATGAAATGTCGTCTCGCCCCTGATCCTTCC
>JGI12109J20283_10581074_pt1 | contig 15705 bp, 11 predicted proteins | sample ElkSlonscriptome_12_FD_20283 | JGI IMG/M metagenome (IMG submission 20283)
GTCTCATTTTCGTAGTAGAAGCGAGCGAGTGAGACTCTAGTGTCGTCGCCACGCTCGCTCCGACGCGCGAGTGCACTTCGTTCGTGAATGGCTCCCTACCATCATGCTGCGGAAGGCATCGGATGCTTCGACATCTCACCTCTCTCGCCCTGCTCGTCACCCTCGTCACTTCTCTCGTCGTCTCACCGGCAACGGCGGCCGGAACGATCGGCGTGTACGCCGATGCGGCCGGGACCCAATCGACTCTCGACGTCATACCCTTCGCACCCACGGACATCTACGTCGTGGGGCGTGACCTGCCCGAGTTCAATGCCTACGAAGTCGGTCTTGGCGGCCTTCTCGAGATCGCATCCATTCTCGGCGTCGAGCTCTTCGGCCCCGCCCCTCTCGACTTCGGGAGCGCGGCGAACTACATCGTCGGCACCGGCGGATGCGTGAGCCAAAGCGGCACGCTCAACCTCGTCACGTTGCAGGTGATCTTCCTCTCGGACCCGCCCGACGACACCTTGATCAACATCGTCGGTGCAAACCCGAGTAGCTTCGCGACGGGCGAACCCGGCTACAACACGTGTGATGGTGCGCTCGTCCCCTTCGACGTGATCGACGGCGGCGGCCTCATGCTGAACTCGACCGGAGACTGGCCGCCGCCGGAGGATCGTTCGACCCGGATCCTCCTCGACTCCGTGGAAGGCAACACGGGGGATCTGGTCACCATGCCCGTGCGCCTCACGCAGGCCCTGAACAAGGGCGACGCGGGCCAGCTCGCCGGCATCGACCTCGAGCTCGGTTACGACGAACAGGTCGCAATCGTAGAGAACGTGCGCTTGGCGCCGATCAACCAGGACTGGCTGATCGAGTTCAACGTCACGCCGAACGCCGTCGACATCGCCGCGGCCGGCACCTCGCCGGACGCGATTCCGAGCGTCGGTGACGCCGTGTTCCTGGAAATCGACTTCCGCCTGCTCGGCATCGAGGCCGCGACACCGGTCGACGTCACGTCGAGCCGACTCTTCGACCTCGACCAGGTCGCGATCGAGCACGAGGCCGTGGGCGCCTCGGTCGTCTCCAGCTGCGACAACGGTGACCCCGTGAACGACGACGAGTACAACACCGCCGATGCGATCCGCACGCTGCTCGCATCGCTGGACCTGGTGCAGCTGACCGAGTTGGAGAGCTGCGCGGCCGACGTCAACGACGACGGGACGATCGACGTCGGCGACGCCATCCTCATACTCCAGGCAGCGGCCGGGTCCTACGACCCGACGCTCGCCCGCACGACCTTCGACCCGTCGATCTACGTCCGCGCCGGCGACGCGCCAGGCGAGATGCTGATCTTCCACGACGGCAGTGCCGGGCTCGACGTGATTCTCGCGCACGACGAGGAGAACATCCGTCTGCGCTCGGTGACCGACCCCGTCAGCGGAGGCCTGTTGGTGTTCGACGACGGGCAGCCGGGCATCGTCCGGATCGGCTTGGCAGACACGGCGGTCGGCGCGGGCGTCCTGCACGTGCGCTTCGAAGTCGACGATCCCACGCAACCGATCGGCATCCTGGCCGTGAACGGCTACGACACGGACGGTGTGCGGACGCCGCTCGAGATCCCCACTCCGAGCTTCCAGTTCGGCGTGACGGGTGTCGACGGCGTGCCGGGGATCGGCCGCGCGCTCGAGTGGGTCGGCGCGCATCCGAACCCCTTCAACCCTCGCACCGAGATCCGCTTCCGTCTGGCGGCGCCGGGTGACGCGCGCGTGTCGTTCTACGACGCCGCGGGCCGCCGCGTGCACCAGATCGTGCGCACTGCTCTGGATTCCGGGGAGCAGACGATCGTGTGGAATGGCGAAGACGCCAGCGGCCACAGCGTGGCGAGCGGGGTCTACCACGTCGTGGTGGAAGCCGCGGGAGAGTCCGCGCAAGGACGCGTCACACTCCTGAAGTAAGCGCGGAAGGACCCGTCAAGAGCGGCTCCCGGAGAATTCCGGGGGCCGTTCGTCGTTCGTGGCAGATCACTCCAGACTTACGTATTCTTTTCACGCTCCTGTCAAATCTCTTTACAATCGTGTTGACGGTCGGTGACGGCACCGGCTAGGCTTTTCCTGAGTCGGACGGAATCCTTGCGAACTGTTCGGCACCATTTGCACCGATCTGACCTCGTCGATCTCGCCAGGAGCTTTCGCCGGCTCCGACCGACGCGGTCCGGAACTCGCCAAGATCCCGGTCCAACCTTGCCTTGGGCCGGGATCTCCGTTTTCAGGCCCCAGCGGGACGATCAGAAGCCGCCCTCACCACTCAGCTGCGGATTCGTCAACGCCACGACCACGTAGTAGCGCTCGGGCCGGTAGGCCTGGAGTTCGACCTGTGCGCGCGCCTCCGGGCCGACGTACAGGCTGCGCACGGTGCCTTTGCCCACGTCCAGCGCCGCGAAACCGTCATCGAGGGTCAGGACAGGCTCACCGTAGCGCTTCCGCATGAGGTCGTCCAAGCGCTCGAAGAGCCTCAGAGGCCGTTGCGGCAGACCGGTCAGTCGCCAGGTGACCTGGATCCGCCTGAGCTGTCCCGGCGCGATCTCCGCACTGCCGTCCGTCTCACCCGACCGCGAAGTGAACGTCAGGCGGACCTCCACGGTCTCGCCCAGCAGCGTGCCTTCGAAGCGCAATTCGTCGTCGCTGGCGGGCGTCCCTTCGAATCCACGATCACGGGCCAGACGGAGTACGGTGAATCGGTCCATGCCGAATCGGAGGTCGATCAGACCATCGACGAAGGGTCCGTGCCAGCCGACCCACGGACGCGACGGATCGATCGCGCCGCGCTCCTCGTCGAGGACGTCGAAAGGGTCGTCGGTGGAGGTCTGCGCCGATGCCCCGACCGAGCCGAACACGCAAGTGATCCCGACGACGACCCGAAGCCCGTGGTCGATGAGAAGCCTGAGAGTGGACGACACGAATACCTCCACACGGTCGGATTGCGGATCGCGCTGGCCACGGACGCGATGCTCTGCTTCCATGGCCTCGTCGCGCGCGCTCCCTCTGCTCAATGTCACGTGCGAGGGCCCCGCCGGCAAGCCCGGGAGACCGGAGTGACCACGCGTTCGGATCTGCAGCCCTGGGTCGATGCGCGCAGCCGCGCGGTCGCAGCAACGCTGTCGACGGATCCGTACGTGCGCTCGGCGCGCCTGCTCGGCTACTCGCTTCGCTCGCAGGTCCGGGGATTCTTCCACGATCCGCGGCACCCCGCGGCGCGGAAGCTGCTCGAGCACCTCTTCGTGATCGGGATCGAGAGTCGGGATGCGACGCCGGACATGATCCAACGTGTCGAACGGCTCTGGAACGAGGCCGGTGAAACGGCCCTGGCCGGAGCCTGGAAGGCACTGGTGCGTGAGGCGGCCGATGCCATCGAAGCCGCCAGGGGAAACGAGCCGACCCCCCTCGAAGAGCCGCTCGACGATCCCGAACACGAAAGTCGGCGCGCGAACGCCTTCGCAGCCTGGCTGGCCACGAACCGTGGCGCCTGAGCCCTACTCGATGTAACCGAGGCTGCGCAGCTGTTCGCGCACCGCTTCGTTGGTCGCGGAATCGACGTCCAGCGCACGACCGGCGCGCGGAACCACACCTTCGTAGGTCGGCACGGTCACCTCCGCCCTACGCTCGACCCAGCCACGCACGCCCGGCTCGAACGCATCGAAGAGGATTCTCCCGTCGAGGTCGTCGGCCTGCGGCACGTCCATCATCGCGAGCAGGGTCGGCATGACGTCGTGGACACGCGCGCCTTCGATCGTCGTCCCGGACGCGAAGCCCGGCCCCTTGAAAGCGATCACGCCGTCGACTCGATGCATCTTCACACCCACGGTCAGGCCTCGTCGCCCGCGGCGATGCCCCAAGAAACCGTGATCGCTGACGAAGACGATCCGCGCCTCGGGGTGTACGAAGGACAAGACCTCTCCGACCAATTCGTCGGTGAAGGCGTGGTACTCGGGTACGACGTCGCGCAGCATACGGACGCGCCAGTCGTCATCGGCGAGGTTCGAGTAGTGCGGCTCGAACCACTTCCAGTACTTGTGGCTGACGATGTCCAGACCGCGAAAGTAGACGGTGAAGACGTCGAAGGGTTCACTCTCGTGGACGGCACGGGCCATGGCCAGGTAGGTCAGATCGCCGGCGACGAAGCCCCGTAGGTCGTCGAGGAGCCGATCGGCCTCTTCGCCGTGCGCGCGCCAGAGATCGACGTCGACGAAACGTCCGAGGGTGGCATCGTCGACGTCTTCGGGGCGTACGATCAGTGGCGCGAGATCGCGCCAGACCTCGGGCGGATAGACGGCGTCCTCGCCCTGCAGAGCACGCACGTCGAAGTAGGGCAGGAAGTCGCTCACGAGAAGGCCCTCGAGCCGCGGTGCCGGATGGGTCACCCACCATCCGAGAACAGCCTGCCGCCAGCCGAGATGCCCCAGGATCTCCCAGTAGGTCACCGCCGTACGCATGTCCGAGCCGGCCAAGTGTTCCTTGGTGTCGATGAATCCGACCACGCCGTGCTCGACCGGGCGTTTTCCGGTGGCGATCGTGGTCCAGATCGTGGGCGACTTGTCGAGAGGTTCGAGGCTGCGCAGCTTGCCGCTCACGCCGTGCTCGACGAGTCCCTTCACGTTCGGCATGCGCCCGGCATCCATGTGCGGGCCGATCCACGTCCAGTCGGCGCTGTCGACGCCGATCACGACGACAGGGCGCGACAATTCCGGGGGCGCGCTCCGCTCGCAGCCGACGACGAAGAACAGACACGACAAAACGATGCAGACACAGGTGCGACGGACACACATGGAATTTCTCCGTCAGGACGAAGGACACGACAGCGCGCTTCTCATCGGAGCAAGGTAAGTCGCGTCGTGTGCACGCGCCCGCCCACGACGACGCGCGCCACGTAGGTGCCCGACGCGACCGGATGCCCCGCGTCGTCGGTGCCGTCCCATCCGATCCGATGGCGTCCTGCCGTCAGTTCGACCGCGAGCAGGGATCGCAGTCGGCGGCCTCGTAGATCGAAGAGCTCCACTTCGACGCGCGCCGCCTCGGCCTGCTCCCAGCGGATGGTCGTGCGCGGGTTGAAGGGATTGGGCGCCGGTGCGAGTACTCGCGTCCGCCGTGGACGGTCGGCCTCGGGCAATGGATCCTCCGCGACCACCGAGACGACGTCGTCGGCCTGCAATGTCCAGGCGCCGCGGGCGAAGGTTCCGATGACCAGGCGGACGTCGTCGGCATCCACCACGTCGACGGCCAGGTCCTCGACACTGAGACCAGGTAGACCCTCGTTGCGAGCGCTCCACGATCGACCGGCGTCATCGGAGACCCAAACCCCGTGGGCTCGTGTGGCCACGGCGACGCGCGGCGTTCCCGGGATCGCCAACAGATCCGAAGGTTCGACGACCTGACCGAGAGGTCCGGCTCGGCCGCTCTCGATCGTCCACGATCCACCCTCGAAACCCGTGACGCGGTCCAGGTTGGTTCCCCCGCTCGGTGCGCGAGCGACGAGGAGCGTCGTTCCGACGCCCGGGTCCTGGACGAAGGCCAGTCCGAAGACACGCACGTTCGAATCGACGGGAATCGGAACGAAGGGACCGTCACCTTCGGAGACCAGGAGCGATGCGTTCTGGGTCCCGACCCGAATCAGCGAGCATGCCGTGCGTCCGGCCCGGTAGGTGACTGCGAAGCACGGCCGTCCGACCTCGACACCTTCGACCCACGACCATGTCCGTCCCTCGTCGAAACTCTCGAGCAGGCCGCCGTCGCTGCCGGCGATCAGTCGGCCGCTGTCGGCTTCGGCGATCACGGTCAGGCGCGTCGCGCCGTCGGGTAGCACCGCGACATCCCACTGCGCGCCCTGATCCTCGCTGAAATACGCGCCCTCGAGATTCGTGGAGACGACCCAGGGCGACCCATCGCCGACCCACACCGTCGTGAGTTGGAGGACGTCGAGGGAACCCGTGACCTCCGTCCAGGTCGCCATGGAGTCGTCGCTACGATAGAGACGACCGTGCGCGGTTCCCACGAGCACCGCCCCGTCACGCGCGTCGACGCTCTGCACCCAGGCCGCGCGCATGCCCCGGTTGGACTCGACTCCCTGCCTCGAACGTGACGGGACACGCAGGACACCGTCGACGAAGCCACCGAGCAGGAGGGACGCGTCGTCGGGATCGTCGACCAGAACCTCCCAGATCTCCGAGTGCACCTCGCTGCGCCCGGGTGTCGTCACCCTCCAGCTCGCGCCACCGTCGACCGAGGTGAAGAGACCGCGGTCTGCCCCTACACGCACGACGGGCGTCGTGCCCGACACGGTGACGTCCGCACGGTAGAAAGCAGGCGTCTCGTCGAAACCCACGTGCGCGCCGAGGTCGGTGACGCCGGTCCCATCGAATTCCCACACCCGCCCGTCGAAGTCGGTGACGACGAATCGCTTCACGTCGCCCGGCCAGGGGACCAGGTCGAAAAGGAAGGCATCGGAAGGAATGCCCCGCGTGATCACCTCAGGAAGGTTGTCCCACTTGCGTTGGACCCCGATCTCACTCGCGCCGACGTAGTAGACCGTGCGAGGGCGATCGGAGCGGATGCGAACCGAGCGCACCGGCTGGACCGGACTGACGCGCAACGAGTCGACCCACACGTCGCCTCGATTGAAGCTCGCGACGGCGCCGCGTGCGGTACCGGCCACGATCCGGGACGGATCGAGCGGAAAAGTGTCGACGGCGAACGCGGACGTCGGGTTCTCGAGTCCGCGGTTGACCTCTCGCCAGGTGTCGGAGAATCCCGTACTGCGTAGGATCCCGCGGTCTTCGGTCGCGGCGTACAAAGTCGTGAAGAGATCGTTGCCGGCCGCGAGATCCCACACGCTCGCATCGCGGGCGCCTTCGGAAGCTTCGACCCAGGTGATGCCGCCGTCAGCACTCTTCCAGATTCCACCGCCGTAGGTCCCGGCGTAGAGCGGCCCTTCGGGCCCCACCGGACGCAGGAAGGAAGTCACCCAGCCGAGATCGGGACCGCCGCCATGCCACGACGCGGCGTGGGCCGACGTGCCGACGAAGACCAAGGCGATGACCAGGCGGAGAGTCCGGACGAAGTTCGAATCGGCGAGCATGGCGAGCTCCGGTACGACGAGAGGCGATGCTTCGAAGCTACGCCGAGCGCGGGAGCGCCATCAAGGCCCCGCGGATCCGCCGGGAGCGCCCAGTGCGGAGAGCTTCTGCTGGATCCGCCCGTGATTGGGCACCAGGCGCAGGATCGCGCGGTAATGCGCCGCGGCTTCGTCGCGTCGTCCCGCGGCCGCTTCGATGTCTCCGGCCACCTCGTGGCAGTAGCCCAGCTCTTCGATCGGAGGCCTTCCGGTCGCGCGCGCTTCGGCGTAGAGCGCCTCGAGGGCGGTCGCCAGCGCGCGCAGGGCTTCGGCCTCGCGCCCGAGCTGGTGGAGAGCGGTGGCGCGATTGATCTCGACCCGTTTCGCACCCGGAGAGAGCCGACGCACGACGTCGAATTCATCGAGCGCTTCTTCGAAGCGTCCTTGCTGCAGCAGCATCGATCCCACGTTCACATGGAGCACGGATTCGTCGCGTTCGACCTGCGGGACGCTCAGCAACAGACCGAGAACCACCGTGGCGAGCGTGGTCGCGGCGACCGGGGCCCGTCGCCCCGCACGCCACCCGTCGTTGGCACGCACGACCGCCACCGCGGCCAGAATCATCGCCGCCGCGAGCAGTGGAATGCGAAAGCGTTCGAAGACGAAGAAGGGCACGATCGAAACCCAGCTGCCGACGAAGAACACCGCCAGCGGCCACACCCGCTTCCAAGGCCGCAGCAGGGCCAGGCCGACCAGAGCGAGCGGAAAGATGACTCCGGACCGCACGAGGGGATTGTTCAACAGCGCGATCCACCGTCCGGCAATCGACAGCGAATGGACATCGTTGCCTTCCCATGCTCCGACGACGAGCAGCAGCTTCTTCAACGTGAGCCCGATCGCGCTGCCGGGATCCTGGCCCCACCAATGCATGCCTTTGCCGAACCAGTAGCGTGAAACACCCGCGGCATCGAGGGCGCGCGGCGAATCTTCGCGGGCCAAGCGGACGGCGTCGTCGGCTTCGACCGTGGCATCGCTGCGACCGGGACGCAGAGGCAGATAGCTCCCGTCGGCACCCGCATGGTTCCCGATGTAGAAGTTCGGCCCGCCACTGAACGCGATCAGGACCGGACCTCCACCGCGCGCGACGTTCTGAGCGGTCGGGATCGCCACGACCAGGGCCAGGCCCAACGCACCGACCAGCGGCGCCCAAGCCGACTTCGGTGCGGATTCCCAACCCCGCCGCGCGGCCACCACGCCGACCACGACGAGTGCGATGCCGACGAGCAGCATTTCACCGCGCACCGTCGCCGCCGCACCGAGCACGAGTCCTCCCAGAGCCCAGGAGATCCATCCCGCGCCGGGCTTGCCCAGGATCCACAGCGCCGCGAGCGCGAGCGTGACCGTCAGCGTGGGCTTGAGGATCAAGGTCTCGTGCAACAGCACGATCGGTGCGATCGCCCACAGGATTCCAGCGAGGGTCGCCACCCGCCGATCGAACCATCGCCGTGCGAGCGCGAAGACGAGCAGGGCGTTGAATGCTCCGAGAGCGAGTTGCACGACCTTCACCCCGGGCAACTGCACGCCCGACCCGACCAGTGCAGCCAGGAACCATCCGTAGCCGGGTGTCATGTAGTACGCGCCGTGCGGGGGATCCTCCCCCACGACCATCCTCTCGCTCATCTGCATGTACGCGATCTCGTCGACGACGGGGGCCGTCCAGAAAGGCGCGTCCTGCGCGTCGAGACCCACGAGCACGCGGACCACCACGGCCACCAGGAGGACGGCGATGGCCGCGGCGTGGGGTCGCAGGCGGTCGATCACGCCTCGTCTCCACGTTCCGGAGGAGCGACCAGGGCCAGGACCTCGTCGTGCGCATGACCATTGGTCGCGACCAACTCGTTCGCGCCTTCGACGAACGGACGCCCTCGACCGTCGGTGACGCGGCCACCGGCTTCCTCCACCAGGAGGATTCCTGCCGCGACGTCGTAGAGGTTCTGCGGCTCGAGCTTGCTGGTCAGGAGAACGTCGAAGGTACCGCGCGCGACGTACGCGAGTTCGAGCGCCACGCTCCCGAGTCGCCTCAGCTTGCCGATCGACTGGTGTAGGTTCTGCAAGATCGCCGCGTCTTGGACGAAGCGGCCGCGCTGCGAGGACTGGAAGCTCCCGATCGCGTCGCGCAGGGTCGCGCGTTCGCTCACGTGAAGCAGTTCATCTCCACGCCAGGCGCCCTCTCCACGGGCGGCGCAGTAGATCTCGTCGGCGAGCGGGTCGAAGACGGCCCCGGCAACGGTCGTCCCTTCATGGACCAACGCCACGCTCACGCTGAAGATCGGGATGCCCAGGGCGTAGTTCAACGTGCCGTCGACGGGGTCGACGTGCCACTCCCAGGCCGCGTCCTCGGGTCCGGAGCGTCCGAATTCCTCTCCGATCACGGCATGCTCCGGAAAATCGGACCGGATCCGCTCGGCCAGGACCCTTTCGACCTCGCGATCGATCGCCGTCACGACCTCGCGGCCGGTCTTGAAGGTCAACGGACCCGTCTGGCCCAACGCATCGACGATCCGCGGCCCGACGGGGGCCAGCAGGGCGTGGATCCGGGAATGCCATTCGTCGGTGGTCACGGGGTCGATTCCTCGCGGGGAAAGCGTGCGGGAAGGCTACTGACGCCCGGTTCTGGGGGCAACTGGAGGCCCTCAGGGCGGAACCTTGTCGGTCGCTGGCGCGTCCTGTGGAGACGGGCTCGCAACCCGATGCAATACCGAGGCTTCCCAAGCTCCCGGCCGATCGCGATAATGGGGCGGCAACTCCACCACGTCGACTACCCGCCTGAACGAACCACGCCGACGGACCCGACGTCTCCGTCTGCGCCGAGGTCCATGTCCTCTTCGACCACGACCCGCAATCTGCTCGTCGCCTGGGGCGTCGTCGCCATGTTGATCGCGACCTTCGCCGCCTATGACGCGACGAGAGAACGGCCGACCGACGGCGCACTGTGGCGCCTCGGCCGCGACGCCGTGCGTGTGGTCGGTGTGGTCGACGGAGGTCCGGCCGATCGCGCTGGCCTACGCGTGGGCGACGTGATCGAAGGCATCGACCGCCAAGCGATCCGCGATCCGCGTCACGCGTCGGAGCTGCTCCAGAGCAAAAGCGTGGGCGACAAGGTGCCCTATCTGGTGCGCCGAGGCGACGTCATGATGACGGCGGAGATCGAACTCGACCGGACACGCATCGCCTCGGTCACGGTCTATCTGGTCTACTGCGCACTCGGAGTGATCTACCTGTTGGCCGGCGCCTACGTCTTCTGGCGGAACCCGAGCCTCACTCCGGCGCGTCTCTTCTACCTCCTGTGCACTCTCTTTCTCGTCTACTTCTTCTCGGCGAGCGAGCGCAGCACGATCTACTACTGGGCCGACAGCTTCGTACAGAACGCAGGCACCTTCGCCAGCCTCATGGTGCCGCCGCTCTTCCTCCACTTCTTCCTGGTCTTCCCGGCACGCCGCGCCGTGCTCGACCGGCAGAAGTGGCTGCTGCCCGCGCTCTACGTGATTCCGAGCATCTACTACGTGTCGTTCACGCACGAGCAGTTCTTCCTGCGTCAGATGGCATCGATCGGCGCCCTGGAACAGATGACACTTGGCTTCTACTTCGTCGCCGCGCTCGGAAGCCTGGTCTCGATCTACCTGACGAGCCGCGACAAGAACGAACGTCAGCGGGTGAAGTTCCTCACCCTGGGCACGCTGCTGGGGACCCTGCCCTTCCTGGTCTTCAACATCGCGATCGGCAAACTGCTCGGACGCGAAGACTTCGCACTCGCCGGCGCGATCCCGATGGTGCTGGTCCCGGTGAGCTTCGGCTACACGATCGCGCGCTACCGTCTGATGGACCTCGACGTCTTCATCCGGCGCTCGCTCGTCTTCGCCCTGCTCACGGGTCTGGTCGTCGGGGCGTACCTGCTGATCGTGGTGCTGGTGGGTAACGTCGTGCTCGACGTATCGGGGCAGAACAGCCAGCTGGTGGCGATCATTGCGACCCTGCTGATCGCCGCGGCCTTCGCGCCGGCACGCGAGAAGATCCAGGGGTTCCTGGAACGACGCTTCTTCCGCGAAAAATACGACCTGCAGGAAGCCCTGCACGACCTCTCGAAGGCAATTCCGAATACGCTCGAGGCGCCCGCACTCGTCGTACTCGTCCGCGAACGCATCGGTGGACTGCTGCATCCGACGCGCCTGGAATTCATTCCCTGCGTCGACGACGAGCTCCATTTCCCGAACGAGGACGCGTCGAAACCAGTGCCCGGGCTCACGCGCCTGGTGCGACGCCGTTCGGCCGCGATCACGCCCGAGGTCGTGGCCGGTGAACTATTGCGTCTCTCGCGTGGCGACAACCCCGCGCGGGCCGAACAGCGCCGGCAACTCGAGGAGGATCTCGTCGTCGCACGCACGTACGAGCTCGAGATCCTGGTCCCCGCACTTGCCGGTGACCGTCTCGTCGGCGGACTCGTCCTGGGACCGAAGCGGAGCGAGACGGCCTACGAAGGGGCCGAGCTCGAGGTCCTTCAGATCGTGGCCGGTCAGATGGGCGTCCAGATCGAGAACACCCGGCTCTACCGGGAGGCGATCGAACGTCAGCGGCTCGAAGAGGAACTCGCGGTCGCGCGAACGATCCAACAGCGTCTGTTGCCGTCGGAGACGCCGTCGGCGCCCGGCTTCGACATCGCGGCGCTCAACCGCGCGTCGGCCCAGGTGAGTGGCGACTACTACGACTTCGTCGAACTGGGTTCGCAGCTGGGTCTCGTGATCGCCGACGTCTCGGGCAAGGGACTTCCCGCGTCGCTGCTCGCGAGCAATCTGCAGGCGTCGATCCGGGCTTTGGTTCGCCACGTCCCCCACCCGGGCGCCATCCTCGAGGCCGTCAACACTTCGCTCTACGAAAGCACGGACCCGGAACGCTTCGCGACCGCCTTCATGGCCGGTCTCGACGTCGAAGCGGGTCGATTGACCTACAGCAACGCGGGCCACAACCCGCCGCTGCTGCGCCGGGCCGACGGCCAGGTCAAATGGCTCGACGTCGGTGCGACACCGCTGGGCGCCTTCCCGGGAATGGTCTACGACGAAGCCTCCGTCGACCTCGAACCCGGCGATTTGCTTATTTTCTTCACCGACGGCATTACCGAGGCCGAAGACCCCGACGGGGAATTCTTCGGTGAGACCGGCCTTCAAGCAATCGTGGAGACCTGTTGTCGCGACAGTGCGGAAACCGTCGTCGAATGCATCCATTCCGCCGTTCACGAGCATTCGTGCGGCATCGCCTCGGATGACATGACCCTGATCGTGGTTCGCCGTTTCGAGGGCCCAACGGGGAGCGAAAACGCAACCACGGTGTGAACTTCGTCGTAACCACGCCGATGAGGGACCCTGCTCTCGACGCGTGACTTGGCCTGAGAGGACGCCTCGATGTCGACCCGTTTGCTGATCCCGATCGTCCTGATCGTCGCCGCCGTGGGCGGAGGCGTGTGGCTCGTCACGTCCGGTGCCCTCGATTCCGAGCGCGACGTGACCACGAACTCCGACGTCGCCTACGAGCACTACCTCGACGGACGCGCCCACCTGGAGCGCTACGCGTTCGAAGACGCCATCGAGGCCTACCAGGCCGCGGCCGCGGCGGACACGAACTTCGCAATGGCCTACCTCGGACTGGGCCGCGCACAGGCCCGCTTGGGCCGCACCGTGCTCGCGCGCGTCAGCATGAAGAAGGCCTTCGACAAACGCGAGCACGCGAGCGAGCTCGAACGCCTTTGGATCGAACGCAATGAAGCTGCGGTGTCGCGCAAGTTCGAAGTCGCCGCATCGATCACCGACGATCTCGTCTCCCGCTTCGGTGACCACCCTTGGGTCCTGCGGCTCCAGGGCGACATCGCGCGCGAGGAGCAGCGCCTCGCCGACGCCGTCGAATTCTATCGACGTGGCCTGGAACTCGACCACGAGGCCGTCGACCTCCACAACCTCCTCGGCTACGCCTACCTCGCCATGGGCAAGTACGAAGAAGCGATCCAGAGTCTCGAACGCTACGCCTTCTACGCACCCGACCAGGCGAACCCGCACGACAGCCTGGGTGAAGCCTACCTGGCGACGGGCCGCTACGACGATGCGACCCAGGAATTCCTCACCGCGCTCGAGCTCGACCCCGCGTTCCTGTGGTCGGCCCTGCACCTGGCGGACGTGTTGACGGTCACCGGCCAGATCGATCGCGCCCATCGCATCCTCGACGATTACGAAGAGCTCATGCTCGAGCGTGGCTGGAGTGACCAGCTCGCCTTGGCCCGCATCATGGTCGACATGTATTCCGAGCAGTGGACGAGTCTGATCCCGCGCGCGAACGAACTGCTGCGCGACGTCGAGATCATGTCCAAGCCGTCCGAGCTGATGGTCTTCGCCTTCTTCGCCCGGACGATGGCCCAGCTCGAGCTCGGAGACCTGGACGCCGCGACGGCGTCGCTCGACCAGCTCACCGACACCACGGAGAAGTTCTTCGCGTCGCTCAGCCAGTATCCCTGGTATCAGAAGGCAGAGGCGATCAACCGTGCCCTGGTCAACGCGCGCTTTGCCCGCGCTCAGGGTCGCCCCGAAGAGGGGATCGAAGAGCTCGCAACCGCGATCGCGGACTCCGACGCGAGCCCTCATCGGCTCGCATTCTTCCGTTATCACCTGGCCCTGGGCCAGTACGACGCAGGCCTCTACGAGGACGCCGCCGCAACGGCGATGACGGCTCTCGAGAAGATTCCGACCCTGCCCAATCTCAACTTCGTCGCCGCGATGGCCAAGGTAAAGCTCGGCGAGCGAGAAGAGGCCCTCGATCATCTGCGCGTCTACCTCGAGGTGATGCGACGCGCCGACGAAGGGCACCCCGGAGTCGCGCGCGCGACGCGCATGTTCAAGCGACTCGTTCCCCGGAGTTGAACGTGAGCACACGACGGATCATCGACATCAGCCAACCGGTCGATGCCGACGTCGGCGTGTGGCCCGGCGACACCGCATTCTCCTTCGAGTTCACCTGGAAACTCGGTGAAGGCGCTCCGTGCAACGTGTCGCGGGTGACGACGAGTCCCCACAACGGCACGCACGCGGATGCGCCGCTCCACTTCTTGGCCGGCGGGGCATCGGTCGGCGAAGTCGACCTGCACCGCTACCTGGGCCCATGCGTCGTCGTCGACGGGCCACGCGAGGGATCCATCGGCCCGGAACACCTCGAGGGCGTCGACGTCGCATCGACGCCTCGTGTCCTCGTCCGCACGCGCGACGACCTCTCGACCGATTTCCCCGACGGCTTCGTTTCCTTCGCGCCGGAGGCCGCCGACTGGCTCGTCGAGCGCGGTGCCCTTCTGATCGGCCTCGACACACCGTCGGTCGATGCGGTGGACAGCAAGGAACTCCCGACCCACCACCGCGTCCTTCCCACCTCGATGGCGATCCTCGAGAACCTCCAGCTCGCCACGGTCGAGCCCGGCATCTACGAGCTGATCGCCCTGCCGCTGCGCTGGATGGGCCTGGATGCGTCGCCGGTCCGCGCCGTGCTGCGCACGCTCTGACCGCGGCACCGATCCTGCAGTTCTTCGGGTGCTCTCCTTGCAGAGGAAGGACCCGGCATGTCTGGAAACGAATCCACGCGCCTGACCCCGCACGAGGGCGGGCAGACCGCCTCCGGCGACGACCTCTCGGTCTTCCTCGCGCGCCACCACGCGGCCATCGTCGTTCTCGCCGGGCCCCGCAAGGGCTCGGAGCTCCCGCTGCACCGACCGCGGATCGTGATCGGCCGCGGCAACGACTGCGACGTGGTCTTCGCCGACGAGACGGTCTCGCGACAGCACGCGGCGATCAGCTTCCGCGCGGGCCACTTCGTGGTCGAGGATCTCGAGTCCTCCAACGGTACGATCGTCGACGGGGAACCCGCCGTGGTGCGCGAGCTCGCCCATGGGGCCCGCGTGAAGATCGGCGCGGTCGAACTGCAGGTTCTGATCGAGGTCCGCGAACCGACCCCACAAACGCACGTCATCGACGTCGACTGAGCTCCACCGTGCGACGCCCGCCGCAGCGTATCGGAACGGTCGAGATCGACGACACTCTCGGATCCGGGGGCATGGGCGTCGTGTACGTGGGATCCCAGCCCGGTCTAGGACGCTCCGTCGTGGTCAAGGGGCTGCGCGGCCAAGCGCGCGAGGACAACCACGCCGTTGCGCGCTTCCAGCGCGAAGCCCAGGCCATGGCCACGGTCCAGCACCAGAACGTCGTGGCCGTCTTCGATGCCTTCGAGTGGCGCGGTGAACCCTGGATCGTGCAGGAATACGTCGACGGAGCCGATCTCGCGCGCCTGCTCGCGCACCAAAGCCCTCTCGAACCACGACTCGCCGCCTTGATCGGTCTGTCGATCGTGCGCGGTCTCGAGGAGATCCACGACCGCGGTATCGTCCACCGTGACCTGAAGCCGTCGAACGTTCTACTCGGTCGCAACGGCGACGTGAAGATCTGCGACTTCGGTATCGCCCTCGATCACCACGGGCCAGGACTCACACGCACCGGCTTCGCCCTGGGCACGGTTCCCTACATGGCACCCGAGCAGATGCTC
>JGI12109J20283_10045482_pt1 | contig 15690 bp, 29 predicted proteins | sample ElkSlonscriptome_12_FD_20283 | JGI IMG/M metagenome (IMG submission 20283)
TCGCTATCGGGATTCGGGATCGGAATAAAAATCCCGCCAGACCACCCGGTCTCAACAGCGCCTGCGACATCGCAACTCGCCGCTCTGCAGTGGCGCCTTGGCGGTGTCAGCGTCCCGACAGCAGGCGCACGGGATCGCCGACGTCGAGGCCGAGGACCTGACTCGCCACCCCCTGGTTGACCGCGAGCTCGACGAGGCCCAGGGCATTTTCGTACCAGAATGCCGCCCCGAGCGGGGCCTCTGAGAAGGTCCGCGCATAGGTGAGCTGCTGCCGCCCAACCGCGATCCTCGCTTCCCGCGCGACGCCTTCGGCTCGCAATCCCGTCATCAGATTGCCGAAACCGTCCCGGTAGATGATGCCCAAGTGTTCGTCGGGCCAATCGGCGCCCACCAGCCGATCGCTGGCCAACGCCGCGGCCGCGACGTCTTCACCGGCGAGCAGCCGCCCGGCGAGCGGCACGAACAGGTCGCGGCCGTGGAAGCTGTCCGACAGCCAAGCCGGCCGCCAGCCGAGACGCCAGACCTGGCAGTGGGTCGCGCGCCGTGCGACCAAGGCCAGCAGGCCGTTGTCCGGCCCGAGGAGCCAGCTCCCATCGGCCTCGACACAGAGGACCGCGCGGCAGGTCCCGACGCCGGGATCGACAACACAGAGATAGAGGGTCGCCGCGGGGAGGTCGCGCAGCAGGGCCGGCAGCAGATAGGCCGCAGACTCCGGGCGAAAGGGCGGCAGGTCGTGGATCAGATCGGCCAGCGGTGTGCCCGGCAGGATCGCCGCCAGTCGCAGCCGCATCTGCCCGACATAGAGCTCGCTGCCGAAGTCGGTCGCGAGGGCGATCCGGCGCGCCTCGGCAGACGGCGGCGCCGGAGTACCGGGTGTACTCAATCCTCGGCCAGTTCTCCGGCTGGGACCTCGGGCCGGTCGACCAGCTCGACATAGGCCATCGGTGCCGCGTCCCGGGCCCGATAACCGCACTTGAGGATGCGCAAATAACCGCCGGGACGGGCCTGATAGCGCGGCCCCAGCTCGGTGAAGAGCTTGCCGACCGTCTCCTTGTCACGCAGCCGGGCGAAGGCCAGGCGCCGCCTGTGCACGGAGTCGTCCTTTGCCAGCGTGATCAACGGCTCGGCGACACGGCGCAGTTCCTTGGCCTTCGGCAGCGTCGTCTTGATCAGCTCGTGACGAAAGACGGCGTTGGCCAGATTGCGGAACATCGCATCGCGATGCGCGCTGGTGCGATTGAGTTGCCTTCCGGCTTTGCGGTGACGCATGGTCCTATTCCGTTGATGCCTTATCTGATAGTCAGCTCGTCGATGTTCTCGGGTGGCCAGTTCTCCAGGCGCATCCCCAGCGACAAGCCCCGCGTGGCGAGCACGTCCTTGATCTCCGTCAGCGACTTCTTGCCCAGATTCGGCGTCTTCAGCAGCTCGACCTCGGTGCGCTGGATCAGGTCACCGATCAGGTAGATGTTCTCCGCCTTGAGGCAGTTGGCCGAGCGCACCGTCAGCTCGAGATCGTCGACGGGACGCAGGAGGATCGGATCCCATTCCGGCGTCTTGCTGCCCACCGCCTCGCGCATATCCGGCAGGTCGCTGCCCTCGAGCTGGATGAAGCTCGACAGCTGATCGCGCAGGATCAGCGCGGCGTTCTGGATTGCCGCCTTGGGCTCGAGGGTGCCGTCCGTTTCCAGATCGATCACCAAACGATCGAGGTCTGTACGCTGCTCCACGCGTGCCGACTGCACCTCGATAGCAACCCGGAGAACGGGGCTGAACGAGGCGTCCAGGCGCAGCTTCCCGATCGGTCGGTCCTCGGCTCCATCGCCTTCGCGTTGGGTCGCCGGCTCGTAGCCGACGCCGCGGCGCACCGTCAGCGTCATGCTCAGCTCGACCGAACCGCTCAGATTGGCGATGACCAAGTCCGGATTGTGGATGGTCGCGGCATGGTCCAGCTCGATGTCCGCGGCGGTGACGACGCCTGGCCCGACCTTGCTCAAGGTGTAGGTCGCCTCGTCCTTACCGCTCAACGAGACGGCGAGATCCTTGAGATTGAGCAGGATCTCGAGCACGTCCTCCTGCACCCCCTCGAGGGTCGTGTACTCGTGCAGGACACCCTGAATCTCGACCTCGGTCACGGCGCAGCCGGACATAGACGAGAGGAGTATCCGCCGCAGGGCATTGCCAAGGGTATGCCCATAGCCCCGCTCCAAGGGCTCGAGCGACACGCGGGCGTGACGCGGACTCCCATCGACCGGCTCGACGCGAATGTTTCTCGGCTTGAGGAAGTCGCCAGCAGCTTCTGCCATCAATAAACCTCTGACTCCTTACTTGGAGTACAACTCGACGATGAGCGACTCGTTGATGTCCGCCGGCAAATCGGCGCGCTCGGGGACACGCTTATACACACCTTTCAGCGCCTTGGTATCGACCTCGAGCCAGTCCGGGAAGCCGTATTGCTCGGCCAAGGCCAGCGCATTCTGCACCCGCACCTGCTTGCGGGTCTTCTCGCGCACCTCGACCTCGTCGTCCGCACGGACCTGGTAGGACGGGATGTTGACCACCCGCCCGTTGACGAAGATCCCCCGATGGGAGACGAGCTGCCGCGCCTCGGCGCGCGTCGCGCCGAAGCCCATGCGATAGACGACATTGTCCAGCCGTCGCTCGAGCAGCTGCAGCAACACCTCGCCGGTTGCCCCCTTGGACTGGGCGGCCTTCTTGTAGTAATTGCGGAACTGCTTCTCCATCACGCCGTAGGTACGGCGGAGCTTCTGCTTCTCGCGCAGCTGCACCCCGTAATCGGACAGACGGCGACGCCGGTCGCCGGCCTGCCCCGGGATCTTCTCGAGCTTGCACTTCGAGTCGAGTGAGCGCGCCCGGCTCTTGAGACCGAGATCCGTGCCCTCGCGTCGCGCAAGCTTACATGTCGGACCGATATACCTGGCCATCTCGCTTCCTACTTGGATTGCTATACGCGCCGCTTCTTCGGCGGCTGACACCCGTTGTGGGGTATCGGCGTCACGTCGGTGATGCTGGCCACCTTGAAGCCGGCGTTATTGAGCGCCCGCACGGCCGACTCGCGACCGGGCCCGGGGCCCTTGACGTTGACGTCGAGGGTCTTGAGCCCGAACTCCTTGACCGCCTGCCCGACCCGGTCAGCGGCGACCTGCGCAGCGAACGGCGTGCTCTTACGCGAGCCCCGGAAGCCCGACCCGCCGGAGGTCGCCCAGGCCAGGGCATTGCCCTGGCGGTCAGTGATCGTGATGATGGTGTTGTTGAAAGAAGCGTGGACGTGGGCGATCCCCTCCACGACCGTCTTCTTCACCTTCTTCTTGGTACGAACCGGTTTTGCCATCGAATCTTTGCGCTCCCTAGCCGCGCCTTATCGCTTAATCGGACGCCGCGGGCCCTTTCGGGTCCGGGCATTGGTGCGCGTGCGCTGGCCGCGCAGCGGCAAGCCGCGCCGATGCCGAATACCCCGATTGCAGCCAAGATCCATCAAGCGCTTGATGTTCATCGAGATTTCACGCCGCAGGTCGCCCTCGACCGTGTACTTACCGACCTCGGCCCGGAGGCGATCGACCTCCTCCTCGCTCAGGCCCTGGATACGAGTATCCCGCGCGATGCCGACGGCATCGCAGATCTCGCCGGCCCGCGTATAACCGATGCCGTAGATGGCCGTGAGCGCGATCACGGCGTGCTTTCGATCAGGGATGTTGACTCCGGCGATACGGGCCATGGCTTGCTACCCCAGTCCTGTGTCTTCAGTGCGCGAGGAAATCGCGTATTATATCACGCAAACGGACGCCGTCAATTGCTCAAAAACCCAGTTTCAACCCTGACGCTGCTTGTGGCGCGGGTCCTTGCAAATCACCCGCACGATCCCGTTGCGCTTGATCGTCTTGCAGTAACGGCAGATGGGCTTGATGGAGGCACGCACCTTCATCCTTGTCTCCTGTGAAGTCTGTTCGAGTTTTGGTCATCGACGCAGCGCGCCTGTCGCGCTGCGCTCGGCGCCGACTTGCCCCCGCCGGGGGCGATGGGCCCGCGCTAACGCAGCATCCCGGCGCCAGGCGCCTTGAGGTTGGCCTTCTTCATCAACCCCTCGTACTGGTGCGAAACCAGGTGCGCCTGAACCTGCGCCATGAAGTCCATGGTCACGACCACGACGATCAGGAGCGAGGTCCCGCCGAAGTAGAAGGGGACGTTCCAGCCGACGATCAAGAACTCCGGCAACAGGCAGACGGCCGTGATATAGATGGCACCGGCCGCCGTCAGCCTGGTCATGACCGAGTCGATGTAGCGCGCCGTCTGTTCGCCGGGACGAATGCCCGGGATGAACGCACCGGAACGCTTTAGGTTGTCGGCCGTATCCTTCGGATTGAACACCAGCGAGGTATAGAAAAAGCAAAAGAAGATGATCGCCGATGCATAGAAGAGGACATAGACGGGCTCACCCGGCGACAACTTTGCCGTAATGTCGGCGAGCCAGCGCATGTTCTCCGAGCTACCGAACCACTGCCCCAGGGTACCCGGGAACAAGATGATGCTCGAGGCAAAGATCGGTGGGATGACGCCGGCCATGTTCAGCTTGAGCGGCAGATGGGTGCTTTGCGCCGCCATCATCCGCCGGCCCTGCTGGCGGCGCGCGTAGTTGACCGTGATGCGACGCTGCCCCCGCTCGATGAACACGACGAAGGCGGTCACCGCGATCGCCAGCGCGAAGATGGCCAGCACGGCCAGGGTGTTCATCTCACCGGTGCGCACCAGCTCCAGGGTGCCGCCGGCAGCGGCAGGCAAGCCGGCGACGATCCCGGCAAAGATGATCAGCGAAATGCCGTTGCCGATACCCCGCTCGGTCACCTGCTCGCCCAGCCACATCAAGAACATGGTCCCAGTGACCAGCGAGACGGTCGCCGTGAACACGAAGCCAATACCGGTTTGGGTCACGATCGCCGAGCCGGCGACCGCCTGTCCTTGGAGGGCCACCGAGATGCCGATCGCCTGGAAGGTCGCCAAGCCCAGCGTGCCGTAACGCGTGTACTGGGTGATCTTGCGGCGCCCCGACTCACCTTCCTTCTTGAGCTGCTCGAGCTTCGGAATGACCGCCGTGAACAGCTGCATGATGATCGAGGCCGAGATGTACGGCATGATCCCCAAGGCGATAACGCTCGCACGCTCCAGCGCACCCCCGGAGAACATGTTGAACATGTCCAGCATTGAGCCCTGGTGCTGATCGAAGAGCGCCGCCAGGGCCTCGGGGTTGACCCCGGGTACCGGGATGAAGGTCGCGATGCGGTAGACGAGCAGCGCACCGAGGACGAATAAAAGTCGCTGGCGCAGCTCCTTGAGACGGCCCATGCCGCCCAAGGCCCCCATCATAGACGAGCTGTTTTTGGCCATTGGAAGTGCCGATCTCGCAGTTAGTCTTCGAGCCGGCCGCCGGCCGCCTCGATCGCGGCACGCGCGCCCTTGGTCACGGCGATCCCGCGAATGGTCAGAGGCCGCTCGATCTTGCCCGAGGCGATGACCTTCACGTACTTCGTGCCGCGCCGGACCAGGTTGGCAGCGATGAGGGCGGGCAGGTCGATCACATCCGCACCCACCGACTGCAGCTCGTGGAGACGGATCTCGTCACGCGCCAAGGCCTTGCGCGAGCGGAAGCCGACCTTCGGCAGCCGCCGCTGCAGCGGCATCTGGCCGCCCTCGAAACCGACCTTGTGAAAGCCGCCGGAGCGGGCCTTCTGCCCTTTGTGCCCGCGACCGCTGGTCTTGCCGAGCCCGCTACCGATGCCGCGCCCGACCCGCTTTGCCGCGCTCCGGCTTCCGGCGTCGGGCTTGAGTTCGTTCAAGCGCATCTCAGGACCCCTCGACTATCTGCACCATGTACGAGACTTTGTTGACCATACCCCGCGTGCAGGGCGTGTCCTCGACCTCGACCACCTGGTGCATGCGACGCAGACCGAGGCCGCGCACACAGGCCTTGTGGGAGGCCAGCCGACCGCTGGGGCTGCGCACCAGGGTGACCTTCATCATCGGCTTGTCGCTCACCGCTCACCCCCTGATCTCTGCGACCGTCTTGCCACGCTTCGCGGCCATGGTCTCGGGATCGCGCATCCCTTGCAGCCCTGCAACGGTCGCACGTATGACGTTGATCGGATTGTTCGTCCCGATACACTTGGCCAGGACGTTCTGCACCCCAACGACCTCGAACACGGCGCGCATTGCACCGCCGGCGATGATGCCGGTGCCGTCCGAAGCGGGCTGCATGAAGACCCGTGCGGCGCCGTGGCGGCCGTTGAGCGGGTACTGGAGCGTCGTCCCGTTGAGCTTGACGTCGATCATGTTCTTGCGCGCGCTCTCCATCGCCTTCTGGATGGCGACCGGCACCTCGCGCGCCTTGCCCATGCCATAGCCGACGCGACCCTTGCCGTCGCCGACGACGGTCAGGGCCGCGAAGCCGAACTGGCGACCGCCCTTGACGACCTTGGCGACGCGATTGACCATCACTAGCTTCTCGAGCAGCTCGTCACCGTCCGCCCGTGGATTGAGATTCGTCATCGTTCAGCCTTTAGAATTGCAGTCCGTTTTCCCGCGCGGCATCGGCCAGGGCCTTGACCCGACCGTGGTAGCGGAAGCCGGCACGGTCGAAGGCGACCTGCTCGATCCCGGCCGAGCGAGCGCGCTCGGCGATCGTCTTGCCGATGACCGCCGCGGCGGCGCTATTACCCAAGTTGCCGTCGATGTGCTCGCGGAGGCTCTTCTCGACCGTCGAGGCACTGGCCAGGACGCGCGCGCCGTCCGGCGCGATCACCTGCGCATAGATGTGCCGCGGCGTGCGGTGCACGCTCAGCCGATAGGCCCCGAGCTCCCGGATCTTGGCCCGGGCGCGCGTCGCCCGGCGCAAACGCGCTTGCTTCTTGTCCATCGTCATGCCCCTACTTCTTCTTCGCCTCTTTACGCAGGACCTCTTCGTCCGCGTAACGCACCCCCTTGCCCTTGTACGGCTCCGGCGGGCGGTAGCGGCGAATATGCGCAGCGACCTGGCCGACCTGCTGCTTGTCGGCACCGCTCACATGGATCTCGGTCGGCGACGGGGCCGCAATCTCGATCCCGTCCGGGACCGCATAGTGCACCGGATGGGAGAATCCGACCGCCAGGGTCAGCGTGCGGCCCTGCACCTGGGCGCGGTAGCCGACGCCGACGAGGTTCAGCTTGCGCACGAACCCGGTACCGCAACCGACGACCATATTGTTCAACAAGGCCCGGGTGGTCCCCGCCATGGCCCAGGCCGGCCGCTCTTCATCGACCGGATTGACACGCAGCCCGCCGTCGGCTTGGCTCACCGCGACCGCCGGGTGCACCGTCCATTCCAACTGGCCCTTCGGCCCCTTGACCGACACGGACTGGCCCGAGACGGCGACCTCGACGTTCCCCGGCAACTTGATCGGGGCCTTTGCTACACGCGACATACCAGGTCCCTCCGCTTAGGCGACAAAGGCCAGGATCTCGCCGCCGTGGCCCGCCTTGCGCGCGGCGCGGTCGGTCATCAGACCCTGCGAGGTGGAGACGATCGCGACGCCGAGCCCGTTCCAGACCGTCGGCAGATCGCCCTTGCCGCGGTAGATCCGCAGTCCGGGACGCGAAACCCGCTGGATATACTCGATCACGGGCTTGCCACGAAAATACTTCAGCTTCAGCACCAGGGCGGCCTGGACGCCCTCGCCGTCGACGGCGACGTCGGCGATGTAGCCCTCTTCCTGCAAAAGACGGGCGATCGCCAGCTTCAGCTTCGACAGGGGCATGGTGATGGTAATCTTGCCCCTGATCTGGCCATTGCGGATGCGTGTCAGCATGTCCGCGATGGGGTCTGTCATGCTCATCGAAGTGCTCCCGGGGTCAGACCACCAGCGCGGTGCGATACCCCATGCGTTAGGGATGCGGCTTACCAGCTCGCCTTGACGACGCCCGGCACGTCACCGCGCATCACGGCCTCGCGCAACTTGTTGCGCGACAGCCCGAACTTGCGATACACGGCATGCGGGCGGCCGCTGGCGCGGCAGCGCCGCTGTTGGCGGCAGGGACTGGCATCGCGCGGCAGCTTCTGCAATTGCAAAACGGCCTCGTCGACCTGCTCGGACGCGGCGCCGCGATCGGCGATCACGGCCTTCAAGGCCGCCCGCTTGTTGGCGTGGCGCGCGACCGTCTTGGTCCGCTTGACATCCCGGGCCACCATGCTCTTCTTGGCCATCTTTCAGCTCCTAAACGGGAAACGGAAGGCCTCGAGGAGCACCCGCCCCTCCTCGTCGGTCTTCGCCGTCGTTGTGACGGTGATGTCGAGGCCGCGAATCGCGTCGATCTTGTCGTAGTCGATCTCGGTGAAGACGATCTGCTCGCGCACGCCGAGGGAATAGTTGCCGCGCCCATCGAAGGCCTTCGGATTGAGTCCGCGAAAGTCGCGGATGCGCGGAATCGCGACATTGATCAGGCGATCGAGAAACTCGTACATCCGCTCGCGCCGCAGCGTGACCTTACAGCCGATCGGCCAGCCCTCGCGGATCTTGAAGCCGGCGACGGACTTGCGCGCCTTGGTCACGATCGGCTGCTGGCCGCTGATGGCGCGCAGATCGCCGATCGCGTTGTCCATGATCTTCTTGTCGGCGATTGCCTCGCCGACGCCCATGTTCAAGGTCACCTTCTCGATGCGCGGGACCTGCATCACGCTGCGATAGCTGAAGCGGTCCTTGAGGCGCCCGACGATCTCCTCGTGGTAAAGACTCTGTAATCTCGACATCGCTGCAATTCCCTAGGCGTCGACGACTTCGCCGTTCGACTTGAACACCCGCACCTTGCGGCCGTCCCCCAACACCTTGAAGCCGACGCGATCGGCGCCGCCCTTCTGCGGGTTGTAGAGCGCGACGTTGGAGACGTGGATCGGCATCGCCTTGTCGACGATCCCACCCGGGACGCCGCGCTGCGGATTGGGCTTCTGGTGCTTCTTCGCCATGTTGATATTCTCGACCACGAGGTGCTCGGCATCGACCACCTTGAGGACGGTACCGCGCTTGTCCTTGTCCTTGCCGGTCAGGACGATGACGTTGTCACCCGATTTGATCTTACGCATCTCCTTGGGCCCTCACAGTACTTCCGGTGCGAGCGAAATGATCTTCATGAAGCGCTCGCTGCGCAGCTCCCTGGTGACCGGCCCGAAGATGCGGGTGCCGATCGGCTGCAGCTGGTTGTTGAGCAGCACCGCCGCGTTGCCGTCGAAGCGGATCTGCGAGCCGTCGGGGCGACGCACGCCCTTGCGCGTGCGCACCACCACCGCATTGAAGACATCGCCCTTCTTCACCTTGCCGCGCGGGATGGCATCCTTGACGGTGACCTTGATGACGTCGCCGATCCCGGCGTAGCGCCGATGCGAACCGCCCAACACCTTGATGCATTGCACGCGTTTGGCACCGCTGTTATCGGCGACGCTCAGATTGGTCTGCATCTGAATCATTGTTCTCTACCCTATTCCCATCTCGTCGCCGCGCGCCGCGACCGGCGGCCCTGCACAGAACCCGCGGCGATGCCCTCAGCGAGCCCGCTCGAGGATCTCCGTCAGCCGCCACGTCTTGGTCTTCGATAGCGGCCGGCATTGCTCGATACGCACCAGGTCGCCGCTGTTGCAATCGTTGTCCGCGTCGTGCGCGTGGACCTTGGTCGAGCGCGACATGAACTTGCCGTAAAGCGGGTGGCGCACACGCCGGTCGACGACCACGGTGATCGTCTTGTCCATCGCGTTGCTGACGACCCGCCCGGTCAGGGTCTTATTCGATTTGCTCTGCTCGCTCACTGTACACCGCTCGACTTCGTTTCGGTCATGATGGTCTTGACTCGTGCGATCTCGCGCCGTACCTCCTTGACGCGCGACGGCCGACTGAGCTGGCCCGTGCCCGCCTGCATACGCAGATTGAACTGCTCCTTGAGCAGGCCCTCGAGTTGCGTTTGCAGCTCCTCCGACGAGCGATTTCTCAATTCACTGGCCTTCATCAGAGCACCGTCCGGCTGGTAAAGGTGGTTTGCACCGGCAGCTTGGCGGCGGCGAGCTGAAAGGCCTCGCGCGCCAATTCCTCACTGACACCCTCGATCTCGTAGAGCATGCTGCCCGGTTGCACGAGGGCGACCCAGTACTCGACGTTGCCCTTGCCCTTGCCCATGCGGACCTCGAGGGGTTTCTTCGAGATCGGCTTGTCGGGAAACACGCGGATCCACAGCTTGCCGCCGCGGCGCACCTTGCGGGTGATGGCCCGGCGCGCCGCCTCGATCTGACGGGCAGTGAGGCGCCCGCGACCGGTCGCCTTGAGCCCGAAATCGCCGAAGCTCACCCGATTGCCCCGTTGCGCCAACCCACGGTTGCGGCCCTTGTGCTGTTTGCGAAATTTGGTTCGTTTCGGTTGCAGCATGGCTTATCCCCTCTTGCCGGCGCCCTTCGCGACAGGCTCTTCCGCGGGCTGGTCGCCGAACACCTCTCCTTTGAAGATCCACACCTTGACCCCGATCACACCGTAAGTCGTCCGCGCCTCCGCAAAGCCGTAGTCCACGTCCGCACGGAGCGTATGCAAGGGGACACGCCCCTCGCGGCTCCACTCGCTGCGGGCGATCTCGGCGCCGTTCAGTCGCCCGGCGATGTTCACCCGGATGCCCCCGGCACCCAGACGCATCGTGTTCTGAATGGCCCGCTTCATCGCCCGTCGGAACATGATGCGCCGCTCGAGCTGCTGGGCGATGCCTTCGGCGACCAGCCGCGCATCGAGCTCGGGCTTGCGGATCTCCTCGATGCTGATGTGCACCGGGATGCCAATCATCCTCGCCACGTCGGTCCGCAGCCTGTCGATATCCTCACCCTTCTTGCCGATGACGACGCCGGGGCGCGCGGTGTGGATCGTGATGTGGGCGTTCTTCGCCGGACGATTGATCTGGATCCGGCTCACCGAGGCCTGGGACAGACGCTTCCGCAGATACTCGCGCACCTCGAGATCCGTATTGAGGAAATCCGCATAGTCTCTCGAGTTGGCATACCACTTCGAGTTCCAGTCTTTGACAATCCCCAAGCGGATGCCGGTTGGATGAACTTTCTGCCCCATTCTGGCCTCTTCGATGCTTATGCTTCCGCCACCACGAGGCGGATGTGACTCGTCCGTTTGTTGATGCGGTTGCCGCGGCCCTTGGCCCGCGCGTGCATCCGCTTCATCGTCGGCCCCTCGTCGACCTGGATGCTCGCGACCTTGAGCTCGTCGACATCGGCACCCTCGTTGTTCTCGGCATTGGCGATGGCCGACTCGAGCACCTTCTTGACGATCGCCGCGCCCTTCTTGGTGCTGAACACCAGCGTATTGAGCGCCTGCTCCGCGCGCAGGCCGCGGATCTGGTCGGCGACCAAACGTGCCTTCTGCGCCGAGATCCGCGCGTGTTTCAATCTAGCCTCGGCCCGCATGGCCATCTCCTCCGCTATCGCTTTCTCGCCTTCTTATCGGCGGCATGGCCACGGAAGGTTCGGGTCAGCGCGAACTCTCCGAGCTTGTGACCGATCATGTTCTCGTTGACGAGCACGGGCACGTGCTGGCGGCCGTTGTGCACCGCGATCGTCAGCCCAACCATCTCGGGCAGGATCATCGAGCGACGCGACCAGGTCTTGATCGGCCGCTTGCTGTTCTGCGCCAGCGCCGCCTCGACCTTTTTGGTCAGGTGATGGTCGACGAAGGGTCCCTTACGAATCGAACGTGGCACTTGCTCTACCTCGTCTGTCTACTTGCGCCCGCGCCGACGGATGATCATCCCGTCGGTGCGCTTGTTCTTGCGCGTCTTGTAGCCCTTGGTCGGCACACCCCAGGGGGTCACCGGGTTGCGGCCACCGGAGGTGCGCCCCTCACCGCCGCCGTGTGGGTGGTCGACCGGATTCATCACGACGCCGCGCACCGTCGGGCGGATGCCGCGCCAACGCGTTGCGCCGGCCTTGCCGGCCTTGCGCAGGCTGCTCTCGCTGTTGCCGACCTCGCCGATCACCGCACGGCAGTCGATGTGCACCTTGCGCATTTCGCCCGAGCGCATCCGCAAGGTCGCGTGGCCCCCCTCGCGGGCAACGAACTGCACCGAGCTGCCGGCCGCACGGGCCAGCTGCGCGCCCTTGCCGGGGCGCAGTTCGACGCAATGGACCTGGGTGCCGACCGGGATGTTGCGCAATGGCAGGCAATTGCCCGGCGTAATCGGTGCATCCTCGCCGGTCTGCACCCTTGCCCCCGTGCTGAGGCCCTTGGGCGCGATGATGTAGGCACGTGCACCATCGGCGTAGAGCAACAGCGCCAGGTGTGCGGTGCGGTTCGGATCGTATTCGAGCCGCTCCACGGTCGCCGGGACGCCGACCTTGTTGCGCTTGAAGTCAACGACGCGGTAGCGCTGCTTGTGACCGCCGCCGCGGTGGCGCACGGTCATGCGCCCGGCGTTGTTGCGCCCACCATGCTTGACCTTCTTCGCGACCAGCGGCGCATAGGGCTCGCCGCGGTGCAGATTGCGCGCCTGCACCTTGACCACGAACCGGCGCCCCGGCGAGGTCGGATTTGTCTTTACGATCGGCATCTTGCACCATCCAATTGCTATTCGTCGGGGCGCGCTCAGGCACCCCCGCCGAAGTCGATATCGTGACCCGGCTGCAGCCGCACATAGGCCTTGCGCCAATTGCTGCGCTTGCCGTATCGGCGCCCGAAGCGCTTGGTCTTGCCCTTGACGTTGAGGACCTGGACGTGCTCGACGGGGACCTCGAACATGACCTCCACGGCCTTGGCGATCTCCCGCTTGCTGGCGTCGGTCGTCACGCGGAAGGCGTATTGGCCGCTCTCGGCGCCCTGCGCCGCCTTCTCCGAGATCACCGGACTCAGGAGAACCTTCGCGAGTCGCTCTCGATTCATGCCAACCGCTCCTCCAGCTTACGCACGGCGCCTTCCGTCACGACGATCTGCTCGAAAGCGAGCAGGCTCACCGGATCGACCTCCTGCGCCGTCATGACGTCGACGCCCGGCAGATTGCGCGAGGCCAAGAGCAGGGCGTCGTCCAACACCTCGGTGAGGATCAGGACGTCGCGCACCCCCATCTCGGCGAGTCGCCCGGCGAGCAACTTGGTCTTCGGCGCCTCGAGCGTGAACGACGGCAGCACACGGAAACGGCCCAGCCGCACCAGCTCCGAGAGGATCGCGCGCAACGCGCCCCGATACATCTTGCGGTTGACCTTCTGGTCGTAGCGCTGCGGTCGCGCGGCGAAGGTGACGCCGCCACCACGCCACAACGGGCTGCGACTGGTTCCGGCACGCGCCCGCCCGGTACCCTTCTGCCGCCAGGGCTTGGCCCCGCCGCCGCGCACGGCCGAGCGGTTCTTCTGCGCGCGGGTACCCGCGCGGGCCCCGGCCAGATAGGCGGTCACGACCTGATGGACCAGGCCCGGCTTGTATTCCGCACCGAAGACCCGCTCGGAACCCGGCAGGGTCGCCGCGCCTTCCTCTTTGCTCTGGATACCGATCTCCATGCCTAGTCGCCTTTGCTCTTGCGCTTGACCGATGGCGTGACGAGCAGCCGGCCGCCGGCGGGACCGGGGACCCCGCCGCGCACCAGCAAGAGGTTGCGCGCCGCATCGACACGAATCACCTCGAGGTTCTGCTGGCAGCGCTGCGCATTGCCGAGCTGCCCCGCCATCTTCTTGCCCTTCCAGACACGCCCGGGGCTCTGGGCCTGGCCGATGGAGCCCGGGGCACGGTGCGACAGCGAGTTGCCGTGGGTCGTGTCCTGGGTGCGGAAGTGATGCCGTCGAACGACGCCGGAAAAGCCCCGCCCCTTGGTCATGCCGCGCACGTCGACGCTCGACACGCCTTCGAAGAGGCTCACGGCCAGCTCGGCGCCGACCTCGATATCGGCCCCCTCGTCGTCATCGAGCCGAAACTCCCGCACCTGCTGCCCCGCCTCGACGCCGGCCTTGGCAAAGTGCCCGGCCATCGGCTTGGTGACGCGCGATGGCTTGCGGGCTCCCGCCGTCACCTGCAGGGCGCGGTAGCCGTCGCGCTCCGTGGTCTTGCACTGCGCGACGCGGTTCGGCTCGACCTCGATCACGGTCACCGGGATGGTCTGGCCATCCTCGGAGAAGATCCGCGTCATGCCGGCCTTGCGCCCGATTACTCCGATCGTCATGACTTCAGTCCTCAACTCAACCTGATCTGCACGTCGACACCCGCGGCCAGATCGAGCTTCATCAGCGCATCGACCGTCTTGTCGGTCGGATCCACGATGTCCATCAGCCGCTTGTGCGTGCGCAGCTCGTACTGATCGCGCGCGTCCTTGTTGACGTGCGGCGAGACCAGCACCGTGAAGCGCTCCTTCTTGGACGGCAAGGGCACCGGGCCGCGCACCTGGGCCCCCGTGCGCTTGGCCGTGTCGACGATCTCGCGCGCCGACTGGTCGATGAGCCGGTGGTCGAATGCCTTGAGCCGGATACGGATTCTCTGGTTGGCCATGGTGCTACTCGATAACCTTGGAGACGACGCCGGCGCCAACGGTACGACCACCCTCGCGCACCGCAAAACGCAGCCCCTCCTCCATCGCGATCGGCGCAATCAGCTGCACCGTCATGCGCACGTTGTCGCCCGGCATCACCATCTCAATGCCCTCAGGCAGCTCGCAAGCACCCGTGACATCGGTCGTGCGAAAGTAGAACTGCGGCCGATACCCGTTGAAGAACGGCGTGTGACGACCACCCTCCTCCTTGCTCAAAATGTACACCTCAGCCTCAAAGTGCGTGTGCGGCGTGATCGTCCCAGGCTTGGCCAGCACCTGACCACGCTCGACGTCGTCGCGCTTGGTGCCGCGCAACAGCACCCCGATGTTGTCGCCCGCCTCACCCTGATCGAGCAGCTTGCGAAACATCTCCACACCCGTGCAGGTCGTCTTCGTCGTCTTGCGCAGCCCGACGATCGCCACCTCTTCGCCGACCTTCACCACACCACGCTCAACACGACCCGTCACCACCGTGCCACGACCCGAGATCGAAAACACGTCCTCAATCGGCATCAGGAAGGGCCCGTCAATCGCACGATCAGGCGCCGGAATGTAACTGTCCAGCGCCTCAAGCAGCTTGTCGATCGCCGGACCACCCAGCTCCGACTCGTCCCCCTCCAGCGCCTTCAGCGCCGAACCGGTCACGATCGGCGTGTCGTCGCCAGGAAAACCATAGCTGTCCAATAGCTCGCGAACCTCCATCTCCACTAGCTCGAGCAGCTCGGCGTCATCCACCATGTCCGCCTTGTTCAAAAACACCACAATGTGCGGCACACCTACCTGACGCGCCAGCAAAATGTGCTCGCGCGTCTGCGGCATCGGCCCATCGGCCGCCGACACCACCAAAATCGCACCGTCCATCTGCGCCGCACCCGTGATCATGTTCTTGACATAGTCAGCGTGCCCAGGACAGTCCACATGCGCGTAGTGCCGCGCCGTGGTCTCGTACTCGACGTGCGCCGTGGCAATCGTGATCCCGCGCTCACGCTCCTCCGGTGCATTGTCAATCTGATCGTACGCGCGCGCCTCACCACCAAAGGCCTTCGCCTGGCGCAGCGTGATCGCCGCCGTCAACGTCGTCTTGCCGTGATCAACGTGCCCAATGGTCCCAACATT
>JGI12109J20283_10015813_pt1 | contig 15689 bp, 9 predicted proteins | sample ElkSlonscriptome_12_FD_20283 | JGI IMG/M metagenome (IMG submission 20283)
GTGATTTGATGGGCGAGCCCTCGGGGCACCCGCTCAAGGACCCGCGTGCGACCGTTTTCGAGGGCGACATCGCAGACCTGCTGCGTGATGCCGGCAGTGGCTTCGATGCCATCATGATGGACGTCGACAACGGCCCGTCCGCCATGATTCGGCGCGAGAACGACTGGCTCTACACCCGTGAGGGTTTGTCGATCACTCGCAGCGCGCTGCGTCCAGGCGGCGTCCTGGCGGTTTGGTCCGCCGGGCCGGACAGCCAGTTCCAGACCCGAATGCGGCGCTGCGGCTTCAAGGTCGACGAGCGCATCGTGCGCCCCCACCGCGCCGGCAAGGGCGCCCGCCACTACATCTGGCTAGCCCGCCCCGCATAAACCCAGTCCCCAGCCCCTCCATCCTTCCCCCTTGTCCTCTTGTCCCTTTACCCCTTATCCCCTTATCCCCTTATCCCCTTATCCCACGCCCTGAGCCCTGCGCCCTGAGCCCGTCTTCACCGATCCACTGCATAGCTCATATCCACCCCCGTATCGCGCTCGCCGCTGACCACGCGCACGCCCCAGCGCCGCGATAACTCGTAGCGGCCCGACAGGACGTTCCCGCTTTCGAACAGGCCGATGCCATAGCTGACGAACAGCTTGGGCAGCAGGTAGAAACCCACGTTGACCGCCCCCTGGCCGCCGGCGTGATCGAAGTCGGCGCCGGTGACGACATAGGCCAGAGCCTTTTCCTCGCTCGTCGGCGGGTCCGTAAACAGGCGGATTTCCGGTGACTGGGCGTTGCCTCGGATCGACACGCCGGCGCGTTCGACCTGTGGATCGCCGAAGATGTCTCGAATGGCCTGGATGTCGAGGCGAGGATTGGTGATCGGCTGGCTGCTTAGAACGATCTCGCCGTCTTCGATTTCCAGCGTCTGGCCGTAGGATTCAAAGGTGCCCTCGGGCAGGCGGATGATCCCACGCGAGCGCGGCTGCGCGCCGGACCCGTCCCAGAGGAGCTCGACGTTGCCGGCCAGCTGCGTTTCCAGGCCGACGGCATTCAGGCGGGCCCGCTCGCCCAGATCAATGCCCAGTCGGCCGTTCATGACCAGTGCCTGGCTCTCGCTCTCCTCGTCGCTTTCGCCGAGGACCACGACATGCTCGGAGGCGGTGACCTGCGATGCGCGGCCGGGCGGCAGACCGGCGTCCAGTCGATCGATCGCGATGTCGCCATCGATCTGGATGCGCGCGCCGTCGCCGCTCAGGTTCAGGTCCGGACTGATGGCCAGGGTCAGCCAGTCGACGCTGGCGAGGCTGAAGCGATCGCCACGGCTGGTCAGCTCCCAGGCCCAGGCGGCCCCGTTTGGACGCAGGCCGCCGTCGATCTGCAGCGTGCCGTCGCCGGAGCGCATCTCGCCGGAAAGGCTGGCCTCGAGGTTGCTGCCAGTCAGGGCCAGCTGAATGTCACGAATATCGAGCCCCAGAGGCGCGTGGTGCAGGCTGCCGTCGACGAGCTGCGCCTGACCCTCGAGCTGAGGTGCCCCCAGGCGTCCGCGGATTGCCATCTCTCCGTTGAGTGCCCCGCCGATCGAATCAAGCTCGGCAATCGCTCGGTTGAAAACCCCGACGTCGGGCAGATCAAGCTGGAGATTGCCGTTGATGGTCGAGTTGCTGGGTGCGCGCAGGTCATCGATGCCGACGGCACCGGTCAGGCGGCTGCTGCCTTCGAAGCGCGCATCCAGCTCAGCCAGGACGCCGCCGTTGCTGGGGTTGAGGTCCAGCGTCAGGCCGTCGATGGCCAACAGATCCTGGTCAGCGCCCAGGGGGACAACCGCCCCCTCGCTCATCGCAAGACTGCCGGCCAGGCGGTCCAGTCCCTGCCCCGCCGTCCAACCCGTCTCCAGCTGACCGGAAAGCGATGAATCCAGGCTGACGGTCGGGTCCAGGGGCAGGAGGAGCAGATCCATGGGCACCTCGTCCAGGCTCAGCGCGGCGCTGGAGGGTTCGTTGGCCGGGGCCAGCCGCGCCGATTGGAGACAGACGCTCCCGGGGTTCGAGCCCGCGGCAGCTAGACAGGTCGGCTCGATCGTGGTGCCGGAAGGCTCGACTTGAAGACGCATCGATTCGCTCAGCTGCCAGTCGCCGGCCATCGTGTCACTCAGGTTCAGGCGATCGATCGCCGCGGTCCACTGCTCGCCGCCGCGCAGGCAGCGAGGCCATTGCCCTTCGCCAGCCAGGTCAAGGCTGGCAAGCTGTGCATTGAAATTGAGACCGAATCGATGGGAGCGGCAGCGTCCCTCCAGGGTCAGTTCAAGCTGTTCGACGCGTTCCCAGGGATTGAGGTCGAGATCGTTCAGGGTCAGTACGATGTCAGCGCGGGTGGGCTCCTGCCAGCGAAGCTCGGAGATCAGTTCCAGCTCACCCAGAGTGATGTCCTTCCAGCCGGCACCCTGCAGGGTTGCCGTGGCCTCGAGTTCGGCATCGGCCGGAAGGATGCTGCCTTCGGCGACCAGTTCGCCGGACAGGCCGGGCCAGAGCTGATCGAGCGCCTCGCCCCGAGCCACGAACAGCCAGCGCTTACCGTCGGTGCTGGTGACCTCGACGCGGTTGTCGCCCATCGCCAGTTCGAGGCGCCCGGCCTGTGGTGCAGCCGCCTGCCAGCTGACCCGACCCCCGCCGCTCAGTGGCTGCCCTCGCAGCGAGCCTTCGAGACGGTTGATGACCAGGTCGAAGGCGTCCGGGCCATCGATGGTGATGTCGAGACCGGCAGAGACCTCGCCGGGCAACTGGGAGATGAATGCGCCGGGATCCAGGTCGAGCAGTTCGGCAGTCAGATTGGCCCGCAGGGCCGGCTTCCAATCGATCGTGCCGCTGGCCTGTGCGCGGCCCGTGCCTGCCGCATCGAAGGAGAGTCGATCGAGTCGAGCGCCGGCCTGACTGCCCTGAAGCGAGGCCTGGATCGCGGCTTCCGGCTGGTCAGGGAGCTGCATCAACGCGTCCAGCTCGGCGCGCCAGTCGCTGAGTTTCCCGCTCAGCTTGACCTGGCCGCGCTCGCTGGCGACCAGCGGCTGGACGTCGTCGGTGACGGGTGGCCAGCGAAAGTCCCGCCACGCCAGATCCAGCGCGAGATCGTCCTGCTCCGGATCGTAGCGACCGCTGCCGATCACGCTGAGGCTCGTCGGAGGTGCGCGCAGATCGAGGGAGTCGAGCACGATCGACTGATCGGCCAGGGCGAGGTCCAGGGCACCGTTCAAGCGCGCCTGGGCCGGCAGCTCGGGATAGAGCGGAGTCAGATCGAGTTGCTCGAGACTCAGGCTGAGCTCAGCGGCGAGCGCCTCCGCCCAACCCACAAAGCCCTGGGCGCTGATCACGCCATCGAGCGTGTCGACCCGAAGCTGCTCGACCTGGGCACGTTCCATCGAACCGCTGGCGTCGAGCTGAATCTGATTATCTGGAATTTGCGGACCCTCGGCACGGGTGCGAAGGCGCGCCGTCCAGTCGTCGAGACGACCGTCGACCGAGAGCTCCAGGCCGCGCGCAGCGTAGTCGACTCCGGGCCAGTCGCTGATCTGGCCTTCAAGCTGCAGGGCGATCGTATCCAGGACGGGCAGACCGACAAGCCCGACGGTGCCGTCCAGATCGACCGGTCCGGCAATGTCGAGGGTGATTTCCAGGTCGTTCAGCGGTCCGCTCAAGCCGATCGCCAGCTCATGCGGCGGGAGGCCCTCGAGATTCGTTTCCACCGTGAAGCTCAGGTCCGAGCGATGCGGCGCGCTAAGGGCGATCTGACCCCTGCCATCAAGCTCGCCCTGGGGCAGGCGCAGGTCGAGGTCCTCGAGCGTCAGGCCCTCATCGATCCGGCCTGACAGCTGCAGGGCCTCGATGGCCAGCAGCGGCGCGTCGGATCGATCGGGAAACAGGCGAAGGTCGGCCAGCTCGAGATTATTGATGATGATTGGTAGCGGACTGATCAGATCGGGCACCGTGATCGGCCCTGCCGGTTCAGCGTCGGGGTCCGGCGGTGGCAGGACGATGTCGGCTTCGCGAACGATAAGACGTTCGATCGTCAGTTCCAGCCCGCCGATCAAGCGCAGGCGAGCGGCCAGTTCGATCCGCCCGACATCGACCGATGCGCCACCAGGCTCGAGCGCCAGACCGTCGATCACCAGGCCCTCCAGAAGGTTGCCGGAGGCAGCCGTCCAGCTCAGCGAAGGCAACGCCCCCTGCGCCTGGTCGAGGGCGAATTCCGCACCGGACTGCGTTCGGGTCAGCCAGTAAAAGGCAGCGATGAGCAGCACGATCACCAGGCCGATCAGCGCGAGTACGGTGATCAGACCGCGCTTGATCCAGCGCCCGAGGCCAGGCCGTTCTTGCGGAGAATCGGAGGTGTCATTCATGAGTTTCGGTGGCTCCGGGTGTTCACAGTAGTCGGGTGCCGATGGTCAGGTGCAATCGCCAGGGCTTGCCCGCATCGTCCAGGGCCTGGGCGAAGTCGATCTGAACGGGACCGATCAGCGTATAGAAACGGAATCCCGCGCCGACGCCGCGCTTGAGCTGAACCTCATCAAAATCGTTGAAGGCGTTGCCGATGTCGTAGAAGGCGGCCAGTGACCAGCTCTTGCCGAGTCGGTATTCATATTCCGCCGAGGCGGCCAGAAGATGATTGCCACCGTTGCGGTTGGTGCTCAGTGCTTCGAAGGCGTAGCCTCGAACCGTTCGATCGCCACCGGTCCGGAAGCGAAACCGATCCGGCAGTTCGGTGATCGACAGGTCCAGCTGACGATCATCCAGCGTGATCAGCAGGTTGTCGACATCTGCTTGCGTGGAACCGGCTTCGGCGCGAAGCAGTACCTTCTGGCGGTCGCCGATCAGGAAGTGCCAGCGCCCGCCTACATAACCCTGCAGGAAACTGACGTCGGAACCGAGCGAGGCGCTGGCACCGGTGATCCGTGCGTCGAGGATGAGTCCGCTTGCGTCGAAGCCCGTGCCCGCCACGCTGAACAGGCGCCAGCTCGCGCCGAGCGCAACGGTTTGCGTGTCGTCCTGAAGGAAGGGTATGAGCTCCGGGTTGGCTTCGAGCAGGGCCAGATTCTCGTCGCTGAAGCTGCTTTCACGAAACGCATCGAAGGATTCGTCGAGGAGTGTCACCGTCAGGCGCTCCTCGATCGGATCGGCACCCTCCCACGGCGCCGGGCGCTCTTCCATTCGGCCGAATGACACCTCGGCCTGATCCCGCCGGCCGCTGAAGCTATCGAAGACGGCCTCGATGCGATCCTCGTCGTTAAAGCGAAAGTTGTCGCGCTCGCTGCGAAGCAGAACGCCGGCGGTCCAGAAGTCGAAGGGCCGATCGCCCCGCGGCAGGAAGTAGTCGCCGCGCAGCACGAACTCCGTGTTCTGCTGTTGGGCACCGAAGCCGAGATCGATCCGATCGCCCCTTTTTGACAGGAAGTGGCGAATCCAGCCCAGCTGGAGACGGGCGCCCGTGTCGGTCCCGAAACCCAGGGTGGCCCGATAGGAGTTCGGCACCCGGGGCTCCAGTTCATAGTTCAGCGCCACGTCGGCGCCCTCGGCGCGGCGCGTTTCGTCGACGACCACGCGCCGAAAAAAGCCCGAGCGAACCAGGATCTCGCGCTGATGATCGATTCGCTCCTGACTGTAGAATTCGCCCGATTCGAGGACGTTCAAGCGCTCGATCAGACGCTGCGAAAAGGGGTGTTCGCTGGTGGTGTAATCGGCGAAGCGATAGCGCGGCCCCGTATCGAAGCGCAGGGTGACGTCAGCGCGTCCCAGGTCCGGATCGACCACGACCTGACGCTGCACGAAGCGCGCAGAGAAATAACCGCGCTTCTCGGCCAGTGATGCCAGCTGCCTCCAGGCCGAGTCGAACTTGGAATGGACCAAGCGACTGCCGGGCTCCAGGGGCCAGCCCTGTTGCCAGGCAAGGAGCTGCGGATCGGTGCTCCCGGCACCCTCGATTTCAAGAACGAGGTCGTCGACGCGAGTGGCCTGGCCCGGAGTGATATTGATCAACGCTCGCCAGGGGCCAGCGTCTTGCGGTTCTTCCAGACGGACTTCGATTCTCGGCTGATAATAGCCGTAGGGCTGGAGCGCATCGCGAACCTCACCGCGCGCATCGGACGCGAGCTGCCGTAAGCGCCAGACAGATACATCGTCGAGGCGCTGCGCAGCATAAAGACCGGAGTGGGCGCGAACGTTGGTCAGTAGCGCTCCGTCAACGCCATTGATTTCCGTGACCAGGCGAACCTCGGCGCGTGCCTCAGCCAAGGCCAAGACAGCCAGGATCAGACAAAGCACTATCAATGATCTATGTCCGAGCCTCTGCACGTCTTCGTCAACCTACGAACCAAAGCGTGAATGCTAACGGCTTGCAGAGCTCTGGAAGTGAAAAATTCGTGCGCCTAAGGGGGGGCTAAGACCGATCAAGCTGGCGGTAGCCAATGGATTCGCTCAGGTGCGTCAGGCCCAGCGCCTCGCATCCGTCGAGATCGGCGATGGTTCGGGCAACGCGCAGGATACGATGGTGGGCGCGCGCAGATAGATGCAGGCGCTCGCAGGCCTGTTCGAGCAGCCGGCTTTCACGATCGCCCAGCGCGCAGTGCCTGCGAATGCCCTCGACGCCGAGACGGGCGTTGATCGCGCCTCGCTGTCCCTGAATCTCTCGGGCCTCGATGACGCGGGCACGCACCTGTTCAGAAGGCTCGCCCGGCGACAGGCCCTTGAGTGACTGTCGGGGGACCTCGACCTGGAGATCGATACGATCCAGCAGCGGCCCCGACACCCGGTCGCGATAGCGTTTGATCTGATCCGGCGTGCAGCGACAGCGCCCCGAGGGGTCGCCCTGGTAGCCGCAGGGGCAGGGGTTCATGGCCGCGACCAGCTGGAATCGTGCCGGGAATTCTGCCTGCAGGGCCGCGCGCGAAATCATGATGCGGCCGGACTCCAGCGGCTCGCGCAAAACCTCGAGGACGTGTCGGCTGTACTCGGGAAGTTCGTCAAGAAACAGCACGCCTGCGTGGGCCAGCGAAATCTCGCCGGGCCGCGGCTTCGAGCCGCCGCCGACCAGGGCAACCCCCGAAGCGGTGTGGTGCGGACAGCGAAAGCGGCGCTGGCGCCACTGGGCGGGGTTCAGGCCAAGGCCGGCCACCGAGGCGATGGCGGCAGCTTCCAGGGCCTCCTCTTCCGGCATGGGCGGCAGAATGCCCGGCAGGCGCGATGCCAGGAGCGTCTTGCCGGTGCCGGGAGGACCGACGAAAAGGAGATTGTGGCCGCCGGCGGCACAGATCTCCAGGGCACGCCGAGCGCGCGACTGGCCCAAGACCTCGGCGAGATCCAGCGCTGCGTCGGATTCGATCTGGACAGGGGCTTTCGCGACATCGAGCTCGAGCTGCCCATTGATGGCTGCAACGACGTCGGTCAGATGGTCTGCAAGATAGACCCGTGCGCCTTCGACCAGACCGGCCTCATCGCCGTTTGCCCGCGGAAGAACGAGCCGGCGGCCCGCCTCCCGCGCTGCGAGCGCGGCCGGGAGGGCCCCCTTGACCGGACGCAGCTCGCCGTTCAGGGACAGCTCACCGAGGCATTCCCACTGATCGAGGGATCCGCCTTCGAGCTGTCCGGATGCCGCCAGCACCCCCAGCGCCATCGGCAGGTCGAAGCGCGCGCCTTCCTTCGGCAGATCCGCGGGCGCAAGGGAGACCGTGATCTTCCACTGAGGTCGCTTGTAGCCGGCGTTATCCATCGCTGCGCGAATGCGGTCCTTGCTTTCGCGAACCGCGGTTTCGGGCAGGCCGACGATACCGAAACCGGGTAACCCTGGGCCGAGATGGACTTCGACCCAGATCGGCGGCGCATCGATGCCGACTTGAGCGCGGGAATGAACGGTGGATAGAGGCATGCGCGGACCAGCTTCGGGACGAACTCCAGTGTCCGTTCCGGACTGCGGAAAGTCCCTAGGAAAAAGTCCCAGTTTTTCCTAGGTAATCAGCTCACTTTGAACGACAAAACCAGAAGATGCTTATTTATAGTTGATGTAAGCTATTAAGGAATAAATTTTCTGGAAAGATTAGCGATGCTGTTTCGGGCGGTTTGCTTGTGTGCCATCGGGTTATTGAGTTGGAGCTCAAATATCAAGGCTCAGGATCTTGATTGGTCGTCCTTTTCAATTCCAGATTCAGTGTTTTTGACGGCCGTAGCAGCTTCGCCGACCCGTCTGGTTGCGATAGGTTTCGAAGGCGAACCCGAATTCGGAGCAGGTGTGGCATTCACCAGCACCTCGGGGTCCGATTGGCAACCTCTAGACGTCGGTCATGAAACGCAACAACTCCAGGAGGTGGTTTATTTGCGAGACCGCTGGCTGATTTCTCGCTCTGATGGTCTGCTGCATCAAAGCTTCGATGGAATTGAATGGTCAGTCATCTCGATCCCGGAGGCGCTCCGATCTCGCTGGTTCTCAATCGTGGAGCTTAACGGTGAGGTAGTGTTGGTTGGAACGCCGGGTTTGTTTTTGCAGGGTCCTTCGGTTCGAGTCATTGCCTCGAAAGACCTCCTGAACTGGCAGCTTCGCTACGAACGTACTGACGATAACGATCTTGGTGGGCCATTCTTCTTGCAAACGGTCAGTTCAGGGTCAGAACTTGTCTCTGTCGTGTTCACTTTTGAAGGTTCGTTTACTCGCCGCCGCAGCTGGACGAGCTTTGACGGTGAGAAATGGCAAGAAGGAGACCAGGCGCTTGAAGACGTTATCTGGTTCGATGATCGTTTTTTGGGGATCGCATTATGGGATGGAAAGACGAACCCAATAGGGCAGAGGCTGCAGGGTGGCGATTGGGATTTCCCTGCCTTTCAAACGGATGCTGAACGCAAATTTCAGGTTCTAGCGCGCAACGGTACTCGTTTGATCATGAGCTCGGGAGCTCAAGAGCCTCGCCTTGTTCTAAGTTCGGACCTGGGGCAGACCTGGGCGCCGGCTAACCTGAGCACTGTTGACGCTCAAGCATACGTAGGGTCGTTGATTGCTTGGCGGGGCGGGTGGGTGGGTGTCGGGAACGGTGTCATTCTTGGAGCACCGATTGCCTTAAGATCGGTCCCTGCGCTGTCTTGGCAATCGTTTATCGTGTTGGTTTTCGGCGTTTTCTTAGCCAGCCTAAGCTTCGTAAGACGTCGATTTATAGATGCTTCCGAAAGTGATTGATGCGCGCGCCTTTCAACGCCCGTCGGGGCTTTCCGAGGCCAACTAGAAGCTAGACTTTTTGGTTCGGAAAGGTGTGAGATTCAGTGTCACGCTTCGAGAGTACTCGAAACCACGAGAGAGTCATTGAGTAGCCCGAGCGACGCTACTTTCCAGCCAGGCGAGGGTCGTCGAGCAGTTCCTTCAGGGGCCGGGGCTGGCTGATGGCGAATCCTTGAACTAAGTCGATCCCCAGCTCGGCCATCATGCGCCGCTGATCCTCTGTTTCCACACATTCCATGACCGTGGATTTGCCCAGAGTGTGGCCGAGGTCGTTGATCTCCTTCAGCACGGCGCGATCGCGCTCGCCGGTGTCGGGGTTGACGGCGAAGCTACCGTCGATCTTTAGGACGTCGATAGGCAGGTTTTTCAGGTAGGCCATCGATGAGATGCCCACGCCGAAGTCATCCAGGGCGAACTGACAGCCCAGCTTGCGCAGGTGTTCAATGGTGTTCAGGCCGGTCTTGAGCTGGGTCATGACGGCGGTTTCGGTGATCTCGAAGCCGATCTTTTCCTTCGGCACGTCGTGGGTCGCGAGCTGCTCCAGGGCGAAGGGCAGGAAGCGGTCGTCGCCGAGGCTGCGTGCGGACAGGTTGATGTAGACCCGGCGGAGATGCGCAAGCTTTGATGCGTGGGCTTCCATCCAGGCCAGAGTGTTGCGCATGACCCAGCGATCGAGCCTGTGGGCAATGAAGTATTTCTCGGCCGCCGGGACAAATTCACCGGCGCTGGCGATGCTGCCGTCGGGGCTCTGGAGGCGCAGCAGGATTTCGACCATGGGCTCGGCGTTGGCGTTCGGCCGAGCCGACTCGATCGCCTGGAAATACAGTCGCAAGCGGTTTTCCTTCAGCGCCAGGCTGACCTCTCGAACCCAGCGCATTTGTTCATGGCGCTCGATCAGTGCCTCGTCGTCGGCCTCGAAGGCATGCACGCGGTTGCGCCCCGCTTCTTTGGCCGCGTGACAGGCGGCTTCGGCCTGCTTCAGCAGCTCACCGACCGAGATCGCATGGTCATCGAGAGTCGCCACACCGATGCTGGCGGTGACGTGAACCCGGCGATCGTCGATCTCGAACTCCATATCTTCGAGCTCCTCCCGAATCTGCTCTGCGGTAGCCCGGGGCTCGCGGGACGGGCCGAGGAGCAGGGCGAACTGATCGCCGCCGATGCGCGCCGGTAGCTCCCCTAGGTGGCTGCGTCGGCGGAGGAACTCAGCGATCCGGCAGATGATGACATCGCCGCCTTGATAGTCCTCTGCCTGGTTGATCAGCTTGAACTGATCCAGATTGATGTGGAGGAGCGCGCGCGGGAAATGATCGGTCCGAGCGCGCTCGATGGCCTTGCTCAGAGCGTGTTCGAGTTCGACGCGATTCGGCAGGCCGGTGAGGCCGTCGCGACGGAACCGGGCCGCGAAGACGGCCTGACTTTCTTCCTGGGGTTGCTGCCGCGACTGGCGCCAGATCATCACCAGCAGAATGGCTGCCAGGACCAGAGGCATGGCGACAAGCGACCAGTGCAACAAGCCGTCGCCTTCGGGCATCGGACCAACGCTCAACCAGCGTTGCCGCAGGCGATTGAATTCGCCGCTCGATTTGGCTTCGGCCAGGGCCGACTCGATCCGCGCCAGCAGCCGCTCGTCGCCCTCGTTCACGGCCAGGGCATAGCTGATCGGAAAGAGCGGTGCGCCGGCGGTCGTCAGCTGATCAGCGAACTGTTCATTGAGCATCAGACGCCCGACGTGTTCGTTGATGATCGCCGCATCGTGTTGGCCGTTTGCCAGCAGGCGCAGGGCGTCACGCTGGGAGGTGACCGGCACCAGGCGGAAATCCACGTCAAGCGTTTCTAGATGTTCTTCCACGTAGTCGCCGCGCTGCACGATCACCTCAGCGCCGCGCAGCGAGTCCAGGCCGGAAACCACTGATTCGTTCTGGCGCACGAAAATTTCGTGATGGACAATCAGGTGAGGCGTCGCGTAGTCCAGCGCCTCAACGCGGGATTCCACCACGAAGGAGGCGAGAAGATCGATCTCGCCGCGCTTGAGCGCGTCCAGGCTCTCATCCCATGGGCCCAGTTCGAATGCGGGCTCGAAGCCTTCGATAGCGCCAAGCAGTCGCACCAGCTCGACGTGGAAGCCGTCGGCGTCGCCCTGATTGTTGATGAATTCGAAAGGCGGATAATCTCGATCGCCGCCCATACGGATCGTCTCTGCAGCCGTCGAGAGCGGCAGGCACAGGGCCGAACCAATGGCAAGGGCGCGCAGGGGTGTCATCTGTTCTCCGCGTTCGACAGTAGGCAAACCAACTCACTACCTCCGATCGGAAAGAATAGCGGATCAGGTGGCCCAGCGCGAGTGACCGGTGGCGTCGGAATCCGGCTCAAGGCCCAGACGCTTGAGGGTCAGCGCGTCGAGTCACTCGTCCTGCAAACGGATTTCCAGGGCCTCGAGCTTTTCGCGGGTGCGTGCAAGCACCTTCTTCTGGATCTCGAATTCCTCGCGCGTGACCAGATCCATCTTGTTGAAGGTCGCTTCGAGGATAGTTCTGAACTGGGCTTCAAGTTCGCCTCGAACGGCTCTCAGCTCCGTCGGAACGGCCGCGGACAAGCGTCGGGTGATCTCGTCGAGCGTCTGGAAGTCGGGTTGCATGTTGTGCGGTCCGGTGCATTACGGGAATAATGCACTCTAGCCCAAACCCGCTTCCACTGCGATGACGCTGCCATCATGAAAATGATTACCGCCATTATCAAACCCTTCAAGCTCGACGATGTCCGCGATGCGCTGGGCGAGGTCGGCGTGACCGGCATGACCGTGTCCGAGGTCAAGGGCTTCGGGCGACAGAAGGGTCACACGGAGCTCTACCGCGGCGCGGAATACGTGGTCGATTTCCTGCCTAAGCTCAAGCTGGAAATCGCCGTGCGCGATGACGACGCCGACCGCGTTGTCGAGACGATCATGGAAACGGCTGCGGCGGGCCGCATCGGCGACGGCAAGATCTTCGTAACGACGATCGATCGCGCCGTTCGCATCCGCACCAGCGAAGAGGGCGACGACGCGCTTTAGTTATTCAGAAGCGCCCAGGGGGCCGTGGTTCTATTCGGCCCGCTCGCCGTTTTCTCGAACAAAACCGCTCACGCAGAGCCGCCGAGGAAAGGCGAGGGTGGCCACTACGACATTCGGGTACGGACTTTAGGAACTTTCACTTCTCTACGCTTCTGCGTGAGATGACTTTCTCTTTTTAATCGGGTTTTCATCCAATGACTTCATTTCCAAAAGCGTGCATTGCCTTTCTCGCCGTTGTGATGCTGGTGGCCTGTCAGCAGGAGGCGCCGCCGGTGCCGCTGACGCCGACGGCGGAATTTCGCGTCGATCTGGGGCCGGACCCCCACAGCTTTGCCGAATACGACAAGGTCCGGGTCCGACATCTGCAGCTCGACCTCGATGCCGACATGAGCGCGCGCACGCTCAGCGGCCACGTCATTCTCGACCTGGAGCGGCCTGACCCTGGCCACAAGCGCCTGGTGCTCGATACCCGCGATCTGGACATCCAGGACGTCACCGTGATCGGGCCCGAGGGTGAATTCCGCCCCGTCTCGTGGCGCCTCGGGCCAGAGCGCGGCGACGGACAGGCGCACCTCGGTCAGCCGCTGGTCATCATCCTGCCCCAGGGCATCAGCCAGGTGCGGGTCGACTACGCCAGTTCGCCGAACGCCTTCGGCTTGCAGTGGCTCGATGAAAATCAGACCAGTTCAGGTCAGCCCTTCATGTTCTCCCAGAGCCAGCCCCACTACGCGCGCACCTGGGTTCCCCTGCAGGACACGCCCGCGGTTCGGTATACCTTCGATGCCACGGTCCGGGCACCGAACGATCTGATGGTCGTCATGGGCGCCGACGGCAATCCCCTCGAGCGTGGCGCGTCAGGCGAATATCAATTCACCATGCCGCAGCCGGTTCCCTCCTATCTGATGGCGATCGCCATCGGCGACCTGGCCTTTGCTGAACTCGGCCCGCGGAGCGGCGTTTATGCCGAGCCGGACTGGATCGAGCGCGCGGCGGCCGAGTTCCATCAGCTCGAGGACATGATCGCCATCGGCGAGTCGCTTTATGGCGACTATCGCTGGGGTCGCTATGACCTGCTGGTGCTTCCGCCCAGCTTCCCCTTCGGCGGGATGGAGAATCCGCGCCTGTCCTACGTCACGCCGACGATAATTGCCGGCGACGGCAGCCTGCTGGCGCTCGTCGCCCACGAGCTGGCCCACAGCTGGTCAGGCAATCTGGTCACCAATTCCTCCTGGCGCGATCTGTGGCTCAACGAGGGCTTCACCGTCTACTTCGAGTCGCGGATCATGGAGCAGATCTACTCGCCCGAAATCGTCGCCATGCTGGCCAAGCTGGACTGGGACAGCCTCATGTCTAGCCTTCCGACCCTCGACGAATCCGATCGCAAGCTCGTGCGCGATCTCCGCGGCGAGGATCCGGAAGGGGCGTTTATCAGCGTGCCCTACGACATGGGTCGGTTTTTCCTCGACTGGATCGAAAGCCGGATCGGCCGTGAAGATCTGGACGTGTTCCTGCGCCAGTATTTCGATGAATTTGCCTTCGAGTCGATCGACACGGAAACCTTCCGGGAGTATCTGACTACCCATCTGATTCAGACCCATCCCGGTGCGCTGACCCTGGCCGAGGTCGACCAGTGGCTGTTTGAGCCCGGCATGCCGGATACCGCCGTGGCGCCGGCTTCCGATGCGCTGGCTCGCGTCGACGAGCAGCGCGAGCGCTGGCAGTCGGGCGAGATCGCCCTGAGTGAACTGCCGACCGATGCCTGGTCCGTCTACGAGTGGCTGCATTTCCTCTCCGGCCTTCAGGGCCCGCTCAGCGACGAGACCCTGGCCGAAATGGACGCGCAGTTCGACCTCACCGCCTCCGATAACGTCGAGATCCTCTACCTCTGGCTGCGCCTTAGCATCGACAGCGAGTACGCACCCGGCATCGAGCGCCTGGAGCGCTTCCTGATTGAGGTCGGGCGCAATAAATTCACCCGCCCGCTCTACGCCGCCCTGGCCGAAAGCGACTGGGGCCGCGACTGGGCAAAAGGGGTCTATGAGCGCGCGCGCCTCGGCTACCACCCCCTGACCCGTCAGGCCGCCGAGCGAGCCCTGGGCATTGAGGCTGAATCCTGAAAGCCATACACCACAGAGGCACGACGTGCCCAGAGAAAAACAGCAAGAACTGAAGCCCTGTGGATAGCCGGCTCAATGAATTCGCGCTTTCTTTTTCTCCGCGGCCCCCGTGCCGCTGTAGTGAACCGATTATTCAAGGAAAAGTTATAATCAGGACCAATTCAATCCCGTATTGCCGAAGATCATGTTCAGCAACTCCTACACACCGGTGAAATTCGAACGGACCGCCGAGGTGGTCATGGTGCCGGAGGGCACCGAGGTCGAGCTGCCGACGGGTACCGTGGGTTACATCACTCAATCCCTCGGCGGCAGTTTTACGATCTATGTCGAGGGCCGCCTGTTCCGCCTGGCTGGCCATGATGCCGACGCAATCGGGCGCGAGCCGCCACCGCGGCCGAGTCTGCCCGACGACGCCACCGATCAGGACGTCGAGGATCTGGTCTGGGCTCAGCTCAAGACCGTCTACGATCCGGAAATCCCGATCAACGTGGTCGACCTCGGATTGATCTATGAATGCAACCTGGTTAAAGCCGAAGACGGCGGGCGCCAGATCGACATCGCCATGACCTTGACCGCACCGGGCTGCGGCATGGGCGACGTGCTCGTCGCCGACGTGCGCGATCGGCTGAAATTGATTCCCACGGTCGGAGACGTCAACGTCGGCCTGACCTTCGATCCGCCCTGGAATCAAATGATGATGAGCGAGGCGGCGCGTCTTGAGACAGGCATGTTCTGAAGCCCTGCCGCCGAGCGCGCCGAGCTCGTGGCGCAGCCGTTGTCCAGGACTGCGCCGCGGCCAACGCTGTCTGCTCGGGGTTCTGCTTTTCTCGATTGGCGTATCGAATGGCGTGATTCCGCTTCGCGCCGCCGACCTTCTTCTGCTGGATTCGCAAACGGGGCTCGGCATTGCCGGCTCGATGGATTTTGCCCAGGTCGACGCCGACGTGCTCCCGCTGGCCGGCGAGATTGATGCGGTGCTGCGGGCGCGCGGTCAGCGCCTGCAGCTGCCGGTTCGAGGGCGGCAGCCGCTGGGTTCGCGCGTCGCGGTGCGCGTGGCGGCGACGGGCTATCGCCCGCTGAAGACAATCTGGCGAAATCGCGAGGCCGTGACGTCGCGGACCGTCTTGCTGACGCCTCTTGAGCCCGCGCGTTTGCCGACCCCGGTCGCCGAAGGCCAGCTGCGACTCTCGGGCTGGGTGTCCGATCGCGCGTTGCGTCGGCCAGTCGCAGGTGCCCTGATTTCTGTCAGCCACGCAGCCGCTCGTGCGCGCAGTGGTGACGACGGGTACTACGAGCTCCTC
>JGI12109J20283_10129182_pt1 | contig 15670 bp, 10 predicted proteins | sample ElkSlonscriptome_12_FD_20283 | JGI IMG/M metagenome (IMG submission 20283)
ACACCACCATGGTTTTGATCCCCTTCCGTGGGGGAGATGGCCGTCAGCTCTATGTGGCGCAACAGGGCTCCTGTACATGTTTTGATCCCCTTCCGTGGGGGAGATGGCCGTCAGCCTGAGCGTCGGCGGTTATCTCGACCTCCGTTTTGATCCCCTTCCGTGGGGGAGATGGCCGTCAGCGGAAGCCCACGCCCATCCGGGCGAAACGGTGTTTTGATCCCCTTCCGTGGGGGAGATGGCCGTCAGCATCTTCATAACGAATCATGCCTCGAAGGTGTTTGTTTTGATCCCCTTCCGTGGGGGAGATGGCCGTCAGCTTACCCTCTGCATCCCCAGGCGGCAAGGGAAAATTACTGCAGCCTTTCCAAGCGCATCGGCCCGGTGCGGCCTGTCGCCCGTCCAGATGTGCCCGAAGATCATGAAACGGCCTCGCAATATCCTGTTTCCCTTGACGTTTTCGGAATTCCAAGCGACCCTGCCGAAGATGCCGTCCCAAGGGTCCGGGTAGACCGCCGCCCGAAGGGGCTCCCGGCCGTCTTCCGCCCTCCCTGATCGCGGGGCCAACCAGTATGGCCGGCCTGTTCGACCGAGTCACCGCCTATGACACGCTTTTCGAGGCATGGTCGCGCGTACGCGCCAACCGGGGCAGCGCGGGCGGCGACGGGGAGAGTGTGGCCGCGTTCGAGGCCGCCGGCGTGCCGGACCGTTTGCGCCGTCTGGCCGATGAGATCCGCGGCGGCCGCTATCGGCCGGGCCCAGTGCGCCGCCTGGCGGTCCGCAAGCCGGACGGCGGCACACGGCCGCTGGCCATTCCGTGCGTGCGGGACCGGGTCGCCCAGACGGCCGCCGCCCTGGTGCTGACGCCGCGCCTGGATCCGGAAATGGAGGACAGCAGCTTCGCCTACCGCGTCGGGCGATCGACCCTGCGCGCGGTCCGGCGGGTGGAGGCCCTGCGCGCCGCCGGCTACGTCTGGGTTGTGGACGGCGACATCGAGCGGTATTTCGAGCGGGTGCCGCACGGTCCCCTTCTGGGCGTGCTGGGGCGGTATGTGGACGATGGCGACCTGCTGGCGCTGGTGCGGCTGTGGCTGAGCGCGGCCATGGCCGACACGCCGACGCCCGACCGGGGACTGCCCCAGGGCTCGCCGCTGTCGCCGCTGCTGTCGAACCTGTACCTGGACGACGTGGACGAGGCCCTGGACGACCAGGGCATCCGCCTGGTGCGGTTCGCCGACGATTTCGTGATCCTGTGCCGCGACCGGCGGCGGGCGGAGGCGGCGCTGGCGCTTGTGGGAACGATGCTGGAGGACCGGGGCCTGCGCCTGCACCCCGACAAGACCCGCATCGTGTCCTTCGACCAGGGGTTCCGGTTCCTGGGGCACCTGTTCGTGCGCAGTCTGGTGGTGCGGTCGCGGCCCGGGGAGGTTGACGATGCCGGCTCGCCTGTCGTTGCCGCCGAAACCCCGGCCGGGGAACCGCCGTCCGATCTGGCCTCGCCCCTGACGCCTGCCGCGGAGGCCGCCCTGGCGCTGGCGGCTCCGGACGACGATGCGGATGAGGAGGTGGACGCGAAGGGCGAGGAAGAGGAGAGGACCGTTCCGGACGCGACGCCGGGGGACGCCGGCTGGCGGCTGGACGCCCTGACGCTCTATGTGTTCGAGCCCGGCCGGGTGCTGACGGTGCGCAACGAGGCGTTCGCCGTGGAAGAGGCGGGCCGGCCGGTCGCCGTCTTTCCGGGGCGGCGCCTGGCGCGCATCGAGGTGGGGCCGGACGTGCGCGTCGACCCGGATGCGATGGCCCTGGCGCTGGAGACGCGGGTGCCGCTGTGGTTCCTGACCGGGGGCGGCACGCCGCGCGGCCTGCTGGAGCCACCCGTGCCCGACCGCGCGACGCTGCATCTGGCACAGGCGGCCCTGGTGCTGGATCCGGCGCGGCGGCGCGATCTGGCAGCGGCTTTTGTGGCGGCACGGGTCCACAACCAGCGTAGCCTGCTGCACCGCATGAATCGGCGACGGAAATGCGCCGAGATCGGCCCCGCGATCAAGGCGTTGACGCGGTATTGCCGCTCCGCGACCCGCGACGCGCGCCTGGACGTGGCCGCGTTGCGAGGGGTGGAGGGTGCCGCTGGCGCGGTGTTCTGGGCGGCCTACGCCCGCCTGATCGACGCGCCCGGCTGGCACCTGCCGAAACGCACCCGGCGCCCGCCTACCGATGCCGCCAACGCGGTGTTGTCATTCCTGGCTGCCCTGCTTCTGCGCGAGGTCGGCGCGGCGGTTCGCCGGCGCGGCTTGCATCCCGGGTTCGGGGTGCTGCACGAGGGCCGCGACCGCCATGACGCGCTGGTGTTCGATCTGGCCGAGGAGTTCAGAACCACGCTGGTGGAGGGATTGGCCGCCTATGTCATCAACAACCGGATGATCGATGCGGCCGACTGCGGGCCGCCGGAGCCCGACGCGCGGCCGCGCATCGGCCCGGCCGCGCGGACTGTCCTGATCCGGGAGGTCGAGCGCACCCTCGCGCGGGCACTTCTCTCGCCCGCAACCGGGCACACGGTGCCCTGGCGGCGGGTCATCGTCGATCAGGTGGATCTGTTCGCGCGCGCCGCGCTGGCGGGCGCGGAGCCCGGCGGCACCGGGGAGGAGGGCGACACGCCGCCGGACCCGATTGTCTACGAGCCCTATCGCCTGGATCACTGAGGGAGGGGGCGCCATGGCCGACGCCGTGATGCTGACCGTGTTCTGCTACGACATCAGCCGGGCGTCCGTGCGGCGCCGGGTCTCGGCGGTGCTGGAGGCCGAGGGGGTGCGCGTGCAGGAAAGCGTGTTCGAGGCCCGCCTGCCGCGCAGGACGGCCCGCCGGGTCGCGCGCGAGGCCGCCGCGCTGCTGGAGGATGGTGATTCCCTGCGGATCTACGCGATCGGGGCCGACGGCCTGCGCCGCTGCGAGACCTTCGGCTGGGGGCCGCCGGTGCTGGACGGCGCGGCGTACGCGCTGTTGTAGACACGCGGCCGCCCGGATCCCCTTCCGTGGGGGAGACGGCCGTCAACCTGAAAGCAACACAGGCAAAGAACGGCCTCGTTTTGATCCCCTTCCATGGGGGAGACGGCCGTCAACCAATCTCCCGCCCACTGAAGGAGAGACACGTTTTGATCCCCTTCCATGGGGGAGACGGCCGTCAACGGGTGCAGACCGACCTGCAATACCCCATCACGTTTTGATCCCCTTCCATGGGGGAGACGGCCGTCAACCGATACCGTGAAACCGTACCCACTCCCCGCCCCGTTTTGATCCCCTTCCATGGGGGAGACGGCCGTCAACGAGAAAATGGACGTCTGGACGAGGCGGACCGTTTTGATCCCCTTCCATGGGGGAGACGGCCGTCAACCCATACGCTGGAATGGGACGGTGTTCGCGTGGGGTTTTGATCCCCTTCCATGGGGGAGACGGCCGTCAACTCAGGAGGCACTCATGGCAACCGCATGGGGTTTTGATCCCCTTCCATGGGGGAGACGGCCGTCAACATGAAAAGGCGAGAAGCGAATTTTATGAAGTTTTGATCCCCTTCCATGGGGGAGACGGCCGTCAACAGGTTCTCTGAAGGTCCACCGGTTCGATCTAGGGTTTTGATCCCCTTCCATGGGGGAGACGGCCGTCAACAATTTTCCGAGGATGAGTTGGATCTTGTTCTCGGAAGTTTTGATCCCCTTCCATGGGGGAGACGGCCGTCAACTCCGAACAGCAGGCCCCGATCAGCGGCACCGTTTTGATCCCCTTCCATGGGGGAGACGGCCGTCAACTTACCCTCTGCATCTCCAGAAGGCAAGACGAAAAATTCGCGCATGGTCCAAGCGACCAAGGTGCTGTCGCCTCCTGATCGGCAAACTGCGCGGGAAAACGCCGCATCATAGTCTATATCCCCTTGATCTTTAATTCGAATACAGAATTCCAAGCGACCCACGCCCGATCCCGGTCACGGTTCGCGCAGAATGTCGCCCTCGGCCGGTGTCTCGCCGTCGCTCGGCTGGGGTTCAGGTAGGGCGTAGCTGGAGAGGTTTTCCTTCACGTTACCGCGTCCCCCCTTCGCCCCCTTCGCCAATTGGAAATGGTTGTTCTCCCCTGTCTCCACACCCAGGATCATCGGCGTGTGACCACCCTTCGGGGATATGTTGTCGGGGTGGGCCACGCGCTTGAGCAGCACGATCTGTTCGCTGTGCGCCCAGGCGTTGTCCTTGTCCGGATGGGGACCGTTCGGCGATGCCGCCCATGTCTCCATGAGCGTGGTGAAGTCCTTGATCGTTTTCTCGATGACCGTCTTGGCGGCCTTTCCGGTTTGCGCCTCGGGCGGCTCGTCGTCCGTATGCGCGGGGTTGCGGCGGACCCAGGCGCCGTCGTCGAGCAACTCGACCGTCACCTGTCCGTAGCCGTAGGCTTTGCCCATGCCCAGGCCGTGGCGCAAGGCGGGGTCGCTGCCCCAGGTCAGCGCCCAGACCAGAGCGCCCAGTTCCGCCGGCAGCAGGTTGTGAAAGCGCAACATGCCTTCGAACACCGTGCCTTCCGGCAGCAGGTTGAGGGTGGTGGCGGAGGCGTCGGTCGGTTTGATCGAGGGATTGGGGTCGTTCGTCTTCTCGCGGGCCGGATAGCGTTTCCAGCCGCGCAGGCGGGGTTGGTCGCCGTCGGCCCCGCCCTTCATGTAGGTGGCGTAAATGCCGCCGGGGGGCTGCATAACCCCGCGCCCGTTGTAGTTGCCGAGCCATCCGGTGCGGCGTTCGTCTTCGGGACGGTCCTTGTCCAGGCATCGTTGCCGCACATAGCAGGGGTAGTACGACGCCTTCGGGCTGGCCAGGGGCAGGGCGGGGCTTGGGGTCGTGTCTCCGGCGGTTGTGACGCGCTTCGCGGTGCCGAACGACACCCGGCTTTTCAGGCCGTGGCCGGCGCCGTCGGCGACCTGGCCGAAGATCAGCGCGGCAAGATCGGGCGCGGTCGGGTCGGGGCGGTGGGCTTTGCTGGTGTGGTCGATCATCTCCCGGACGCTGAAGTCGTATGGCAGCTTGAACATCTGCGACGTGCCGAGGGCCGCGACCCGAACGTCTTTGTCCGTCAGGCAGGGATCATCCTCGCACACGCCCTTATCGTCTTCGCGCGGGATATCCGGAATCCAGAATACCGGGATGCCGGGAATGTCCTTGCCCTTTCCAATGCGCCCGGATTTCAGGGCTGGATACCAGTATCCCCATGATGATGTTTCCTGGTTACTCGTCCCCTGCCCCGAGGTTTCGGAAACCGTTGCCAGAAAACCATCCATGACCGCCTGGTCTATCTCCAGAGGCTCCGTCTTGTCCCAATCGTGAAAGATGAACTCGCGCTTTCGATTGGCAGATCTGCCGGTCAGAACGAGGATTCCTTTGGTCATTCCAACTTTTACGTCCTCGTCTCTGAGCTTGCATAACAATTGAATGGCTCGTCGATTGAGTCGCATTAAAATCGGCATGCCCGCGCTACTTGAAGGTTCTGGGCGATATCCCGGAACATAGAAACTGAGGGTAAGCAGGTCAAATATGTCCTTAACATTTGGGTTATCTTTAGAAATGCTAGGCACCCGCGCTATTAGAGACTTCCACCTCTCTTTCAGCGCAAGGCCAGCGGGCACGATTTTAGTCGTTCCGTCATCTTTTTTAATTTCTTTGCTGAACTTTTTAAAAACAATTCTATTTTCGAGCGCTGCTTCTTTAGGTATCGTCAGGTCAGATCCGCTGTAGTCATAGCAGGGAACGCGGGTCTGATCCGCCCGCAGAATTTTCCACGCCTTGGTGTCGTCGTCGAAATGCAGAAACCCGGCGCGGGCGCGGGCGCGGATGGTGCCGTCGCGCGTTACCGTCATCCGCTCCTTGTAAAATTCTCCGCCCTGGGTCAGGTCGCGCACCGCGAAGTGGTGGTCGTTGACCGGGCTCATGCGACCGAAGCCAGCGATTTCGATCACGGCGCGGATCATGCCTTTCAGGGTGCTGCCGGGAATGGCGGGGGTGCCGTCGGTTAGTTGAAACGGCTCGACGACCGTCCCTTCCTCGTTCTTCTTGCGCGCGCCGCCCGGAATCACCGGAGTCTGCGCAGTGATGCGGATGGGAATCTGGCCTGAAAGAGCGCCCGCCAGCGGAAAGTCGTGCGACACATGCTTTGCCCAGGGCGGCAGAAAGACCCGGCGCGACAGCGGCACGAAGTTGTACCCGGCATGGACCGGGGTGGAGTCGTCCACAACGTCCCCCTTTATCTTGGCGACAGGGGGATTCTTGCGATCACCGGATGGCGGGGCGCCCGGTGGGTTCCAGGGCGGTCGCGCCGCAGCGTTGTCGCGCTCCATTAGCGCGGCGGCAGACGTCGATGCCGCCGACCCGGTTGCCACTGTTGTCACTGGGGCGGGTGGGGTGCCTGAGGACGCCGCTTGCGGGGTGATCTGCTCCAGCGCCGGGGGTTGCTGCGGGCCGGGCTTCACCGCTTCATGGGGGCCTCCCGTCTGTCGCGCCATTCGCAGAGCCTCCTGCCGCCGCTGCTGTTCTTCCGGTGTCAGCATCGTCCCCTCCCGTCCTTAAAACCCTCGGAACACGGTCATCACCGGCGCGACGGCGCCATCGTCCGGCACCTCCCAATAGGTCCGGTATTGCAAAATGCGCCGGCCCTTCCTTCGGTCGTCGTCCGGCATGTGGCGGCCCAGGGCCGTGTCGTCCGTGGCCCACATCGTCCTCGCACCCGACCACGGGCGCGCCACCGCCTTCGCGTCGGGGCGAAGCGACCAGCCGTCCAGGTCCTGTTCGGCCACGGCGTGAACGCTCAGGGTATTGAACCTCTCGGCGTGCAGGCGCACCGAGACCTTGGTTTCGGCATCGGCGCAGAACAGCTCGCCCTCAAGCACCCAGGTTTTTTCGGGCATGGTGTCTGGCAGTTCAGGCGGGCCGGCCTCGACGATCACCAGGCCGGCCTGTTCTTTCCCGCCCAGGGCCAGCCATCCCTGAACCCTGCCCGTTAGCTTGGACAGCCAGCCGACCTCGACCCCAGACCAGGAGGCGCACCAGACCGCCACGTCTTCGGGTCTGTTCTTTTCGCCGAACAGCGCGGTGACATCATCTTTGGTAATGAGATCGCTCATGATCCGGCCTCCGCAGGGTCGGGCGCCGGGTCCGGCGCCTGGGCCTTCGGCCACAGTGTCGCGAAGGCCTGCTCGGAGTCGAACCCATGTTTGCCGACACAGGTTCCCGCGCCCCGTCCACTCCCGGCCCCCAGCGGCAGACGCCCCGCGCACAGGTCATCCAGGGCGCACCGAAAGGCGTTCAGCATCGTTTTGAACGTCTGCTTCGCGGTCGCCTCGTCACCGGCCCTGCTCCGCAGGCTCTTCACGGCCTCCGGTCGCAACGGCCGCCAGCGCAGGGTCAACGTGAAGGACTTGTCGGCGTTTCGCTTCGATATCAGCACCTGTTCGTCATAAAGGACGTGGTCGATGGTGCCGCCGGTGAAACGGTCGATGCTGTTGCGGGTGATCTTGAGTGACGTTTGGTCATGATCATCGGTGGTGAACAGCACGTCGTCGATGGAAAACAGGCCCGCCGTCGCGGGACCTTCGCCGTCCTTCTCGCGCGCCGCGCCGAACAGGATGCGGACCACGGGTTCGGCGTCGATGGTTGTCGGGGGCGCCTTGCCATTGGGGTCGATAACCGCGCCGGTCAGGCGCCGGTAATGAAACACCGTGCGATGGCGCAGCGCACCCTTGATCCCGCTGCCGGCCAGCAGAAGGCGAGGGTTGCCTTCGTCCAGAACGCCGGTGTCGTTGCACAGCATGGCCCCGTCCGATGGGGCATCGGCGGCGGTCCATACGATGATAGGTTCCCGGTAGGGCACCAGATCGGGCGGTTTATCGCCGAAGGTGTCGGCGTTCAGCGGTTCGGTTCCGCGTCCCATGCGCCAGATGTCATCGGGCCGCAGGGTGATGTCTGCCAGCGCGTCGCCGCCGTGCCCGCTGTCTCTTATCGCGACGAACGTGCCATCAATCTTGCCGGGATCCGCATGGAAGCTCGCCATGGCGGTCCGGTCCTCCGGTTTACGCAAGTTGAAGGTCCGAACCCGAATCCGGTGACCGGGCGCCAGGGCCATGCGCCCGAGGCCGCGCCCGGTGCCGCCGCCCAGCGGGAACCCGGTCGCGATGATCCCCAACACGTCCCGGAACAGGGTTCGGCTGTTGCGGGCGGGGCCGTTCGACCACAGGGCCAGATCGACCGCGAAGCGGGCCCCTTTCGGCAGAACTGCGCGGTCGTACTTGCCGCGTCCGTCCACCACGCCGCGCGCGTTCAGGCGCACGCCATCACGCGTTGGCGGGCGCGCTGCCATGCCCGTCAGATACCAAGTCAGCAGATCGTCCTGTGCCTGGGCGTCGTCGACCAGCAGGCCGTCTACCGGCTTTCCATGACTGTCCAGGACGCGCCCCCAGCCGACCTCCAGGTCCGAGGCCTCGCCGTCCTCGCCCCGAACGAAGCCGAACAGCGTTTCGGTCTGCTTCTGATCGTGGCTTTGCTGGAACCGGGCGCGCAGGGCACCCCGAAGGGAACTGCCCGGAATGGCGGGCAGGCCATTGGCGTCGCGCACAAGGGCGGTATCGAAGGTGTCCGATGAGACACCGGTGGTCAGGGACAGGGGTGTTTGCGCCTCCAGCACGAAGCGGGCGAGACGCATGTGGGTCTGGCCGCGCTTCATGATGTGGCCTCCGACCGGGTGTTTTCCGAGTCGGCCCGCCTCCGCCCCAGTTCCTCGCCCGCGACATTCGCCGCCAGCCGAAGGAAGAACAGCAGAGCGCGGCGATCAACGGCGCGCTGTTCCAATTGGCTGAAAAAGGCGTCCTTCAGCCACGCCGAGAAGGTGGTTTCGCTGCCGAGACCATAGACGCAGCCCCAGTCGCTGGGCCGGTCGGATTTGCAGACCGCATGGTCGCTCTCGAACAGCGTCCGGAACAGGGCTTGGTCGTCCGATTCCGTGCGGACGGTGGTCTGCACCCGGTTCCACTGGCTGGGCTTCGGGCCGCCCTGGTGTGCGGGCCCGTTGGCAGCGCGCGCATCGCGGTATATTGACCGCAACTCTGCGGCCAGATGTTCCGCCTCGATCAAGGGCGCGATGGGGTCGAGATCAATCGCCTGCCTGAGGCGGTTGACGTAGGACGGCTCCTCGCACGATTCAAAAGACGCTGCGTTCTCTCGGCTCTCCAAAGTCCAATAGTCGAGTTGTCCGCCCGACAGGATCGGCTCGGGGTTGACCCACATGCGCCCCAGGCCCTGCTCCTGGTGCAGGCCGGCGCGCAGGATCGGCCGCTGGACGGTCCCGGCGTCGCCGCCCTCGAAGACCAGGACGGACCCGCGCCGGATGACAAGCCTTTGCGGCATGCGGGCCTTCAGGGCTGCGTTGAACGGGGCGTAAGTGGCGGTCCTTACAAAGCTGCGATCGGGTCGAAACCTGTGTCCTTCGGACAGCCCGACGTCCGGTCCCCTTGGTTCCAGCCCGTAGCCGCCGCCCGGTCCTGCAAAGGCCAGGTCGGAAAGCAGCCATAGAACGGTTTCGCCATTCCTCGGTTCGGCGCATGGCAGGTTTTCGAACGCGGGCGCCTGATCCTCCCCCAGACGCTCCACGGCGATGGCGCCGAACTCCGCCGCCCTGGACTTGCCAACATGCATGGTGCCGGGGAACACGCCTGAGACTTTGTCGAACAGGGCCTCAGCGACGCCATCATCAAATTCGATCCCCGCCAGGAAGCTCTGGCCGGACCGCAAGGCTGCATATCCGAACAACTGTCCCTCTTGAGCGCGACCCGAGGTCGGGTTCACAGCCGTTTTCCGGCCCCATTCGATATCGGGATGCACGCTTTTCAGGTTTCGGCCCTCGACATGGCCGCCGTTGGCGCGGATCAGGGCTTCGGGTACCTCGTTATCGACAAGACAGTTGATCGCCGCCGCCGGGTTCCGGCCCTCCCCATCCTGTTTGTCCCAGGCCAGGCAGAACGGGGTTGGCAAGGCAACCGATTCAGGTTGATTGCTCCCGGTCTGGTCCAGGGGCAGCCCATCCAGGAAACGGACCTGGCCCGAATGAAACACCGCAAAGGCGTCAGCCTTTGACAGGGAGTTATACAGGCGGGAGGCCATCCAGCCCAGAAGGCGCCCGCCGGGAATATGGTCCGCCGTCGTGGGAGCCCCGGTCGTGGCCGCAGTCATCGACAGAACTGTCGGTTCGGTTAGTTTCATGCGCAGATCAAGCCGCTTCATGGCGTGTCCTCCGTCACGACCACCCGCCCCATACCGCCATGGCGGTGCTTCCCGAGCGCCCGGATCAGGGGGAGCGCCTGCAGAATCGCGGCCCTCCAGTCCCTGCCGCCGGGGCAGGTCGCCAGCGTTGAGACGTGCGCCTTCATTTGCAGGGGAACGGCGACCTCAATGGTGCGCAGGGTCCGGTTCGCGGCGGTGCCGGTTCCGGGATCAACCGCCGTCGCGTAAAGCGTCCTGAAAAGCAGGTTCCTGGCTTTCGACTGGCCACCGCGCCGAAACCAGTCCCGTTCCTTCTCCGGCAATTGCGCGCTGTCCACCCGAAGGCATCCGCCGGCCACCGTTCCTTCGGGTTCGCCAATGGAAGCCGTCTGGCCATCGATGCACTCACCGAAGAGCACGTCGGCCATTGCAGCGTCCTGACAGGCAACCGCATGTCGGAGAAGCCCCCTCAGGTGGCGTCCCGGCACGTACGGCAATCCGTCGGGGTCGCGCACGCACACCTCATCGTGCAGGGCCCCCAGGCCGTAACCGGCCGAGACGATCCAATAGCCCCGAATGTCGAGAGACAAATGCAATGCGTTATCCTGGCTCATGACCCGACCTCCATCTTGGGCGTTGGGTCCGGTACAGGTTTTCTCGGCGGACCGGCGGCTGCCAGCAGCGCCTGAGCATCGGCGAGCGCCGTGGCGAACCTTCCTTCCACATCGATGAATAGTGTTGGCGCTTGGGTCCTGGTCCCCTGAGGCGACAGTCCGCAGGAAATTGCGCCATCCAGAGCCGTCCGGGTGGTCTCGGGGACGACCTGGCGCCAGCGTTGAAAGGTATTATCGGCGTTTTGCTTCGCACCTTGCTGCAAGTCCGCGAGACAGCGTCTGAGGGGGCCACGGCTGGCTTCGTCTTCGGAAAGGACACCCATCAACGTTTCCAGGCCTTCCAGGGTGGGCAAACGGCCTGTCGGGTCTGAGTTCGTGCGGGCATCATCGCTATTCGCTGGGGTCTTAATCCAGTATGGGCCAAGCGTCAGGCGCATGGACGCGTTGACGGTGAGATCCCGGCTCAGGATCTGGGCGTAGTCTCCGTCCCGCGCTTCCAGGGCGCGATGAAACGCCACGACGCTGGGGATGTCTGACCCGGATCCGCGCGCTCGCAGGCGCCGACGCGCTTCACGCTTGGCAAAGGCGCACAGGCTGGCCGCCAGGTCCACGGCATCGCTGAACGGATGACGGACGTGGACGAAAGCGATGCCGGCCCCGAAGGAGAGGTTCCGTCCGCTGACCTTCTGCTCGGCATGCTTGACATAGGTTTTCATGAAAGGCAGCGCACAATCGGCACGCATCACCAGGGTCAGTTCGTCCCCAGCCAGGACGATGGGTCGTGCGGGGATGCAGCCTTTCTTCCCTCGTTTGACGTTCCCGTTCGCGAGGGCCACCTCTGATGCCGCCTGCGCGCTCTCGCGGATGGCCTCCTCTACCATGTTTGAAAATTCGCGAACCTGTTTTTCAAACGGCTCACTTTCATTTTGCGCCTTCTCGGCGATGGCCTTCAGGTGTTCCCCCATGCCATTTGCGTCAATATGCAGAACAGCCAGCGTCCGGCGCGGAAATCCCTCCGGGATCATGTCTTCCACTTCATCAGGCCACGCACCAGCAGCGGCTGTCGGGGCGAGGTGGCGACCCAGCGCAAGCTTGGCACGATCAAGGTCAGCGCGTTTCCGGGCCTGCGCAGCGTCCAGAAACTCCGTCTGATCATGATCGTCCGTCTTGACCGCCGCGCGACCCGTCCGCTGGGCCAGCATCGTCAGGGGGCCGATCGGAGGGCGGTCGGGCCACTCCATACGAAAGCCGCCTCTAGCCTTGATTTGCGCGCTCTCTACTGCCGCGTGGGCGGAGTCCGCTTGGCCAAGGGCGTCGGCGAACACGAGCCCCGGAACGGCCGCGCCGACGTAAAGGCGCCAGAGCGCCCGGAATCGTCTGAGCTTCGTGTCTGTGCCAGTGTCCCGGTCAACAAGAATGAAGGCGCCGCCGGCGCGGCGGGCCAGAATGGCGTCACCACCCTGCAGGCCGGCCGCTTGCATAGCTTTGTCCAGTGGTCCGCTCGATTCCGTCAGGGCGTGCAGCAACGCACTGGCGCCCGTCACATCCTTCAGGCGTCCACCATCGGTGATATACCGTTGGATCGCCTTGGCCTCGAACACATAAGCATGAACGGTCATGGATGCCCTGCCCAACATAGAAACCCGCCGACGACGCGCGCGTTTGTTCTACAACGCTCTTGCCGATGGTGCCAGCCTTCTGGCATGTATCACGTGCATATTCGGCGCACGTGGTGGCGCGTTCTTCAGCGACCGTTCAAGGGGGGCAGCATGCCCGAGGATCAGGGCCGGGTCCGGCTGATCACATTCATGGGCCTGAACACGCCTCGGGTTCCGCCGAGCTATGTGTTGGGCCGTGGCAGCCACAGCGGGCCAGAAAAAAAGGGGAGACCCTGTACTACGTATTTTGCCGGCGTTGCACTGTTCGACTTGATCGGCCAGGCAAGGGTGATCAATAGGCCTGATCAGGTTATTGTTTTATCAACAGAGGATGCCGCAAAAAAAAGAATGGAAGAATTCAAAAATAAGATAAGTAAAAAAGGATTGAATATTAAATATAAATTGTTATTTAGTGGAGGCCCAGTCAGCAATAGATGCGGCGACCAAAGCAAAAGTCCCGAAGTTCCGTTTTTGCCTGATGTATTTGATGGAGATGATCGGGGCCCCGATCCTCTGTGGGAAACTTTCAGGATTTTGCGGCAATTCATGGACGTGACGGCCGAGCCGCAACCTAATGACCTTAAAATATTTGATGGAGCCCAGCCCGACACAATCATTCTTGATATCACCCATGGCTTTCGGATCACGCCGTTCATCGCTGCGGCCGCCTTGGTGCATCAGCGCATGCTGGACGCGCTGCGTTACGAGAGGATGGAGACAGAAAGGGCGGCCGGAATCGCGACGAAGTACCCGCGAAAGCCACCACGCTATCTGGTTTATGCCGCGCCGGATCTGAAGGAAAACGGGGACACGGTCATTTACGATATCTCCCGCTTCGTGGATATGCTGGCATGGACGGATTCCCTGGGGCTTTTCCTGCGCGGCGGGCGCTTGCCGCAAGTGGAGGAAAGATCGTGCCAGTATCCTGCCGACACCGACGGCGGCCGAATAGATGCCATGTCTGCGTTCCCGGCTCTTCCCGGCCTCGACGCGGGTCAGTTGGACACCGTAGACACCTTCCTGGTCGCGTTGGCCGACGTGGAAGCGGACATGCTGACCATGCGCACCGGTGATCTGCTGACAGGCACCTTGTCGACCGAGTACGGTCAAGAAGGATCCGCCGCGCGGGCCCGGAACGCACTGGAGAAGGCCCGCGAGGATATCCGCGCGCATGCGCCGCCCGTAGGCACTGTGCTGGAGGAACTGGAAACGATGCTGGTTCCACTGGCGCTGGACGAGACGGCCGTAAGGCAGGGATTGGGGCAAGGCGCGGGGCTTAATGCCATGCGCGCACTGTCAGTGCGCTATCTTCAGGTGGGCCGCTACCTTGAGGCGCTGACGATGGCGGTCGAGGGCTGGACCGGCATGATGGCTGAGGGATCAGAGAGCTTTGCAACAGATCCGAATCACTCCGAATTCTCCAAGAAGGGGGCGAGCTTACGTGCCAATGAGCTGCAAAAGCGCCTAAACGAATATATGAAAGCGCTCAGAAGTAGAATCAGTGATAAAATCAATTTATACAAGCACAAAGATATGAGAAATGAACTCAATCATGGCGGATTTACACGCCTTAATATTAAATCAAGCGATGTAAAACTGAGTGCTGACCAGTCTGTTCAATCATTTATAGCGCATGAAATTGATGAGGGCCTAAGAAAAAATGCAAAGGCGGAAGCTGTTAGAAAAATAAAAGAGGACAAAAAACAATAAAAACAATAGCACATGCCACACTAATACGTTTTTCAACAAGGAAAGTCAATAATTGGGCCGTGTATGGTGAATTTTAATTTTGAGAATAGTGCGCCTATGCGCATTTCCGATCTTGTTTCTGCGTGGGACATTTTCATCATTGATATGGCCCTGCTATCAGAATCTCATGAGGCTGCGCGGATCCGCGCGCCCGACCCGCTGTTCATCGATCGACTTCGCGGGGCCGTTGGCAACGTTCTGCTTCGCGCTGCGTCGCCGCAGGCCCGACGCCGGCAACCCTGTTCCTGGGACCCCCCGTGTACACTTGACGTCTTTTTTGGGCGTCGGAAGCTCACGGCAGGCCTTGATCTGCCAAAGCCGTTCGTCATGGGTGTCGAGGCAGACGGGGACGACCCAAGCGTCTGGCATCTCTCCGTCACCATCTTCGGGACTGCGGGGGACTGGGGTCCGGCTTTGGTGGATGCCCTGTCTCAGTCCCTGACCGAGGGCATCCACCCGCCGCGCGACCGCCGGGGTCCGCCCGACCGATTTACGGTCATGGACCGCACTCTGACCGCAAACCCGCCCGCTCTGGCACCACCGGCCGCACCCGCCGATGCTTTGCTGACCTTTGCCACGCCGTTGGTGCAGGATCGGCAGGGCGCGCCACTGCTGGACGTTGGCGCGCTTTTGACCGGCCTGGGTAACCGGATCAGCGGCTTGGCGCGGTGGATGGACCTGCAATTGGATGCGGATTGGTCGAGCTTGCGGGAAGAGGCGCGCTCCCGTCCTTGGCATGCCGATGCGATGACGCCGATTACGTTGGAACGTGGCAGCGGCTTCTCCAAGACAGGCGTTCTGAAGGGGTTTTCCGGCTCTCTGTTGATCCGGGAACTGGGGGACGACCTTCTGACCCTGCTTACGCTGGGCACCACCTGCCATGCGGGTGCGAGGGCTGCTTTGGGATTCGGACGGTATTCTCTCCTCATCGTTGACCGGGACTCTTGGCTGGACCATAGGGCATGAAGAGGCAGGTGAACGGGCGGGTGAACGCCAATACACGTTGATCAGCATGTGCGCCTCAGAAGTGATTATTATCAGCGACCCTTGTCGCTTCAATGTCAATGCCGCGTGAATTTTCCCCAGAAGTGGCGCGCGAATTTTCCCCACATTGGATGAAGGGTTATTGATTCGGCTGGTGATCGGGGCTCCTGTTTTTTGGTGGTCGGCCCCGGCGCTTCGGCGTCGTCGGGGGCGGTGATGTGGACGGTCGGACCAGGGTGTTTTCCGGGATGAGTCCGGCGTGCTGACGCAGGCGGTAACTGGCACCCTCGATCTGGATGACGACGGCGTGGTGGAGCAGGCGGTCGAGCAGCGCGGTGGCCACGACGGGGTCGCCGAAGACGTCGCCCCATTCGGCGAAGCCCCGGTTGGACGTCAGGAT
>JGI12109J20283_10389095_pt1 | contig 15660 bp, 15 predicted proteins | sample ElkSlonscriptome_12_FD_20283 | JGI IMG/M metagenome (IMG submission 20283)
TGGCGATACCTGCTGCCGTCTTGACCCAGAGATGCTCCGGTACGGTTGTCATCGCTCCTCCTTCAAACAGCATTTTCCATGAAACTCATAGGAGAGTCGCTGCAGAAACTCCCCCGCATACGGACATTACTCTGTGTTGCTCTTTGCAAAAAAGGTAGTCTCCATGGGAGGAAAAGCAACAGCGGAATGAAAAAAGCCTGCCCCTGTCAAAGGATCCGGCAGGCTGTCAGTGCAAGAGCTGGTGCAGCCTGAAACGCAGGTATTTATAAAAACCAGTAAACATCGACTCGCCCCAGAGCCGGTCGGAAAGGTCTTTGTGCACCAGGTAGGCATTATCGTCGAAGTCCCAGAACATCAATGTCGTCTCCCGCGGCTTATACTCCAGCAGGTCTTCTATATTGCGCAGATTGGCCACATGAAGCAGCAAATAATCGGCCCGGCTTTCCTCCATGTCCTGATAGAGGCTCCTGGTCAAACGGTCAAAGGGCAGGTAGGTGGAGGTGGTCAGCCAGAAAATTCTGCCGGCGGCGATGTGCGGATAGCGATTTGTGACATAACTGACGACCTCGCTGGATATCGAACTGATAAGAACATCGTCCAGACGGCCGCGACGGGTTATATCGGCGATGATCTCATCGACCAGCCGAAAGTCCTCCAGCGTCTCTCCCTGAGATTTGATTTCGATGTTGAGCTTTTTCTGCAGCAGGGGCATGATCTCGTCATAGGCGGCGATCTCGCCCCCCGTTATTTCTTCGAGTTGGGCATATGTGGCATCCCCCACCGCCTTCAGGCTGCCGAACTGGCGGAGCATGCGCTGGTCATGGTAGACGACGATCCTGCCGTCGAGGGAGTACTGGACATCGAACTCGATAAATGCGTATCGGCTGTTCCTCTCCGCCTCTGTCAGTGCCTGCAGGGTATTTTCACGGTACAGATGCGAGGCACCGCGGTGCGCCCCGGCAGTGCAACGGTAGCCGTAATCTCCGGCGGCGTCCGCTCCCTGCCGTCGCAGCACCTGATCGAGGCTCATCACCGAGGGCGGCAGACAGCAGCCGGCGCCGTAAAAAAACACAGCGACAAGAAGAGCGGCGGCGAAAGCGCCAAGAGCCCGGTTGCGAATCTTTTCTGCTCCTGTTATTTCTCGCCGCATGGGCGTCTCACACCAGCCGGCGAGGCATACCTGCACCCCGGTCGGCGTCGTCGCTTCCAGCATTTTTTTCCAGCTGCAGCAGAGTCTCCTTCATCTGCAGGCCGTAGGCGAAGCCGGTCAGACTGCCGTCGGCACCGATGACCCGATGACAGGGGATGATAATGGGCAGGGGGTTGCGTGCATTGGCCAGGCCCACAGCCCTGGCGGCCTTGTCACGACCGATTTTTCGGGCGATATCACCGTAGGTGGCGACGCCGCCGTAGGGTATGTCCTGCAAGGCCTGCCAGACCATTTTCTGAAAGTCTGTCCCCTGCAGATCGAGAGGCAGTTCAAAGACCCTTCGTTTCTTCTGAAAATACTGATGCACCTGTTTTTCGGCCTCGCCAAAGAACTGCGGAGCGGCAATCCAGTCAGCAGGCATGGCAAAGCGCGGACTGCCGGCGCCGGTCATCAGGTGTACATGCGACAGCCGGTCCTTGTCGCCGGCGAGGATGATTTCTCCCACCGGTGTTGTTAACTGCGAATAATATTTCATATCTCACCGTGCCGTTTACTACCCGTTTTCAAGATCTTTCCGGACTGCCCCGTCGAAGAGACCGGTATTTGCCCTTTTTCAAAGCAATACGCCTTCTTGGCAAATGCCGCAAGCGGTTTTCAAAAAGTGCAGCTTCTCTCTTCTTTGCTGCTTCTTACAGTATGATTCCGAGTTCACCAAGGCAAGAGGTTTACAGAAGGCTGGTACCGCCGCTGTGCCACGGCATGCTATCTTCGGCAAAAGGGCTTGCCTTTCCACGGTGTAAACCTTAGCCTAAAAAAGAGGATTACCCTACAGCAAGCGAGATGCAGTCATGCTGAAACCCAAAATGCGCTCACTCAACGACCCGGAAGGTGCGATCGTCCCCCTGGGACTGCCCCCGGTAATCGATTGCCACGTTCACGTATTTCCGCCGTTTCTTTTTCAGTCGGTATGGAAATGGTTCGATGAACACGGCTGGCGCATTCGCTATCAACTCACAACCGAGGAGATATTTGCTTTCCTGCTGGACCGCGGCATTCAGCATATCGTTGCCCTGCAGTATGCCCATAAAGCCGGTATTGCCCGGGAACTCAACCGTTACATGGTTGAGCGGTGCGCACGCATGCCAGGCAGGATCACCGGCCTGGCCACCGTCTATCCCGGCGAGGACGATGGTGTTGACATCCTCGAAGAAGCCTTCCGGGCCGGACTCGGGGGCCTGAAACTGCACGCCCATGTCCAGTGTTTCGACGTCAATAGCGCCTCTATGGAGCCGCTTTATGACTGCTGCCGACGCCACGACAAACCGATACTCATGCATGTCGGCAGGGAGCCGAAGAGTTCCGCCTACAAATGCGATCCCCATAAAATATGCAAGGCGGAAAAACTCGAACGGGTCCTGCGTGATTTTCCCGGCCTGCGGATCTGCGTACCGCATCTGGGTTTTGACGAACTCGAAGCCTATCGACGATTGCTTGAACGCTACGACACGCTCTGGCTCGACACCACCATGGTGATCACCGACTACTTCCCTTTGCAGGAGGCGGTCGATCTCAGCGCCTACAGGATCGAGAGAATTCTTTACGGATCGGATTTCCCCAACATCCCTTATGCCTGGGACCGGGAGCTCAAAGTTTTGCAGGCGACGGGGATGACCGAGGATGCTCTCGCCAAGATCACCTGGAAAAACGCGGCCGATCTGTTTGCCATCGATCTGCCGGACCCCGATGACCACCAGGAAAGTGCCACCGCCTGCCCCTGGCCCTTGGGAACCGGGGAGGAACCTTTCAATAAAGCGTGAATACGGGTGGTACTCCCCCGGACATTGCATGAACAATGGACGACAGGAGCATTATTCTCGACTGGCAGGCTCTCTCAACTCCTGAAACATTCAGGCCAAAGGAAGCTGTAAGAAACGTCTCTACTCAAAGATTTCTTTAACATTGTGATAAGGAGCAACCATGGATCTCCAGCTACGTGACAAAAAAGTACTGATTACCGGCAGCACCGCCGGCATCGGCTACGCCATCGCCGAACAGATCGCAGCTGAGGGTGCACAGGTGATCATCAACGGTCGCACCCAAAAATCCGTCGACCAGGCCCTTACCGCCCTCAAGGAAAAAACCACCTCCGAAATCGATGGCTTTGCAGGCGATCTCTCCACTCTTGAAGATACCCGGGCCTTGACATCCGCACACTCGGAGGTGGACATCCTGGTCAACAACCTCGGTATTTTCGAACCGGTACCCTTCGAGGAAATAACCGATGACGACTGGCGCAGATTCTTTGAGATAAACGTCCTCAGCGCCATTCGCCTCAGCCGCCAGTACCTCCAGGCAATGCGCAAAAAAGACTGGGGCCGGATTATTTTCATATCGAGTGAGAGCGGCGTGCAGATCCCGGTGGAGATGATCCACTACGGTATGACCAAGACCGCACTGCTTGCCGTCTCCAGAGGTCTGGCAGAACATGTTGCCGGCACCGGCATAACCGTCAACAGCGTTCTTCCAGGGCCGACCAAATCCCGGGGGGTCCTTGATTTCGTCGCTGAGCTGGCGGAGAAAGATGGCCAAAGCTTCGAGGAATTCGAAAAGGAATTTTTTACCAAAATGAGACCCTCCTCACTCATCCAGCGCTTCGCCGAACCGGCCGAGGTCGCCTCCCTGGTCTGCTATCTTGCCAGTCCGCTGGCCTCGGCGACAACCGGTGCCGCGTTACGGGTCGATGGCGGAGTTGTCCGCAGTGCATTTTGATTAGCGTCACCGGAACGGGGAAAAACGGAACAGAGCGACTGATATCTCTTGCGATCGAGCGCTTGGTCGGATTTAATGCACAACAGGAAGCGCCGCCTGAGCGCAGTGATTCATGACGCTCGGTGGTGCACGAAAACGGGCAGGTATCGGCCCGGATCTACCACCATCGTTAGCATGGAGGAACGGATGAAGTATGAGACTATTCTCGTGGAAATCAACGATGAGCACATCGGTACCATCACCCTGAACCGTGCCGATCATCTCAACACATTTACATCTCAGATGGCGGCGGAGTTGCACCGCGCTCTGCTCGAACTCGATGCGGAGCCACAGGTCAGGGTAATGGTGGTCAAGGGCGCGGGCAAGGCCTTCTGCGCCGGTATTGACATCAATGAACTCGAAGATAAAACTGCGCTGGAATACCGTGCCTGGATCGAGCATATGGAGCAGCCGCTGGTTTCCATCTCTCAGCTGAAAAAGCCGGTCATAGCCATGGTCCAGGGCGTGGCCGCGGCAAACGGCATGGGACTTGCCGTTGCCTGCGATCTCACCATAGCCGCCGACAATGCCAAGATGGGACTGACCGCTATCAACGTCGGTCTCAACTGTGTGGGACCGGTTATCCCGGTGGCGCGGGTCGTCGGCAGAAAGAAGGCGTTGGAGCTTCTTCTCTACGGCGAGCTGATCAAAGCGCCAGAAGCGCTTTCTCTGGGCTTGATAAACCGTACTGTTGCCAAGGAAAGCCTCGAAGAGCAAACCCGCGAGTGGGCCGTGACCCTGGCCAGAAAGAGCCCCCTTGCCGTCCAGATCGCCAAAAAAGGTTTTTACGGATCGGAAGACATGGGATATCTCACCCAGTTCGACTACATGAACGACGCCTTCGCCAGGCTCTGCACGACCAGAGACGCCAAAGAAGGCGTAGCGGCCTTTCTGGAAAAACGCCGGCCCGACTGGCAGGAGTGCTGATAGGCAAATATCTGAGCCCCGCCGAAACTCCGCCTATCTACTTACGGTGATACGGTGGCAAGCACATGCAGTGATGCTCGCCACTGGTTTTCACATACCTGCTTATCGGAGTATCCGGCAGTTCTTCTCAACCTATGCCCTGGACGTCCTCCACGGTTTTTTCCGGTTCCGGCCGCGAGGTATAGTCGGGGTTGACGTCGGCCGATTCGATGATCCCCTGGCGGTTGATCACATAGCGCGCCGGCATGGGCAGCGACCAGGATGATTCGCCGTTGACGCGCGGCAGGTCGATACCGAGTTCGAGATAGACCTCCTGCAGGTAGTCGGGCAGGACGAATCGCAGGCCCAACTTATCGGCATACTGATTGCCCTCATCGCGCAGTATATCGAAAGTGAGGCCATGTTTTTTGCGCATTTCCTTCAAGAATTCCAGGCGCTGTGGACAAATGGCCACCAGACGTGCCCCCTGGCTCTCTATCTTCCCGGCAACCTCCTGCAGAGCATCCAGCTCCGCATTGCAATAGGGTCACCAGACTCCCCGATAAAAACTTACAACCAGATTGTGTTTCTGCAGCAGTTCCATGGAAGAGACCGCCTGACCCTCCATATTGGGCAGAACGAAAGGGGGCAGCGGATCCCCTTTTTCCAGAGCCTTGTCGGCGGCGCCGGAGTCTTTGAGCTCTTCGGTCGCCTGCTTCATTTTTTTCCGTGCTTCTTTGGGTATTCTTTCTTTGGAACTGTCGCTGACCTGCCGCAACTTCTCAGCTAATGCCATGGTGCCCCCCGTATCTACTCAGCTTCACAATTGAATGCTGCATACTTTCCGGTGCCGTCTCAACTCTTCAAACATCGAAACACTCCCGCATGCAACCCTGCCGAACAAGCCCTCCTCCGGGCTTCGGCCTTTTCTCTCACCTTAATGTTCATCATCTTCCTGTCAATTCGCATGGGCGATGATGTGCGCCAATCTCACAGCGTTGCTCGCGTTGCCGCCTCCCGTTTTTGCTCTCAAGGTGTGGCGCGGCAAAGCGCAGTATCGTCAGGTTTCTTTTTGTTTGACAAGGAATTTACGCCCCTGTATTTTTTCAGGGAATCGTCACGACCGCCTTTTCGGCTTCCGGATCCTGCACCGCCTGGGATCTTAGCGTCTGTTGCCGTCCCTCTCTCACTCTTGGAATATCATGCTCATGGATTTCATTCCCTCCCAGTTTCACCCCTACCTCGCCCCTGCGGCCGTGCTGTTGCTGCTGCTCTGCGGTCTATTGATCATGCTGGTCGTCGTCTGTTTTTTGCGGCTGCGAAGCCAGGCCAGAGCCGTGGGGATGCAGGCTCAGCAGCTCAGCCAGGAACGCAAGCTCAACGCCGATATGCAGGCCGAACTCCATCAGCAGCAGCTGCGAAACGCCAAACTCCTCACCCTGCTCAAAACGGAGCGCCGCAGCACCGGCGAAAAACTGACAATACTCGAAGATGCCCGCAAACATCTTCTGCTGCAGTTTCAATCCCTGGCACAGCGGATTTTCGAAGAGAAGAGTGTTAAGTTCGGCAACGACAGCAAAGAACGGCTCACCTCACTGCTCCAGCCGTTGCAGGATCAACTCCGGTCCTTTCAGCAGCGCATCGACGATATTCAGGTCAACGACATCCGAGAGCGCACCTCGCTCAAACAGGAGATCATCCACCTGCGCGAACTCAACACCCGCATCAACACGGAGGCGGTCAATCTCACCCGCGCCCTGCGCGGCGATAAGAAAAAACAGGGCAACTGGGGGGAGCTGGTGCTTGAGCGGGTACTGGAAAAATCCGGTCTGCGCCGGGACCGCGAATATTCCGTGCAGACCGGCTACCGCAGCAGAGAACACCGCCTGCAGCGACCAGATATCATCATCCACCTGCCGGAAAAAAAAGACATTATCATCGACTCCAAGGTCAGTCTCTCTGCCTGGGAGAAATATGTCAACAGCGACGACGAGCAGGAGCGCCGGACCAATCTCGCCTCTCACCTCGCCAATATCCGGAATCACATAGAGGATCTTGCCGGCAAGAATTATTGTGATCTTCCCGACCTGCACTCTCTCGATTTCGTCCTGCTCTTCATCCCCATCGATTCCTCTTTTGCTACCGCCTGCGAGGCCGATGAACAGCTCTTTGCCGATGCCTATGAAAAGCGGGTCATCATCGTCACGCCGACCACCCTTCTCGCCACCCTGAAAACCATCGAAAACCTCTGGCGCTACGAACACCAGAACCGCAATGCCAAGGAGATAGCCGATCGTGCCGGCGCTCTCTATGACAAACTGCGCGGCTTCGTCGAGGAAATGGAAAAAATCGGCAGACAGCTTGCCGCCTGTCATACCACCTATGAATCGGCAATGAACAAGCTGACCACCGGCAGAGGCAATATTATCGCCCAGGCCGAACGATTCACCGAACTCGGCGTCAAGGTCAGAAAAAAAATCCCCGATTCGCTCTCATCGAAAGACGATGCAGACACAGTTAATTAAGACGAGACCGTACAAGGCCGGTGCAAACACCCGAATGCTGGCTCTCTCCCGCGATCTTGCCAAAAATGAGAGGAAATGGTAGTAGGATGGACTGATATGCTTTTATCAAACTTTTCCCCAAGGTGAAAACGGTGCTCCTCCATCAGAAATTCATCGACGTAGCGAAAGAACAGGGTGAGAAAATTGCCATCAATGATTTCGCCACTCACAAAAAAGTATCATACGACCGAGCGCTGCTGGCCAGCATCCTACTGGCCAAATATTTCAAAAAGTTGGAAAAAGGCTTTGTCGGCGTCATGGTTCCCACATCCGCCGGCTGCATGCTGGCCAAACTCGGCGTCCTTATGAGCGGCAGAATCCCGGTGATGATCAACTACTCCACCGGGGCCGAACAGAATGCCACCTACGCTCAGCAAAAGTGCGACTTCAAGACCATCATCACCTCCAGGGCTCTGCTGGAGAAAATCGAGTGTCCGCATGTAGATGGCATGATTTATCTCGAAGACATCATGGCAAGCCTCTCCGGCCTGCAGAAACTGCGGGCCGCCATCATCTCCAGGCTGCCGGCTTCCACCATCAGGATGCTGGTCCATGGTGGAAAGCCCGAGGATACGGCGGTGATTCTTTTTACCAGCGGCAGCGAAAAGGACCCCAAGGCAGTCCAGCTCACCCACAGGAATATCAGTTCCAACATCATTTCCTGCTCCGAGCGCTTCAACTTCACCAGTGATGATATTTTTCTCGCCTCGCTGCCACTTTTTCACGTTTTCGGCCTCACCACCAATATGTGGATACCGATATATCACGGCATGACCATGCTGGCCTATGCCAATCCACTCGATTTCAAAACAATTTGCGAAATTGTCAGGGAGGAAAAACCCACCTTCCTGGTCGGCACGCCCAGTTTCTTCTGGGGATACCTGCGCAAATCAGAACCCGGCGACTTCGACAGCCTGCGCATCATGCTCTGTGGTGCCGACAAATGCCCTGAAACACTCCGCGAAGGCTTCAAAGAAAAGCATGATATTATTCTCTACGAAGGATATGGCGCCACTGAATGCTCACCGGTGATTTCGGCAAACTGTCCCGAAGCCAACCGGCCAGGCAGCGTTGGCAAGCCCATCTCCAATGTCCAGGTGCGGATCGAGAACTATGAAACCGGAGAAGAGTGCGGGCTCGGCGAAGACGGCAGGATTCTCGTCAAGGGCGACAATGTCATGAGAGGATACTTCAACGACTTCGAGCAGACCTCCATGCATATCCGGCGTGGATGGTACGACACCGGCGATATGGGCAACCTGGATGAAGACGGTTATCTCTGGCATGTCGGCAGGCTCAAGCGATTCGTTAAAATTGGCGGTGAAATGGTCTCTCTGGTCAAAATCGAATCCGTGCTCGACCGCCTCATTCCCGAAGACGTGCTCTGCTGCGTTGTCGAAGTCCCCGACTCCATCAAAGGAGCCAAAATTGTTGCCGTGGTGACCACCAAAGTAGACGAAAAAACCATCCAGAAAAAGATGGCTGAGCAACTGCCGAAAATTGCCATCCCCAAAGTTTTCCTGGTAATGGAAGAGTTGCCGAAGATGGGGTCGGGAAAGATCGATTTTCGCATCATCACAGAAATGACCAGAGCCCAGCTGGCCGGAGAAACCTCTTAGAGTGTGTAAGAGGGGTATCACCATCTTGCCGCGAAAACCTGCACCTGCGCCCCGGAGATACCACGTCCACACCCCGGCCAACTGTCCAATGTCATCGGCCTCCATCTGAGGAGACCGACTGTCAGGACCGAAGTGTACGCTATTGTCCCGGCAGCGCTCAGCCCAATTATTTCGTGTGAAATAAACGACACATCAACGATGACGATTACTCTCTACAAATCAAGATCGTCTTTTTGAAGAACATGCAGGAGACAGTTTGGACAATGACCGGGAAATGACAGGTATGTCCATCCATTTTCACCCGTTGGGCGAATCGATATGCCTGCTCTACTTGGTCGCTTCTGAGATCGGCATACTTGAGTATTGCCACTCCAAGGCCTGCTCGTCGAGCAGACTTTCTCAACTGGTGAAATATCCGGGTTACGTGCTGAGACATCCGGGGCTTGGTATTCTCACGGCCCGAAACACCGATTAGAATTATTCTTCACCGCTTCTTTATTTTTTCCGGCATGTGATTACGTTACAATAACATTTAGTTGTTATTCCAATCACATCACCGAATAGCCAGAGAGTGGATCAACACATGACCACGAAGCAAACGCAGTTATCACAGGCAGTCTCCCGACCGGTGGCCATAAAACCCTCCGTCCTGCCCGATATCGGCCAGTTTGTTGTACTCATGGCAGTGCTCGGCTACCTGTTCTACCATAGCGCAACAGACCTCGGCTATAACTGGCAGTGGTATCAGGTGGGAAAATACCTCTACTCATTTAATGAAGAGGGATTTCAGGCCGGTCCCCTGCTCGATGGTCTGCGGATCACCCTGTGGATATCCGGGATCAGCATGTTTTTCGCCCTTGTCATCGGTATGCTCACTGCCTTTATGAGGCTGTCGAAGGCCCCGGTGGCACGGCTTTTTGCCAGACTTTATCTGGAGGCGACCCGCAACACGCCTCTGCTTATCCAGATATTTTTTATCTATTTCGTTCTTGGCCCGGTTCTGGGACTCGACCGTTTTCCTTCAGCCATACTGGCCCTGAGTCTGTTTGAAGGGGCCTACGTCTCGGAGATAATCCGCTCGGGAATCCTCTCGGTCAGCTCCGGCCAGCGGGAAGCCGGCTTCAGTCTGGGGCTTGGAACTCCTCTCACCTACCGCCTGATAATTCTGCCACAGGCCATTCGCAATACTCTGCCACCCCTGACAAATCAGGCCATATCCTTGATCAAGGACTCGGCCCTGGTGAGCACCATCGCCATCTTCGATCTTACCATGCAGGCCCAGAGAATTATTGCCGAAACCTTTCTCACCTTTGAGATCTGGTTTACCATAGCCCTGATGTATCTGCTGATCAACATTTCCCTTTCCTTCGCCGTCTATTACATGGAGCGGCGGCAGCAGTCCTTCGGCCGCTACTGAAAGGGGATCAACCCACATTCCACCTGGAGGAATATATGAAAAAGACACCGCATATCATTAAGATACTGACCCTTCTGGTCCTGGTCTTCTGCCTGTCCGGACCCGGTTACGGAAAAACCATCCAACAACAGCTGGCCCAGGAAAGCACCCTCGAGGACATTGTCAAACGCGGCGTTTTGAAGGTGGGAATGGATACCTTTCTGCCGTGGGCCATGAAGGACAAGAACGGGGAATATATCGGTTTCGAAATTGATGTAGCCACCAGGCTGGCCAAGGACATGGGCGTTGAAGTGGAGTTCGTTCCCACCAAATGGGCCGGCATCATTCCATCGCTGTTGACCTCCAAGTTCGACGTTATCATTGGTGGTATGGGCATCACTCCACAGCGGGCCCTCAAGGTCAACTTTACCATCCCCTACGATTATTCGGGCATGTCCATCGTTGCCCATAAGGAAAAAGCGGCCGGCTTCACTACGCTTGCCGACTTCAACAAGGAAGAGGTTGAGATCGCCAGCAAACTCGGAACCACCGCCGCCGCAGCTGCTAAAAAATTCCTCCCCAAAGCCACCATCCGTCTCTATGACGACGAGGCCCAGACCTACCAGGAACTCCGCAACGGCAAGGTCCACGCCGTCGTCGCTTCGGCCCCGCGGCCGGCCTTTGAAGCCATCAAGTACAGCGACAGCCTGTTCTTGCCGGTTTCCGGGACATTCACCAAGGAACCCATCGGTTTTGCCATCCGCAAGGGCGACCCCGACATGCTCGCCTTTTTTAACAGCTGGATACTCAACGTCAACCTCGAAGGCTGGCTCCAGGAACGCCACCAATACTGGTTTGAGACCCGCGACTGGGCAGATATGATCGAATAGGCCGGAAGGTCGCGGAGCATTCCACCAATATCACTGCACTCAAGCGGCAAACAGGGAAACCTCTTTGCCGCTTGAGCGTTACCAGCATTCCCCACCCCGCAAGCATTGAAGAGACAATTCACCCTCATCGACGGCCTTATCACCTTCGCCGTACTGTCGCTCATCGGCTATATCGCCTATCGCCTGAGTTTCAGTCTTAATTACAAATGGAACTGGGCCGTCATCCCCGACTACCTTCTCTACTACAACGAACAGAGGCAGTCTTGGCAGAGCGGTGTCCTGCTGCAGGGATTTTTCACCACGGTGAAGCTCAGTATCTGGGGTACGCTTTTGGCCTCCCTTCTCGGGTTTGCCAGCGGGCTGATATCTATTTCGCGGCGTCTGTTCCTCAGGCTCACGGCCAAGACGTATGTCGAGCTTATACGCAATATTCCCGCTCTCGTCATTGTTTTCATTTTCTATTTCTTCGTCAGCGACCAGATATTGCCGCACCTGCACATCTCCTCTTTCACCAGGTCGCTGAGTCCCGAAGCGAACACAATTTTTGCCTTTTTCTTCGCCGACCCCGCCATGATCACCCAGTTCATTTCCGGAGTCATCACCCTTGGCCTCTTTCAGGGAGCCTATATCTCCGAAATTGTCCGCGGCGGCATCCAGTCCATCGACAAGGGCCAGTGGGAGGCCTCCTCTGCCATCGGCCTGAGCCGGTGGCGGCAGATGCGGCTGGTGATTCTCCCCCAGGCCATCCGCAACATGCTGCCGCCGCTGGCAAACGAGTTCATCAATACCATCAAGTATTCGTCCATCGTTTCAGTGATTTCCATCCAGGAACTGACCTTTCAGGGAATGCAGGTAATGGCCTCCACCCAGGTGACCATCGAGGTATGGCTGACGATTACTCTAATGTACCTCGTTCTCTGCCTCTGTCTTTCCGTGATGGTGGAACGGCTGGAATTCAAGCTGTCACAAAGCGGCTATTAGCCTGCCGCCCTCACAGGAGCGGATATGAAACGACACTCTCCCTTCGCCATTGCCAATATCCGCTATTTCATCGGTTTTCGGGTATTGTTCAACTGCAGGTTTTATTATCCGGTTTTCACCATCCTTTTCCTCGACTACGGTCTCTCCATCGAACAATTCGCTCTGCTCAACTCGGTATGGGCCGCCTCCATCTTTCTGGCCGAAGTGCCTTCCGGGGCGCTGGCCGACCTTATCGGCAGAAAACGCCTGCTGATAATCACTTCGGTGTTGATGATTCTGGAAATGGCCCTGCTCAGCTTCGTTCCCCTGGGTAACATGAACCTGGTCTTCTGGGCGTTTCTGCTCAACAGAATCTTCAGCGGGCTGGCGGAAGCAATGGCGTCGGGCGCCGATGAGGCTCTGGCCTACGATTCTCTTCAGGAGGAGGGCATCGAGGATCACTGGCCGCATGTCCTCAGTGTTATGATGCGTATCCAGGCAGCAGGCACGGTCATTACCATGAGCCTCGGCGCCCTGCTTTACGACCCCGCCACGGTCAACGCCTTTTTTGACTTTCTCGGCCAGCCGTTGAGATTCGACCAGCAGGTCACCATGCGGTTTCCCCTTTATCTCACACTTGTTCTCGCCTCTCTCTCCTGCGTCACCGTCCTGATGATGAAGGAAACCGGGGCCACAAATGCAACCTCATCTTCGGAAAGCTATCTGCGTGAAGCGGTCAGGGCTTTTCGTCTGACTATCGAGGCCGGAGGCTGGATATTGAAGACTCCCTTCGCCCTGACCGTCATTCTCTTTGCCATGGGCTACGATCATATCCTGCGGATGATAATCACCATGAACAGCAAATATTTCCGCATAATCGAGCTGCCAGAGGCAAGTTTCGGCTTTATCGGTTCCGCCATGGCCCTTATGGGGCTGTTCATCCCCAAAGTCGCCGAAGCCATGGTCAAGCGCTACACCCCGGTTGAGAATATGCTGTGGCTTTCTGCACTCACCCTGACAGCGCTCTGCGGCCTGGCGGCGGCCATACCCTACTGGGGCCTTCTCCCCATGGCACTGGTGCCTGCCGGACTGCAGCTGACCTCGTTTTTTACCAGTCATTATCTTAACAGGATCACCGACTCGAGTCGACGCGCCACGGTTTTGAGCTTCAAGGGAATGGCCTTCAACCTGGCCTACGGCTTTATCGGCCTGGCCTTCGCCGTGCTCATGAACCAGCTGCGTCAAAGCACCTCCGTCACCAACCCGCAGATGGGTCAAGCTCTCATCGAAGATACCGCTTTTACCACAGCCCTGGTCTGGTTCATCCCCTATACCTGTCTGCTGCTTATCGTCGCCGTTCCAGTGGCCAGACACCTGTTGCGCCACCGGCGAATGCACCGTCAAAAAGGCTAAAAGCCCTTATCTTCTGCTACCAGCGGTTTCGATGAACCGCCGCCGCCCTGTAGCGGTCCTTGGCGCTGAATTCACCGTCCGGCCAGCCGATCGGCACGACGGCAAAAGGATACACCATTTCGGGAATACCAAAAAGCTCACGCATTTTTGCAACCCTGTCTTCGAGGGGATAGATGCCAGTCCAGACGCTTCCCAGGCCAAGGCCGCGGGCAGCCAGCAGCATATTCTGGACCGCAGCACTGCAGTCCTGAACCCAGAAATCGGGCCATTTTGTACCCTCTGGTGCACCGCAGACGACGATGGCCACCTGTGCCTCACGCAGCATCGCGGCATAGGGTTGAAATTCCGGGATGGCATCGAGCTTCTGTCGATCAGTGACGACGACAAAGTGCCAGGGCTGCTGGTTGCCGGCGGAAGGAGCAAGCATGGCCGCCTCCAGGATCAACTGTATCATTTCCTGCGGTACCGCCTCGCTTGTGAATTTTCGTATACTCCGCCGCGTTCTGATCGCTTCTTTCAGCTCCATGGATTCTCCTCAGTGTATACTGTTGCCGATGTTATCTCCGCCTTCTTGCCTGCGATCATATTACTGCGCTGAGCATCTTTTACAATAGTCCCGGAAACCTGCTTTAGGGTTTTCCCCTGAAACGAAGGCCAACCGAGGCCGAAGGGATATTTCGCTTCAGATGCTCCTGCTCATCTGGTATAGTAGGCGCATTCGCCACCGTCATGTCAGCTCGTTCGTCCTCTGCTCAAGGTCCCTGATGATCTCCGCATCCCCACCATTCAATATTGCCCACCGTGGTGCTCGCAGCCTGGCCCCTGAAAACACCATGACCGCCTTTCGAAAAGCGTTGGAAGTCGGAGCCCACGGCATCGAATCAGATGTACGGATCAGTGCCGACGGCCGGCTGATCCTGCATCACGATTTCACCTTCGAGCGCACCACGGATATCGCCCGAGTGTTTCCCAAACGGAAGTCGCAGCCCGTACACACCTTCGACTGGCGGGAAATCTCCCGGCTCAATGCCGGCTCCTGGTTTGCGGAGAGCGACCCTTTTGCCACCATCGCCACCGGCGAGGTCAGCCCGTCCGAAGTCGCCGCCTTTTACGGATCCGCAATTCCCCTGCTCGAAGAGGTGCTGGTTTTTGTCCGAGAACACCATCTCTTTTTCAATATCGAAATAAAGCCCCAGCCGGCAGTCGGTGCTGCCTTCGATTTGGCTGCACACGTTATCAAACAGGTGGAAAGAGCCCGCCTCGACAATGATTCGTTCTCCATTTCTTCATTTGATCATCAATATCTGCGCCGGGTGAAGGAACTGCGTGCCGACATCGAGGTCAATGCGCTCATCGGTGAAAATCTCGCCAGACCTCAGGACTGGGGCGACTACGAATTCGCCGTTTATAACGCCAATGTCGATCTCATCGATATGCTTCAGCTGCAAAAAGCCTGGCGCCACGGCTGCCGGGTCAATCTCTACACCGTCAACCAGCTCGCCCAGATGCAACACTATCTCGAGATCGGTGTCGGAAAAGTCATCACCGACTACCCCCAACTCCTCAGCGGCCAGACCACCTCTGCTGCTGAGGACTTTCCCCTCCAGTCTCGCCGTTTTCAACCCTTCGCCGACAGGCTGAGCAGAGATATCCGCAATGACCTGGCAAAGGCCTTCGCTGTCTCATTGGCGAAAAACTCTCAGACCCCCTTCCGCAAGGTCGCCATGGAATATCGTGCCAGCGCCCCCGACTCCTGCTACCGCGACTATATAGACAACCGCCTTAAACGTTACAGCCGTGTCTTTAACCATATGCAGACCCTTCAGGCAGACACCCTCCGTCTGGCTCTCATGTTGTGGGATGAAAAGCTCTTTTTTGAGGTCCACGAAATACTCGAACCTGTCTGGCTGCAGGCCGAAGGGAATACCAGGCTTTTCCTGCAGGCCATGATACG
>JGI12109J20283_10241670_pt1 | contig 15659 bp, 8 predicted proteins | sample ElkSlonscriptome_12_FD_20283 | JGI IMG/M metagenome (IMG submission 20283)
CGACGGACGCTTGGAATTACAAACCAGAGTGACTGACCATTTGTAGGTTCGTCCAGTTTGCAATTCGGGTCGGTCTTTCGGCACTTGCAACTGTATCATCCCGGCTTGGGGAGAGTCTATCTGTTTCTCAAAGAGCGGTTCGGGAACGCCAGGTTCCACGAGAGCAAACCGCATCGGTACACCTTCAGGTACATGTGATAAGTACCAGAAAAAGGTAGGATGACCGGATGTGGTTTGTCCCGCATACTCTTCGGATGGGATCAACAATGTGACTAAATCGTCGGTTAACGATTGGCGACAGCCGCGTGAACCCGAGCCTATTGTCCGCCGTGGATTAGTTGCCACGGGTGGTATATATTGTTTAGACGAACGATGGGTTGACGTTTTGTTTAACTCTGCGTTGGCAGGTAAATCGTTCCAAATCGAGGTCAGAATTGCTAAATTCTTCGATGACGAAAAAATCCGGGGTTCAGGTAGGTCTAAAAAGCCGAACATTTGCAGGGAAACAATTGAAGCTGTCCCGGCAATGATGGTTACTAATTTTTGCCGAGTGGTGTTCATGAGATTAAGTCCTTCGTTTCATAAGGGTCTTTTTACAAAGGGTTGTGATGCACCTACTCCAGCTGTGGAAAAATTTTGCCTGAAGACTTTTGGACTCAATAGCGCTATTGGCTGACAAAATCTAAATCATTATACATCGCATTTTGAACAACTACAGCAAAATTTGATAAACGGCAGTTAACTGTTCGCGCCCTTTGAGTCTCACCTGACCGATTTGTTTTGTGGGGAATTGGTTGTGTAGATGCTGGTATGTTTCTTCATTGATTAAAATCCGGCAAATTCCTCCATCTAGAGTTTTATCGTAACTTTCTAATCGAGCCGCGATATTTACGCTATCTCCTAGGGTGGTGTAGTCAAGCCGTTGAGCATTCCCCAAGCTACCTGTGACGACATCTCCGGTGGCAATTCCCACGCGCATTGCTGTTTGCGGATAGCCTTGACGTTGCCATTCTTGATTCAGGGTTTGCAGTTTCTGTGCCATGGCTAACGCACAGTTTACCGCCGCGATCGCATCCTGGTCAATTTCGGCGGATGTCGTGCGTTTAATCGGTACACCAAACACAGCCATAACTGCATCTCCGATAAACTTATCCACAACACCGCCATGATCTAGCACCGTTCCCGCCATGGCATCCATATATTGATTCAGCCAAGCCATCAGCACTTCTGAACCCATATTTTCTGCTACTGTACTAAACCCTTTCAGGTCTGAGAACAGAACTGTGGCAGTCATCTTCTGACCACGTAGACGCCCTTCTTTGAGAAGTTGTTCGCGATCGCGCCAAATTGCTTCGGCGATTTGCTTGGTGACATGGCGACCGAATAAATTCATAACGGTGTGTCGCTCTTCACGCTCGAAGTTACCGATGTACCCTGTCGTTGCTGTAGCGGCACCCAATAACGCCAAAGCTGGGGGAATCACAGGAATCCACCAACTGCTGATGATAAAGGCTAAGTAGCTGCTCCCGACCAGACCGAAAAGTGCGAACAAAAGGCTAATTACTGTCCAACGAGGGAGTAATTTAGCTAAACCTCCTGCATCTCGCAACACCCAACATAGGGTTGCACCCGTCAAAGACCAGAGAAAAATCCAGATCCCTTCGATTGGTTCCGACCAAGTTTTCAGTCCAGAACGCCCTTGTAGGGCTGAACTCAGCAAGTGACTGATCATGTTAGCCTGAACTTCTATCCCAGGCGTTCGCTCTTGGGTAGCAATTTTATCACCACTATAGGGAGTGTAGAAGAAATCATTCAGGCTAGTGGCGGTTGCCCCAATTAAAACGAGGCGATCGCGCATTAAGTCTGGTGGTATCCGGTCTTCGAGTACCTCTGTCAATGACACCCTGGGAAAGGTACGAGCCGGACCCTTATAGTTTAACAAAATCTGGTATCCCCCGTCATCAGCACTCACATAACCACCATCATTTGCTGAAAAAGGTTGAAACGTCCCCTTTCCTAAATTAATCATTAGGGGATTCGTTTGGGAGGGTTGAGATATGATGTCTTGCTCTGCTAAATACATCAATGCCAATCTCATACTAAAAGAGAAGCTGACTTGATTGTTGTCTAGCATATAAAGCAATGATCGACGCAGTTTACCATCCGCATCAATCACCACGTTATTAAACCCAACTTGTTCGCGTTGATCTAGCACAGGTGGAGGAGCTACACTAGCGCTAGGATCTTGCTGATTAATTTTTTCTATCCCGATTAAATTGGGAGTTGTTTCAAAAACATTGACTAATTCGTCATGACCGGGCAAAACCGGTAAATCTCGATACAGGTCAAGACCAATCACTCTCGGGTTTTGCGCTTTAATTTTTTTGAGGAGTTCAGCCAGGACATTATCCGGAATGGGCCACTGTCCGACTTTTTTTAGATCCGCCTCACTAATTCCCACAATCAGAATTCGTTCATCCACAGGTTCTTGAGGACGCCAACGAAAATATTGGTCAAGAGCTGCCCATTCCCAAGTCTGTAAAAAGCCGAGAAGTCGCAATAGAATAACGAGTCCAGCCACACCAGGAGCAACCGTCCAGACGCCTCGCCCTGCCCAAATTTTTTGTTTAAGGTCTTTCCACATCTTATTTTTTAGCGCTCCTTGATGGTTAGAAAGCTAGATCTCTCTCCTTAACCTTATTCAAGGGCGAAGTAATTGGAACCGAAAAATTAGGTTTGAAGGAATCAATTTTTACTAAAACTTTAAATTTGCGCTCTCTGGAATACCATTTTTGGAAAATTATCCCTGATCAAGGCGCATCGCTATCATTGGTGTCAACTTACGCTGAAACCAGAGGGTGTAGGGGCGGGTTTTACCGATAACATTTTTTCACAAACCGATAACTTGACTAAACCCGCCCCGACTCCGGGAGCCTGTCAGTTTTGCCCATAAGTTCCAGTCGGTTGGGTAAAACTATCGCGCAGCCTATTCCTCTTGCGATGCAGCCTGATAGCAGATTAAATCATCAGCATTCGCGATCGCCACCAGTTCCGGAGCAGTACCCACGACGACACGTCCATCAGACGTTACCATCATACCCTGAGCTTCTTGAATTGGGTCGCCCGGTTTCCAGAAACTGGGAGTTGAGGATTGAGGATTGACCATTGGCGCAGTAGCTTGTTGTCCAGCATCGCCAGTAATTCCCTGAACCTGAGTCACGGAATAGTTACCCTGCAACGGATCATAGGGGTTATTTGGCAAACCCCCCGTACCTGTAACGATAAAGCTACCTTGCTCCTTATTGCGGTGGGTAAGACAACTATCAGCAATCACTTGGTCTGGTGGCAAAAAATTGGTTGATAGTGGCGAGAGAGAATCTTGATTCAAATTCAGAGAGGATATGAATAAATTACCCGTATCACCGCTACCCAATGCTTCTACTGAAATATCCACTCGATCATTACCCCGAAATGGCTCAAACGAACCTGGGTTGCGACCTACAGCCGTCCCTTGACCACTGGAGAAAAAGTCTGCCAGAAACACGGGAGAGATGATGGTGATATTACCGCCCCTGCCATCAACAGCATTTGCCAGAATATCACTATCTTCTAGGGCGATAAACACATCGGAGTCAATCGTGATATTGCCGCCGCCGCCAACACTCTCAAAAACGCTGCTACTAATCAAGCTACTGTCACGTAGGCGAATATCTTCAGCATTGATATCGATGTCACCTCCACCAGCTTTAGTTGAGGTCGCTCTGATTTCTCCACCATCTCGAAGTCTCAAGTTATTGGTGGTAATTTCTAAATTTCCCGCATCGCCTGTTCCTTCACTAGAAACTTCTAAGGTACTGGCAATAACTTGATCATTTTTTCCAATACCTGTGCCAATAATTTCTACAGACTCTGAAGCATCTACCGTTAAAGTTCCTCCTTGACCACCACTGGAAGTGGCAGCAGATACTTTAGCTCCATCTCGAATAATCAGTTCTCTAGTCGTAATTTGCAAGTTGCCAGCATTTCCGTCAGTGAATGTTGCTACACTCAACCCACTCGATCCAACTGTTGGGGAACTACCAATAATTTCTACGGAATCCGAAGCAGTTACAGTTAAGTTTCCACTTCGACCTTTGGAGTTTTGCTGATCGAATGGAAGAGAGCTAGTAGCTACGCCAGCACCGTCTCGGATAATTAATCGTCGAGTTGTAATATTCAAGTCTCCTGCATTTCCACTACCGATTGTGCCAGTATTTAAGATAGTGGAATCATCACCATCTGCTGAAGTACCAATCAATTCAATCAACTCTGAAGCGGTTACTGATACAGTTCCAGCCGATATTTCTCCTATGGTGGTGGACGCAAGTAGTGAGCCATCAATGAGCGTTACCTGCCTACCTTGTATTTGAATATCACCACTTCCGATATCTACACCTGTGAAAAAACCCAGATCAGTCACATCAATGGTTGCCTCTTGCGATAGATGAATATCTTGAAAATTATCAGCATTTTCATAGTTTAGAGCAAAACCTCGATTTGTAGATCGTAGATTAACTAAACTGTTGCTAGAAACACTACCTACCTCAACTCGCCCTCCTGGTGCCGTCAGATTGCCACCCTCTAGCAGAACTTCACCACCAACAAGTGCCAAAGTTTTACCAGACTTAACTTCTAGACCTGCTGGTCTAAAAGTTACTTGATTCTGACCCACTTGAGCGCGGTTGACAATACGTCCTGGGAAGGTTCCAAATTGTAGTCCGACTGGTACACTGACGGTGAGTAATGAGGCTGAAGGGTTAGTCGCGCTGAACTCTGTGCCATCAGCAAACTTTATGCTATTCGCTGTGGTGGCAATCAAGGAACCACCCAAATCTAGCGACGCATTAGAACCAAAGATAATTCCATTGGGATTGAGGAGGAATAGATTGGCACTACCTTTAGCTGTGAGTAAGCCATCAATAGTCGAGATTGAGCCACCTGTCACACGGCTGATGATGTTCTGGACATCTAACGCATTGTTAAATATAGCCTGTCCATCCGTTGGTACAGAAAACTCATCGAAACTATGGAAGAGATTATTTCCGAAGCGCGTGCCTTCAGTAATGGTGAATATAAGATTATCGACAGTATTAACCTTCGTGGAAGTCGATAATGTTTCATCTGGAGCCATTTGCGCGTGAGTCGAGCTAACTGGAATTAAAAAGCAGCAGGAAATAATTGGCAGTAGCCAGAATGGAGAGTTGTGTCTTTGCATACGAGTACATTAGGATTCCCTAACCAAAGTTTAACAACTTTTCGATCAAGTCTTAAAGTACTCCTGAACTCTTAAGTAGATGCTATACTTGGCATTACGTATTCAATTTAGCTGTGTTAATTAAGCGGCAACCCTTTTACCAACAAAATTGTTGCCCAAAATATCTCCTACAGAAATCTGGCTGAGTCGCATCCTCTATCTGCTGTTGAGGACTCACAGGCTGGTCTTGCCTAATTCTATTCTCCATGTTGGAATTGGCGGTAACAGGAGCTGCTCCAACTTGAGTAGAAAATGTTAAGCTGAGAGCGATCGCGGTAGATGCAACGAGTTTCATTTTTCTTTTCTCCGAGTAGATGTACGAACCTGTGAGCTTGGTGTGATTAACCTAGCCCTAAAATTTTGAGAGATAAATTGCTCTTATCAGAGACTTGTTATTCAGTTCTTGGAGTTACCCTGTCAGTGACGCACCCGATTAGTCGAAATTTGAGAGAAATCTTTTTCTGTCACTGCTCTATAATTAAACTATAGCAAGAGAAAAGACAGAATCTGTGATCTTTATCAAAGCTTCATTGAGAGTTCATACAGCCTTAATAAGTGCCTCTTATGGCTTAAGTTTTCTTTACAGAAGTTCTGGAGTAAGGAGTACACCGAAGTTACGGTGTTAGATGAAATTAAACGTAATACCCAAAACTGTAGACTATAGGCTATGACTGTAGTTGAACCGAAATACATTTGAAATACATCCTGGGTTTAGTGGTGTTTGAGTTACGGTTATCAGTGGCATCGGATTAAATTATTCGTCGAGCCGGATTGGACTTCTCTTTTCCGTCCAAGAGAGATATATCGATTCTTCGCTAGAGGGTTGCAACAGTGAAATCCTTATGGTGCATGGGTTGCTTTTTATTCTTTTGTCAGAGTTTTTTAACAAAGTAAGTTTATGTTAAGAGTTGTAATGTAAGATTTGCTTATATTAAGGATTATGACGCAATACTTCGTAACATTAAACACATTAAAGATCTCAATCGTGAAAATTCGGTGAAAGGGAAGTCAACTCAGTCTCATCTGATAAAGTGTACAGCCATCTCAAGAGACTATTTCGGGCTGGCGGCACAAAGCCGAAACCGCAAAGCCCATCAATGCTTTGAGCAGCATAGACATTGGCTCATCTTCAAGGACATAAGGTAAAACCCTTTCATACCCTTGCACCACTATCAAGGAAAATGTATCATTGCTTCCCCAGCTCCCCCTGCTTCCCCTGCTTCCCCTGCTCCCTACCTCCCCACAAGACTTGCAGACCCTAATTTTTTTCTACCTGAAGCGCCGTGTCTGGAAAATCGCTGAAAAGTCCATCAATTCCCAGCCGATAGAATTGCTGATACTCCAACTTAGGATTACCTTGATAGTCGGGGGCGAGAAAAACCTCTTCATTGCGGAATGTCCAGCCATGAACCTGCAAACCCTGAGCATGAGCGTCATCGAGTAACAAAGTGGGGGGTAATAAGTAACCATCCGCCCCCGTGGGTACAATTAAACGTTTGTTGACCCCGATCGCATCTGCATAATCAGCAATTTCCCTTAACCCCTGAGGCGTTACCAGATCTCGATACGTCCGACTGCTATTGTCATGGTGTTGAGGATGAGCAATAAAATCGTAGGGTTGACCGATGTCATTCACTAACTGTACCAAGGATACATCGGTGATTTGCTTGAGCGCTTTCAAGTTCGCCGTTTCAAAGGATTGGATGAACACAGGGGAAGTGCGATCGCCCAATCCGTACTGGTTGAGGATATTTACCAACGGTTCTTCTAACGAGAGTCCGATCGCGGTAAAGTAGGTGGGATGCTTAGTTTCTGGATAAATGCCAATCATGCCTCCAGTAGCAGCACTTTGGCGTTGAACTAGCTCAATAATATCAACCAGAGTAGGGATATCAAACAACCCATCGAATTCTGTCGAACGCAGGTGAGGTAATCGTTCTTTGACTCGTAGAGTTTTTAGTTCTGCTAGCGTAAAGTCCTCAGTAAACCAACCCGTGACAGTTTGCCCATCAATCATTTTAGTGGTTTGGCGATCGCGAAATTCTGGACGAGTCGCCACATCGGTAGTACCCGAAATTTCGTTCTCGTGACGCGCCACTAATACCCCATCCTGTGTGATCACCAAATCGGGCTCAATGTAATCCGCCCCCATCTGAATCGCTAATTCATAAGCCGCGAGGGTATGTTCGGGACGATAGCCACTTGCGCCTCGGTGAGCAATCACCAAAGGACAGGAATTTTTGTCACGCGATCGCATCCTTATATATATACCCCTCTTTTTATTGTCTTCTCCCCAGAGGCACCATGGCGCATCTGAAAAATGCACCCCCTGCTCCCACAGAAGGGCGGGTTTAGTTCATTTAGGGGTTGTCTCCAAAATGCTATCGGTAAAACCCGCCCCTACAACCCGGCTCCTGGAGCGATCTCAACCGAAAACTTTTCGAGCGACTGAACTGAGCTTACCACGGTAGTATTTCCCCCTTCGCGTGCCAAAACGTACCAGAATTTTCCAAGTTGAGCTGATCAATGCGGGCTAAAAGTCCCTGAACAGCTTCCTGGGGAGGAATACCATTATGACCTGTCATATCTGTACTCACCATACCCGGATGGAGAATAGCCACGGGAATTTGACGGGGTTTTAAATCAATTGACAGAGACTTACCCGCCATGGAAACAGCGACTTTAGACATGCGGTAGCCGTAAGAATTACCAGAAGTGTTATCTTCAATAGAACCCATGCGGCTAGTCATGATCGCCACCTTAGCACCCGTACCCAAATTGGGGAGTAAAGCTTGGGTGACACGCAACGCGCCCAACGCATTAACCTCAAATTGCTGCCGGATGGCATCAAAGTCAAGCTGGGGGAGAGTATTTTTCCGCAAAATTCCGGCATTGTTAATCAATACATCGAGAGGAGTATTCTTTAAACGTGATGCTAAGTCAGCAACAGAGTCATCTGAGGTGACATCAATCCCCGCCTCCACCCGGATGCCCAAGCTGTCGAGGGCTTCAGACGTTTTTCGACAAACTGCGATCGCCGTTTCTCCTCGTTCGGTTAGCTGTCGGCAAAACTCTAAGCCGATACCTCGGTTTGCGCCTGTTACTAAATAAGTTGCCATATTTATCTTTAATCTCCTGTATAAGTGGGTGGACACAATTAAAGTTAACGGTTGAGATTAGGGAACAGGGAACACCTCGACTTCGCTCGGTGTCCCGGCTCAAAGAGTTCCCAAACGCTTCTCGCATCGCGTCTCTACATTGCTCCCCCAGCTCCCCCCGCTCCCCCAGCTCTCCCAGCTCCCCCAGCTTCCCCAGCTCCCCCAGCTCCCCCAGCTCCCCCAGCTCCCCCAGCTCTCCCAGCTCCCCCAGCTTCCCCAGCTTCCCCTGCTTTTAGCCCTTAAGTTGACACCAATGCGGTAAAACCCGCCCCTACATCCCCGCGCTAAAATCGCCGCCTATATTCAATAATCGCCCGACTATCCCCGGAAAAATCAGTCCCCCCTCGCAATAACACATTATCATTCAGCCGATAACGCAGATTGTATTGGAACGGTTCCCCAGTCGTTAACTCCTTCAACACAGAAACCGAGAAATTTTGGCTGATATCAATCCCCGCTTCAGCCGCAAATCCCAAACTCGAAGCCCGTTCTTCATCATCGGGAATAATCGTCGGAAATAGACGAAACTCACTCAACGGTAACGCATCCGCAATAAAATTACCCACAGGTCCCAAAACCGCTGAACCCGCCAAATTCGCCAACCCCAACGTACTATCCCCTCGCCCTAACGTATCCACAAATCCCCCACCCAACATCGCCACAATTTCCGCTTCGCTGCGTGCAGGTGTACTCGTCAATTCCAACCGATCCTCCAGTTGAGACGCCGGTCCTTCCACCTGGGCGACAACCCGAACCGTTTGCACCGCGCCCAACTCAAAATCAGGCACATCAGCAATTTCGGCCGTCTGGGCGTTTGTCGGGAGTCGCCGTTGGGTCGCTTCCGCCACTGATGTGACTAAACGTACATTTAAATAGGGATCAAGTCCTTGACCCGGAATAAATTCTGCCGTATTTTGCCCCCGTGCCAACCGGAATTGAGTAGTAAATAAATTTACCTGACCCCGCGTTAACCGAATCACACCATCGGGTCTTAAATCTTCTAAGGTTCCATTCAGTTTTAGAGTCCCTTCGGCGAGGAAATTCAAAATCGGTGCCTTTCTAATTTGAATATCTTCCACCAGGGTAATTTTTAAGTCATTAAACTCGAAAACAATACCCTCCTCCGTGTCACCCCCAGTTCCCACAGCAGTTCCCGCACCGCCATCTTGCTCAGGTAGTGGTACAGTACCATCAACTAAGTTAATTTCACCACCAATCGTGGGATTCAACGCTGTCCCCGTTAGCACCACCTGACTTTGTTGGATCTGACCTCGATATAGGGCTTTCAGGTTAATTGCCAGTTCCCCAATATTCACGGTTAGTGGATTTGGCTGAGGAATGGGCTGGGAGATGGGTAGGGTTCCGGCTGCGGTAACTTGACCGCCACCATAGTTCGCCGTCAAGCTATTCACATCAACCCGGTCAAAGTTGAACTCAATTTCCCCCGTCACATCAGTCAGCGGTTCGGGGAGGGCTTGCGAGGCAATCGTCGCCCCTTCTACGATCGCAGTTCCCTGTGCTCTCACTCCTCTGGGACGACCTTCTTCTTGATCAAAGCTGCCTTGAATATCCAAATTAACCCTTCCGGTTCCCCCTCTCCAGACAACTTGCTGGCGGGTAAGGATATTTAATAAAGCCAACCCCTCGTCTTCCACATTCACACTCAGGCGAAGTTCCTCACTCTCTGGGGCGACGGCATCGGGAACGGGTAACTGGTAAGGGATACTCCCCCGAACCACCAATTGAGCATCACCCGCGTCTGTGGGTATACTTTCAGCTAAGAACCGCAAGCGGGCATCACTGTAACTGAAACTCCCCTGCAAGGTTTCAATCGCTTCTTGATTCAGCGTCGCGTCAGTTACCGTCACTGATCCTCTGGCTTGAGGATTCTCTAAACTCCCCGAAAGCGTCGCCGTGGCGTCCAGATTTCCACTAAAAAAGCCGATCGCAGGCGGTAAATCCACCACGTCTCGGATTAGGGCGATGGGGAAGTTTTCTAGGCGTAACTGACCCGATTGTGTCTCGCCACCAATCGTCCCGGAAAATGTAGCAAAACTTTCTCCTGATCGCAAGGTAACCGGAAGCAGCGTCAGTACCCCCTCTTGGAAGCTGCCTTGAAGCGTTGCCTGATTAACCTGATAATCACCCCATTCCCAGTCTTGCCCCTCGATATCAAATTTGGCATTAATTCCCGATGCCAACGAGCCACTAATCCGTACCGTACCGCTAAACGTGCCATCTAACTCGTCTAAATCCGGCAGAATCTCAGCTTCTTCCTCCGCCTGTTGCCGTTGTCGCAGTAGAGTTTCAATTTCTGAGAGACGGCGCAGTTGGGTGTGTAATTTGGCTTGGGGCATTCCCACTTGGGCGATATCCAAGGGTGCGGTGGGGGTGGTGGGTGGTGTTGTGGTCAAGTCGATTAACTGTAAACCCGCGACTAGGGTTTCCAGTTGTCCCTGTTCGATATTCAGCGTCCCTTGAAACTGGGGACCCGTGGGTGTTTGTTGAATTCGACCTGATAGGCTATACAGATTTTCCCCTGGTGTCGCTTCCCCTGGCAAACGACTGCCAAAAATTGGACCGGTTAATTCCACTTGGTCTAACGCCACGTCAAAGGTATTCAAATTAATTGCGACTTCCCCAGAAATATCACCCACCAAGGGTTGAGTCTGTAGGGCGGCAGGCACCGGGGCGATATCTTTAATCAAGGCGATGGGAATATTTTCTGTATTCACCCGTAGCACATTACCCTGGCGCGTCCCGGTAGCGATCGCATCCCCGCGACGAATGTTAAAGGAAACAGGAAGATAATCCGATCCCAGGGCTAATTCAATCTGATCGGTCTCACCTTGGAGATCGAGTTCCACACCTTCTCCCGGTATCACCCTCACTGGACCGGCGAGTTCCTCTTCAAAGGTCAACCCACTAACCGCAAAATCCGCCAGTTCCACATTCCCCTGAACACGGGGATTCGTCACTGTCCCGGCAATTGTACCCGTAAAATCCGCCAATCCCGCCACATCCACATCCGCTGCGGCTGGGGGTAAATACGCCGAGAGTTCGCTTAACTCTAAGTTATTTGCCGCCACATCTAGGTTAAAATTCCCCACCGCCCCAATTCCCTGATCCAACTGGGCGGGATTCACCCCAATAAACCCACTCGCAGACAGTCCCTCGGCGGTCAACTGTTGCAGGTCTATCCCTTGACCTGTCCAGCGAAATGTGGTATTCACAGGACGATCAATTAAAGCAAATCCTTGACTAAATCGCAGTTGACCCGCCGCCGTTAGCGATCGCGCGATCGCTTCTGGGGTTAATGTCTCTAAATTGGTGGAAACATCCAGATTCCCGCTGACCGTTCCTGTCAACTGTTCCCCAAACCGTGCCAATTCAATCCCGTCCGGGTTTAACTGGGCTTGTAGCGTCCCATTATTTAACTGTAATGCCGTCGCCCTCACCGTACCCCCAGCCACGGCTAATCTGCCCTGACCTTGGGCTTGAATCTGATCCAGTGCCACCTTCTCAAGCGATCCTGACAGGTCAAAATTTCCCGCCAACACTCCAGCAAACTGCGGCGGTAATTCCGGCGCTAACCTCGCCAACTCCAGTCCCGCTGCTTGCACATCTGCCTGCCAACGTCCGGCGGCGAGATTAATCTCCCTTGCCCGGACGACACCCCCTGCCAGGTTAACTAAAGCATTTCCATCCCCCCGAATCGTTTCCAGCGCCACCTGATCCAAACTCCCGGACAGATTCATAATTCCGGTTAAATTCCCCGACAATTGCGACGGTAGCTGAGGCACAACCCCTGCCAATCCCACACGATTCGCCGCCACTGTCGCTTGCCAACGACCGGCATTTACATCCAAATTCGACACTTGAACCGTTCCCCCACCCACATTCAGTTGTCCCTCCCCGGCTACATTAATCGCTGATGGGGAAAACTCATCCAAGGAACCCGACGCCACAAACGTACCACTAAACGGCGACTCCAGTTGCGGCGGTAATTGCGGCACAAATTCTGCCAATTGAATCCGATTCGCGTCTATTCGGGCTTGCCAACGCCCCTTGTCTAGAGTCACCTCCTCCAGATTAATCTGTCCCCCAGCCGCCGTTAGCGTCACTTGACCAATCCCACTAATCCCGGAAACAGAGGGATTTGCCAGAGAACCAGACAGGGCAAACGTGGCGTTAATTGGTTCTTGTAGGGCGTCCGGAATTTGCGGGGCTAACTCTCCCAACTGCACCCCATTGGCATCAACATTAGCCCGCCAGCGCCCTTGAGAGAGTTGGATATTCTCCACGCCAATCGTTCCCCCTGCCAGATTCAGGCGTCCCTTACCCTGGGCGCGAATCTGGGATAAGGCAAACTGATCCAAAGGGGTTGATAGGGTAAACTGACCCGCTACCGTCCCCTGAAATTGCGATGGTACATCAGCTAGTTGAGACAGTTCCACCCCCTGGGCTTGGATTAAGGCGGTGAGACGATTATCCAGAACTTGCAGATTCGTCGCCGTGACTGTACCCCCAGCCGCTTGCACCGTCGCCTTTCCCGTGGCGCGGATGTTTTGAGGATTATCCAAGGGACCAAAAATTCTGGCAGTTCCGGAGACAGGACCAACGGGAATCGGTAGGGTGGTGTTGTAGGTTTTCGCCAGTGCAGCAGTTGGCAGGTTATTGGCTTGCACGTTAAATTGTAATCCTCCCTTTTCCCCCAGTTCAATCACACCTTCTCCAGTAATTTTGCCGCCGATGGCGGGTTGGGCTTGCAAGTTGCGAACGGCAAGGCGGGTGGGATCTTGGGGTTGGGCGGGTGTGGTGAGGGTAAAATCGGTACTGATCGTGCTGAAGGTGACGCGATCAATCTGAGTCGGTTTCGTGGTGACGGCTTCTCCCTTAACCACAGGTTGAGTCAACGAACCTGTGACTAGCAGGGCGGCTTTGACTTCTCCAGAGAGGGGAACGGGCGTGTCTTCCAGATTAAAGGTTTGCAAAACGGTCTTGATTTGTACCGCTTGGGTTTGGGCGGTGAGATTAAATCCTGTCTCTAGATCCACGCTACCATTGGCGGTGGCGGGAATTTGCCCGAATTGGGTGGTTACATCTTCTAAGCGAATGGTTGTCTCTTTGAAGCGTAATCGCCCATTGGTATTGGCAAAGGCTTGGGGAAGTTGGGGAACTTGGGCGGTTACGTTGTTCAGGGTGGCGTTTCCCAGAAACTGGAGGGGTTGATCGGGTTTAACCGTAATTTCTAAATCCCCACCAACATTACCCGCATTCACGTCTAAGGGTAGGGGAATCAGCCGATTCAGGGTACTAGCATTGACATTTTGCCCATCAACTTGTAAGTGGGTGGTGCTAGTGGGGAAGAGGTGTTCGCCCTGTAGGTTAAAGGTTCCGCCACTAGCGATTTCACCTTGGACATCGAAGCGAATGATGTCATTGTCTTGTAAGAATTGACTACTTCCTTGGGGAATTGCGATCGCGACGGGGGATTGGGGCTTGCCTTCCGTGGATCGAGGCACAAGCTGCACATCGGCATTCCGCACCCCTAACTGTTGCAACTCTACCTCAATTGGACCGGGTTCTCCTTGCTCTTTAAGTTCCAAGGGCATCCATGAGCCATCAACGGCTTGTTCTATATAGACATCAGGTTCAATTAGGGTAACGTTTAATTCTAACCGACGGTCGAATATAAGGGGAAGTAAATCATACTGAACTTCCACCGCTTCAATCGAGGCGCGATCGGGTTCAGTATCCGTCGGGGGTAAGGCGGCGCTATCAAACCGCAACCCAGTCAGGGAAAAGCGTTCAACGTCGCCAATTTCCACGGGGCGTTGCAGGAGTTGGGTGAGGTTTCTCGCCACCAAGGGTGCCAACATCTGTTGGATAAAATACCACGCAAAACCCATCCCCCCAGCGATTCCCACCAGCAGGATGATACTGATCCCAATTAACCAACGCCGACGTCGCGATCGCCTGGGAGGTGGAGATTCTGGTTGTTCATTGGAATTGGATTCCGGTTCGTTATTGGGAGGGGGTACATTGGTCATAGTCCTTAATTCACGCTGGGAAAGAGGAGGCGGTTAGGTTGCTGGGTGAGTGCGATCGCTAGCTAATGTCAGTCAGGGAAGGCTTAGTTTTTTACTATAGACGGATACTAGAATACGCCAATTCCCCCCATAGGGGTAGATGACTAAGTGCAGTCAAGGGAAGATGGGGAAGCTGGGGGACACCTCGACTTCCCTCGGCGTGTTAGCTGGGGAAGCTGGGGGAGCTGGGGAAGCAATGTAGAGACGTAACAGGCTACGTCTGGAAGATGGGGAAGATGTTAGCTGTTGGCGTTATTTCTGCCTTACGTCAGTTCTGCTGTCTTGTCATCAAAACCTGAGAATGTCAGGATTTGTAAATTTATTCCTCCAGAAATAGACGAGCATTACCGCAAAAAGTATCATTAGATACAGAAATATAATCTACCTGAGAGTTTTGACTCAGATCAGTGCAGTGGATCGGTGGGTAGGTTGCGGTAATCACATTGATATAATCTTATGGATGTCGAGACAGCGATCGATTGGGATGAAGCCTTTGAATATCTACCCGGTTCTCTGGTGGAATTGAAGCACCAACCAGGAACCACACATCGTATTGACTTTTATGAACCCATGATGGTTCCCCCGATCTGGTTAGTGGATGATCCACGTCCCCGCTATCCCCACGAGTTAAGGATCGTATCACGCCTGAATGAGCGGGTTTGTTCATTAGAGTCTCAAGCCGTTTAAGCGCAGAAGGCTTGTTTGATCTGACAATCAAACTGAGACGCAGAAAAAACAAAATGACTTGTAGGGGCGGGTTTTACCGTTATCTGTGGCGACAAACCTCCTAATTCAATAAACCCGCCCTGCTCCCAACCATTAATGTTTATAATCCAGTTGGTGTAGGCTCTAGGTGAGTGGGTCGAGTTCCGTGAATTCTCTTCGCCTAGGCTTATTGAGGGCTAAAGCCCTGACTACGAACTGCAGAAACAACAAAATGACTTGTAGGGGCGGGTTTTACCGTTATCTGTGGCGACTAAACCTCCTAATTCAATAAACCCGCCCTGCTCCCAACCATTAATGTTTATAATCCAGTTGGTGTAGGCTCTAGGTGAGTGGGTCGAGTTCCGTGAATTCTCTTCGCCTAGGCTTATTGAGGGCTAAAGCCCTGACTAC
>JGI12109J20283_10682504_pt1 | contig 15656 bp, 24 predicted proteins | sample ElkSlonscriptome_12_FD_20283 | JGI IMG/M metagenome (IMG submission 20283)
AGCCACAGCAGGAACATGGTGCCGCCGACAAGGCTGATCACTGCGCCGATGCGGAACACATAACCGGGGCTGACCACAGCTGCGATATTCGACTGGCTGGCAAAGCTCTCAAGACCCGCAGCTAGAAAATAGCCCTGGATCGCACACAGGAAAACCGTGCCATACCGTGTGTACTGGTTCAGCTTTTGCCGTCCCGTCGCGCCCTCTTTCTTGAGAGCGGACAGCGTCGGATGCAGCGCGGATGCCATCTGCACGACGATAGACGCGGTAATATATGGCATCACGCCGAGCGCGATGAGACTCATACGCTCAAGGCTACCGCCTGAAAATGTGTTGAACAGGTCGAGGATCCCGCCCCGGCCCAAATCCGCGAGGTTCTGCAGCGCCGCCGGGTTCACACCGGGCAACGGAACAAAGCTCAGAAAGCGGAAAACGATCAGCGCCCCAAGGGTAAACCAGATGCGCTGACGCAACTCTGTAGCCTTGGCAAAATTGCCAAGATTAAGGTTGCTGGCGACGTTATCGGCGCGTGATGCCATTGTGTTCTAAATCCTGATCTTGTGCCGCACTTAATGCTGGCTCAGAGCGGATACGTAGGGAGCGGAAGCCCGAATGTCGAACCCCCGCCCTACGCTTTTGTCAGATTATTTGCTTTTCGCAGCCTTGGCCTCGGCCTTTGCGGCCTTGACTTCAAGGTTGGTCGGCGCGGTCACTTCGACGCTGCCACCGGCCTTTTCCACGGCTGCCACAGCACCTTTGGTAGCGCCGGTCACGACGAACTTGACCTTGGCTGTGATCTCGCCCTTGCCGAGCAGACGGACACCGTCCTTGCCATCGCGAACCAGCCCGCATTCGCGCAGGGCCTCTTCGGTGACATCTTTCTTGGCATCAAGCTTCTTGGCGTCGATCCATTTCTGGATCATGCCAATGTTCACTTCGGCGTAATCCTTGCCAAACGGGTTGTTAAAACCACGCTTGGGAAGGCGCATGTGAAGCGGCATCTGACCGCCTTCAAAGCCCTTGATCGCAACGCCGGAACGGCTCTTCTGGCCCTTCTGACCGCGTGCGGCAGTCTTGCCCTTGCCCGAACCGATACCACGGCCCACACGCATACGCTCTTTACGGGCGCCAGCATTGTCACGGATGTCTGTAAGTTTCATAATTGCACTCGCTTTCGCTTTTGTTCGCGCTGTAGAAAGTCAGGCCTCGCATTAATGCGAGGCCTGAGAGATATTTAGTCGACCACCTGCACCAGATGCGAGACCTTGGCGATCGCGCCGCGTACCTCGGGGGTATCAGTGCGCTCAACGACCTTGTGCATCTTGTTCAGACCCAGACCGATAAGAATCTGGCGCTGGCTCTCGGGGCGACGGATCGGCGAACCGATCTGCTTGATCTTGATGGTAGCCATCTGAGATTACTCCGCAATTGCCGCAGCGTCGGCTTCCGCCTCGGCTGTGCTCGCACCACCACGACCCAGAAGGTCGGCGACTTTCTTGCCGCGGCGCTGCGCAACCGACTTCGGCGAAGTCTGGTTCTGCAATGCCTCGAACGTGGCGCGGATCATGTTGTAGGGGTTCGACGTGCCGACCGACTTGGTGACGACGTCTGCCACGCCAAGGCTTTCGAACACGGCACGCATCGGACCACCGGCAATGATGCCGGTTCCCGGAGGCGCCGAGCGAACGGTGACCTTACCTGCGCCAAAACGTCCGTTGACGTCATGATGCAGGGTGCGGCCTTCCTTGAGCGGGACGCGGATCATCTTCTTTCGCGCAGCAGCGGTTGCCTTGGTGATCGCTTCAGGCACTTCACGTGCTTTACCGTGGCCAAAGCCAACGCGGCCTTGACCGTCACCGACCACGACGAGGGCTGCGAAACCAAAGCGCTTACCACCCTTCACCGTCTTTGAGACGCGGTTGATGTGCACGAGCTTTTCGATGATGCCGTCATCTTCTTCCTCGCGGCGACCACGGTTGCCATCACGGCCCCCGCGACCACGACCACGACCACCGCCATCACGGTTGCCACCACCACGACCGCCGCGCTGCCCACCCTGTTGGCGGGGACGGCCTTCAGCACCCTGAGCGGGAGACTGGTTGTCAGCCGCTTCGCTAGGCGTTTTCGCAACGGCGGGAACTTCCGCCTCCGCCTTCGCCGCAGCCGCTTCGGGCGTTTCTGTCACGGCCGGAGCCGTGTTTTCGTTTTCCGTTTCCGGTGTCTTGTTCTCGTCAGCCATCATCAGAACTCCAGCCCGCCTTCACGGGCGGCATCGGCCAGCGCTTTCACGCGGCCATGAAACAGAAACCCGCCGCGATCGAACACGACAGTGGTGACGCCAGCCTTCTTGGCGGCTTCGGCGATGTCCTTGCCGACCTGCGTAGCAGCATCGATGTTGGCGCCGGAGACCTTCACGCCGAGCGTCGATGCGGCGGCCACGGTGCGACCCTCGGCATCATTTATGATCTGCGCGTAGATGTGGCGGCCTGTGCGGTGAACCGACAGGCGCGGCTTGTCGCCCGAACGCGCCCGCAAAGCGGTGCGCACACGGCGGCGACGGCGTTCAAAGAGAGAAAGCTTTGCCATCTTACTTCTTCTTCCCTTCCTTGCGGAAGATATACTCGCCGCGATACTTGATACCCTTGCCCTTATAGGGTTCAGGCTTACGGAATTCGCGGATTTCAGCAGCGAACTGGCCTACGGCCTGCTTGTCGATGCCGCTGATTTCGACAGTGGTTTGGTCCGGGGTTTTCACCTCAATACCCTCGGGCACGGCCAGATCGACATCGTGGCTGAAGCCCAGTTCCAGCTTGAGCGTCTTGCCCTGCGCCTTGGCACGATAACCAACACCAGTAATCTCCAGGGTCTTGGTGAAACCGTCCGTGACGCCCTCAACAAGGTTGGCAACCAAGGTGCGGTGCATACCCCAAAAGGAGCGTGCCAACTTGGTGTCGTTAGCAGGGTTTACCTTGATCTCGTCGCCCTCGACCTTGTAGTCGATATGATCGGACAGACCCATTGTGAGCGCACCCTTCGGGCCTTTCACGCTGATCATGCCGTTGTCGACCGAAGCGCTAACACCGCCCGGAATCGCAACAGGCCTTTTACCAATACGGCTCATCAGAACACCTCCGCGAGCACTTCGCCACCGACATTGCTCTCACGAGCTTCGGCATCCGAAAGGACACCGCGCGGGGTCGAAACGATGGTGATACCAAGGCCGTTGCGCACCGTCGGGAGCTCTTTCGAACCCGAATAGACGCGGCGGCCCGGCTTGGAAATGCGGCTAACATGCTTGATCGCAGGTTCACCTTCGAAGTATTTCAGTTCAATCCGCAGTGCGGCGTGCTTGCCCGTGCTGTCTTCGGAATAGCCACGGATATAGCCTTCGCGCTGAAGCACTTCGAGAACATTCGCACGCAACTTGGAAGCCGGCGACAGGACAGAGTCCTTCTTCGCCTGCTGGCCGTTGCGGATACGGGTGAGCATGTCACCCAGAGGATCGGTCATAGCCATTTATCAGGTCCTCACCAGCTCGACTTGGTCACACCCGGGATAAGGCCCTTGTTAGCCAGATCACGGAGCTCAATACGATTGAGACCAAACTTGCGATAATAGCCGCGCGGGCGGCCGGTGGTGGCGCAGCGATTGCGCACGCGGGTCGGATTCGCATTACGCGGAATCTCGGCCATCTTCAGGCGCGCAACCAGACGTTCGCTTTCATCAAGCGTATCGTCGTCGGCAATTGCCTTCAGCTTTTCATACTTCGCTGCATACTTCTTAACGAGAGCCTTGCGCTTCTCGTTCTTGTTGATCGAACTCAGTTTCGCCATTGGACTTAAGCTCTCTTCTTTCGTGTCTTGTTCATGAGCACGGCTTACGCCGCCTCTTTTTGTTGACCAGCTTCACCCTCAAACGGGAAGCCGAAGAGACGGAGCAATTCGCGCGCCTCTTCATCGGTATTCGCAGTCGTGGTGACAATGATGTCCATGCCACGAACCTTCTCGATCTTGTCGTAGCTGATCTCGGGGAACACGATCTGCTCTTTGAGACCCATTGCGTAATTCCCGCGGCCATCGAACGACTTGGCGTTCAGACCGCGAAAGTCACGAATACGCGGCATGGCCACGGTCACGAGACGGTCGAGGAATTCGAACATACGCTCCCGGCGCAAGGTAACCTTGCAACCGATTGGCATGCCTTCGCGCAGTTTGAACTGTGCGATCGACTTCTTCGCCTTGGTGATAACCGGCTTTTGACCGGCGATCAGCGCCATTTCCTCAGCCGCGGTTGCGACCTTCTTCTTGTCCTGGCTCGCTTCGCCCACACCCATGTTGAGCGTGATCTTCTCGATTTGCGGGACCTGAAGACGGTTTGTATAACCGAACTTTTCAGTCATGGCCTTGACGATTTCCTCGTCAAACTTTGCCCGCATGCGGGGTGTATAATCAGCCATCAATCGTCTCCCCACTCTTTACAGCGACGCGAACCTTCTTGCCATCCTTCTCTTCAAAACGGACGCGGGTCGGCTTGCCATCCTTGGGATCAGCCACAGCTACCTTGGAGATGTTCATCGGTGCCGGATACCGGTCAATGCCACCTTGCGGGTTCTGCTGGCTGGGCTTGCGGTGACGTGCGATCACGTTGACGCCTTCGACAACGATCTTGCCCTCTTTGGGCAGGACCTGCTGGACTGTGCCGGTGCGGCCCTTNTCCTTGCCGGAAAGCACGACAACACTATCGCCCTTCTTAATCTTAGCAGATGCCATGGTCAGAGCACCTCCGGAGCGAGGCTGATGATTTTCATGAAGCCGCGACCACGCAGTTCACGAACCACAGGACCAAAGATACGCGTGCCAATCGGTTCCTCGCTCTTGTTGACCAGGACAGCAGCGTTGCTGTCGAAGCGGATCACGCTGCCATCAGGACGGCGGACGTCCTTTTTGGTCCGGACGATCACAGCGCGGTGAACGTCGCCCTTTTTGACCTTCGCGCGTGGCTGGGCCTCTTTCACAGAGACCACGATCACGTCGCCCACGGAGGCAAAACGACGCTTTGACCCGCCCAGCACCTTGATGCACTGGACGCGCTTCGCGCCGCTATTGTCCGCGACGTCGAGATTGGATTGCATCTGGATCATGGATCCGTTTCCTTCTCTTGGCTTTCCGAGACTAGACTTTGGCTTTGCTGCCCAAACCAGCCCGGGAGTTCCGTTTACGTCTGTCTCCGCCTAGGCGGAGAGCAAATTAGTTGCCGGCTGCCTCGACATCGAGGTCAGCTTCGATTGCCTGCGTCCCGCCAGACACAACACGGTCTTTCACCGCCCAAGTCTTGGTTTTGGAAATCGGCTTCGTTTCTTCAATCCGCACGATGTCGCCAATGGTAAATTCGTTGGCTTCGTCGTGGGCATGATACTTTTTCGAGCGACGGATGATCTTCCCGTAAAGCGGGTGCTTCACCTTGCGCTCAACCTTCACGGTTACTGTCTTGTCGGTCTTGTCGGAGGTGACGGTCCCGATCAGAATACGTTTGGGCATAGTCTACTCCTTAAGCCTTGGCCGCGGCAGCAGCCGCGGCGCGCTCGTTCTGCAGCGTCTTGATCTGCGCAATGTTGCGACGCACTTCGCGGATGCGCGAAGGCTTCTCAAGCTGGTTGGTTGCCGATTGAAAGCGCAGATTGAACTGCTCTTTCTTAAGCTCGACAAGTTCCACGCTCAGCTGGTCGTCGGTCTTCGTACGAAGGTCTGCGAAATCAGCCATTACTTACTCGCCTCCCAGATGAGAGGTGTCACCCAGACGGGCAACGACCTTGGTTTTGATCGGAAGCTTCATCGCAGCGCGCTCGAAAGCGAGCGCGGCGACCGGTCCGGACACACCGTCGAGTTCGAACAGGATACGGCCCGGCTTAACGCGAGCTGCCCAGTATTCGACCGAGCCCTTGCCCTTACCCTGACGCACTTCTGCCGGCTTTTTCGACACAGGCACATCGGGGAAGACGCGGATCCAAAGACGGCCCTGACGCTTCATAGCGCGGGTGATCGCACGGCGAGCCGCCTCGATCTGACGCGCGGTGATCCGCTCAGGCTCAAGCGCCTTGAGGCCATAAGAGCCAAAGTTCAACGACGTGCCACCCTTGGCCTCGCCCTTGATCCGGCCCTTGAAGGCCTTGCGGTATTTTGTTTTCTTCGGTTGCAGCATTGTCTCTAACCTATCTCAGTGGTCCCACGCTCAACGCGCCGGACGCACTCCCGAAGTTTGCGATTCCATCATCAGACGGTCCTGCGCGGTCGGATCATGACCAAGGATTTCGCCTTTGAAGACCCACACCTTGATGCCGATGATACCATAAGCAGTCAGCGCTTCGGCTTCAGCGTAATCAATATTGGCGCGCAGCGTATGAAGCGGCACGCGGCCCTCGCGATACTGCTCGACACGGGCGATTTCCGCACCGCCAAGACGGCCACCGCAAACGATCTTGATGCCTTCGGCACCCAGACGCATGGCAGACTGCATGGCGCGCTTCATCGCACGGCGGAAAGCGACACGGCGGATCAGCTGGTCAGCGATGCCCTGAGCCACAAGCTTAGCGTCGATTTCCGGCTTGCGGATTTCGACGATGTTCAGCTTCACTTCGCTGTCGGTCATGGTCGAAAGCTTGGTACGCAGCTTCTCGATGTCTGCACCCTTTTTACCGATGATAACACCGGGACGGGCGGCATAGATCGAAATGCGGCACAGCTTCGCCGGACGCTCGATAACCACCTTAGAGATCGCCGCCTGCGGCAGGTTCTTGGTGATATACTTGCGGATCTCAATATCTTCCTTGAGCAGGCCCGCATAATCGCGCCCTTCGGCGTACCAGCGGCTGTCCCAAGTGCGGTTGATCTGCAGGCGCAGACCGATCGGATTGCTCTTCTGGCCCATCTTACGCCTCTTCCTCTTCCTGTTCGCGAACCACGATGCGCAGCTTGCTGAACGGCTTCAGGATGCGGGTCGACTTACCGCGACCGCGTGTGTGAAAACGCTTCATGGTGATCGATTTACCAACCGAAGCTTCCGCCACGACAAGCGCGTCGACATCCAGATCGTGATTGTTCTCGGCATTGGCGATCGCAGATGCGAGGACTTTCGTCGCATCCTTGGCCATTGCCTTCTTCGAGAACGAGAGGATGTTCAGCGCCTCTTCGGCCTTCTTGCCACGGATCAGCTGGGCAACAAGGTTCAGTTTCTGAGCCGAGCCGCGAATCTGCGTACCGACCGCCAGAGCCTCATTGTCCGCAACGCGGCGGGGTGATTTTGCCTTACCCATTACCGTTTGCCCTTCTTGTCGGACGCGTGACCAGGGAAGGTGCGCGTGGGTGAAAACTCACCAAGCTTGTGTCCGACCATTTCTTCCGAAACAGAAACCGGGATAAATTTGTGACCGTTATAGACGTTGAACGTCAACCCAACGAACTGCGGCAGAATGGTTGAGCGGCGCGACCAGGTTTTGATCGGCTTGGTGCTGCTCGCTTCCTGCGCGTCCTCTGCCTTCTTCAGCAGGCTGAGTTCGACAAACGGACCTTTCCAGACGGAACGTGCCATCGTGCCTTACCTCTTCTTCTTCGCGTGACGCGAACGGATAATCATCTTGTCCGTCTGCTTGTTCTTGCGGGTGCGGGCACCCTTGGTTGGCTTGCCCCACGGGGTAACCGGGTGACGGCCACCGCTGGTGCGGCCTTCACCACCACCGTGCGGGTGATCGACCGGGTTCTTTGCAACACCACGTGTCAGCGGACGACGGCCCTTCCACCGGGTGCGACCGGCCTTGCCGAAATTCTGGTTCTGGTTGTCAGGGTTCGAAACCGCGCCAACGCTGCCCATGCAATCGGCGCGCAGATAACGCTGCTCGCCCGAGTTGAGCCGCACCATCACCATCCCGCGGTCACGACCGACAAGCTGGACATAAGCGCCTGCCGAGCGTGCGAGCTGACCACCCTTGCCAGGCTTCATCTCGACATTGTGACAGATCGTGCCAACCGGCATCTGACCTAGAAGCATGGCATTGCCCGGCTTCGTGTCGACTTTTTCACCGGCAACAACCGTGTCACCAATAGCCAGACGCTGCGGACAGATGATGTAGTTGAGTTCGCCGTCCTCATACTTGATGAGAGCGATAAACGCGGTACGGTTCGGGTCGTATTCTATCCGCTCGACGGTCGCAGGAACATCCCATTTGCGACGCTTGAAGTCGATGAAGCGATACTTCTGCTTATGACCGCCAGCAATGCCGCGCGACGTCACGTGACCCTTGTTGTTGCGGCCACCGGTCTTGCGCTTGCCTTCCGTGAGCGACTTGACCGGACCACCTTTATGGAGGCCGGTCTTGTCGACCAGAATCAGGCCACGGCGCGCCGGGCTTGTTGGTTTATAGTTCTTGAGTGCCATTTTTCGTGCTGCCTCAGATACCTGTGGTGATGTCGATCATTTCGCCTTCGGCGAGCTTCACGACAGCCTTTTTGAAATCCGAGCGCTTGTAGGGCTTGCCCCGCCAACGCTTCGTCTTTCCCTTGGTGAGAATGGTGTTCACCGAAACGACCTTCTTTTCATAAATCGCTTCGACCGCTTCCTTGATTTGCGGTTTGGTCGCGCTGTTGGCAACCTTGAACACAACCGCATTGTTCTCCGAAGCCATTGTCGACTTTTCGGTAATGTGCGGCGCGAGGATCACGTCGTAGTGACGCGCATCGATGCTGTCTTTTTTAGCCATTGAAGCGCGCCTCCAGCTTTTCGACTGCATCCTTGGTCAGGATCAGCGTATCGTGGTTGAGAATGTCATAGACGTTGGCACCGGCGGCCGGCATCACATTAACACCAGGCAGGTTGCCAGCGGCCTTCGTGAAAGCGTCATTCACATTGTCGCCGTCCATCACGAGGACTTTGCCATTGTGACCGGCCTTCTCGAAGTGCGCCTTGAGCACCTTCGTCTTGGCATCAGCGATATCGAGGCTGTCCACGACCACCAGGCCGTCGGCAGCTTTGGTCGAAAGCGCCATTTTCAGACCCAGTGCGCGAATCTTCTTGTTGAGCGACTGTTCAAAGTCACGCTTGCGCGCACCATGAGCCTTACCACCGCCGATAAAGATTGGAGCACCGCGATCACCGTGGCGTGCGTTGCCAGAACCCTTTTGCGGGCCGAACTTCTTGCCAGTGCGAGCTACGTCCGAACGCTCACGCGTCGGGCGGGCCGTGGCGCGGCGGTTTTCCAGTTGCCAGGTAACAACCCGGTGCAGGATATCGGCGCGCGGGGTTACGCCAAAAACGTCATCGTTTAATTCGATGTCGCCCGAGGCCTTACCGTCGATTTTCTGGACCTTCACCTTCATGGCTTAGTCTTCCTTCTTCTCTTCCGCAGCGGGAGCATCAGCTTCCGGAGCGGGAGTGTCGGCTGCTGCATCGACTGCGGTCTCTTCGACCTGAGTCTCCGCTGCGGGCTCGTCATTGGCCGGAACGGCTGTTTCAAGCACCGCGCCGGGAAACGGCACATCTGCGGGCACCGGCAGCTTGATCGCGTCGCGTACCAGCAGCCAGCCATTCTTGGAACCGGGCACCGAACCCTTGATGAAGAGCAGACCGCGCTCTGCATCAGTGCGAACCACTTCGAGGTTCATCTGGGTACGCTGGCGATCACCCATGTGACCGGCCATCTTCTTGCCCTTGAACACGCGGCCCGGATCCTGACGGTTACCCGTCGAGCCGTGCGAACGGTGAGAGATTGAGACGCCGTGCGTTGCACGCAGACCACCAAAGCCCCAGCGCTTCATGGCGCCGGCAAAGCCTTTACCCTGCGTATGCCCCGTGATGTCGACCTTTTGACCTGCGATGAAGTGCTCGGCACTAATCATCGCGCCAACCGGCATGAGGCCGTCTTCGCCCTCAACACGAAATTCCGCCACGCGCTTTTTGAGGCCAACTCCGGCCTTGCCAAAGTGCTCACGCTGCGGCTTCGCCACGTTCTTTTGCTTCGCTTCGCCTGCACCCAGCTGAACAGCAAAGTAGCCGTCCGTATCTGCGGTGCGGTGTGAAACAACCTGGCAATCTTCCAGAGCGAGAACGGTAACCGGCACGTGCCGACCGTCCTCTTGGAAGAGGCGGGTCATCCCAACCTTCTTTGCGATCACGCCAGTGCGCATCGTCTTCTACTCCTTACAGAGGCACCCAAGGGACCATCCCAGAGGTGCGTGAAACCAAAAACCGGCAACGGATGTTGCTGGCGGCCCAAATTTTAATGCTGCGCCCCGTCCGGGCTAGTGCCTCCCCTCGCCTGTTGGCGGGGCTTGGCTGAGACGGAGGACGCAGCCCGGTCAAATGTCCGAAGACGTAACCGGCGGTATCCAAATGTCTTGCCGATCCTTACCCATCGGGCGGTGGATCAACGGGGCCTTTTGGAGCCCCAATTCATCTGGCCTGTTTAGCGTCTCGCCAGAGAGACAGGTCGAGCAGGCTTACGCCAGCTTGATCTCGACATTAACGCCAGCAGCCAGATCGAGCTTCATCAGCGCGTCGACCGTCTGGGCGTTCGGCTGAACAATGTCCAGCAAACGCTTATACGTGCGCACCTCAAACTGCTCGCGCGACTTTTTGTCGATGTGCGGGCCGCGGTTCACGGTGAACTTCTCGATACGCGTCGGCATGGGAATGGGGCCACGAATAAGCGCGCCGGTCCTGCGGGCTGTGTCAGCGATCTCACCAGTTGCCTGGTCAAGAACGCGGTGGTCAAACGCCTTGAGGCGAATACGAATATTCTGAGCTTCCATTACCTAACACCGATGCGAAAGAGCCAAAGGCAGGTTTCCCTACCTCAAAAACAAAAGGCCGGCCCCGCCTAAGTTGTGCCTTTCAGCGGGCGGCCTAACAAAATTTCAATGTCGAGATCGAATCCTCGTCTCGTTCGGATGGGCCTATATCGGTGAGGCGGGATTCTTGCAACCCATAAACCGCTACCAACCTGCCGTATCCTGATTGTGACCCACCCTGCCCCGCAAAGGGCCACGTTTCCGCGACAAATAGGCCTCACATAAATTGGGGCCCGGCTCTCAATATGAGAACCGGGCCCCGGATTTTGCGTATCGCTCCGTTATCGAAGCGGCCAGCTTACTTGGTGATCTTGGAGACCACGCCCGAGCCGACAGTGCGGCCGCCTTCGCGGATAGCGAAACGCAGACCTTCGTCCATGGCGATCGGAGCAATCAGCTTCACGCCGATCGTCACGTTGTCACCGGGCATAACCATCTCGGTGCCTTCGGGAAGGATCACTTCGCCGGTCACGTCTGTGGTGCGGAAGTAAAACTGCGGGCGATAATTGGCGAAGAACGGCGTATGACGGCCACCTTCATCCTTCGACAGCACGTAGACTTCTGCGCTGAACTCGGTGTGCGGGCTAACCGAGCCAGGCTTGCAGAGAACCTGACCACGCTCAACATCTTCACGTCCAACGCCGCGGATGAGAGCGCCGATGTTGTCGCCAGCCTGACCCGAATCGAGCAGCTTGCGGAACATTTCAACGCCGGTCACGGTCGTCTTGGAAGTGTCCTTGATACCGACGATTTCGACTTCGTCACCCACGTTCACAACGCCGGTTTCGACACGGCCGGTCACAACCGTACCGCGGCCCGAGATCGAGAACACGTCCTCGATCGGCATCAGGAAGTCCTTGTCAACCGGGCGATCCGGCTGCGGGATGTGCTCGTCAACGGCCTTCATCAATTCAATGATGGAGTTCTTGCCGATTTCATCGTCGCGACCTTCAAGAGCGGCCAGAGCCGAACCCTTGACGATGGCGATGTTGTCGCCGTCAAAGTCATAATCGCTCAGTAGTTCGCGAACTTCAAGTTCAACAAGCTCAAGCAGCTCTTCATCGTCAACCTGATCGACCTTGTTCATGTAAACGACCAGAGCCGGCACGCCGACCTGACGGGCGAGCAGGATGTGCTCACGGGTCTGCGGCATTGGGCCGTCTGCTGCGTTCACCACCAGGATTGCGCCGTCCATCTGGGCGGCACCGGTGATCATGTTCTTCACATAGTCAGCGTGACCCGGGCAATCGACGTGCGCATAGTGGCGAGCTTCGGTTTCATACTCGACGTGTGCGGTCGAGATGGTGATGCCGCGCTCGCGCTCCTCGGGAGCCTTGTCGATGTTGGCGAAGTCGACAGCTGCGCCGCCATACACTTCCGCCATGACTTTGGTGATAGCCGCCGTCAGCGTCGTCTTGCCATGGTCAACGTGACCGATGGTGCCGATGTTGCAGTGCGGCTTGTTCCGCTCAAATTTTTCCTTGGCCATTTCTCTAAATTACCTTCTCTTGAATTGATCTCTTTGCGGGAGAAAGGGCGGCCCGCTGAATCAGGCGCCGCCCCTAGCCGTGCTTGCTCGCTTAAGCAAGCTTCTCCTTGACCTTCTGCGCCTCACTCGACGGAACTTCATCGTAATGCGAGAACTGCATGGAGTATTGCGCGCGTCCCTGAGTGAATGAACGCAGCTCGTTCACGTAACCGAACATGTTGGCCAGCGGCACAAATGCCTCGACCGCCTGTGCGTTGCCGCGACTGTCCGTACCCTGGATCTGGCCGCGACGGCTGTTGAGATCGCCAATGACGTCACCGAGGTAATCCTCAGGGGTTACGACTTCGACCTTCATTACCGGCTCAAGCAGCTTGATACCGCCGCGATCGGCAGCCTCACGCATTGCACCCTTACCGCAGATTTCGAACGCCACGGTAGACGAGTCGACATCGTGGTAGGCACCGTCAGTCACCTTGATCGTGAAGTCGATGATCGGGAAGCCGATGAGATAGCCACTATCGGCCTGCTCACGGATGCCCTTTTCAAGCGACGGGATATATTCCTTCGGAATGTTACCGCCCTTGATGCTCTCTTCAAACACGACTCCCTGACCGCGCTCACCCGGGATGAACGTTGCCTTGGCACGCGCAAACTGGCCGGTACCACCGGACTGCTTCTTGTGAGTGTAATCAACTTCGATCTCACGACCCAGCGATTCGCGGTATGCCACCTGCGGCGCACCGACATTCGCTTCAACCTTGAATTCGCGCTTCATACGATCAACAAGAATGTCGAGGTGAAGCTCACCCATGCCCTTGATGATCGTCTGACCGCTTTCGTGGTCGGTCGTCACGCGGAAGCTGGGATCCTCGGCAGCCAGACGATTGAGCGCAACGCCCATCTTTTCCTGGTCAGCCTTCGTCTTGGGCTCCACGCTCAGCTCGATAACGGGGTCGGGGAATTCCATCCGCTCCAGGATGATCGGCGCGTTCGTGGCGCACAGCGTATCCCCGGTGGTGGTTTCCTTCAGACCCGCAATCGCGACGATATCGCCGGCAAATGCCTCATCGATATCTTCACGGTTGTTCGAATGCATCAGCAGCATACGCCCGATCTTTTCCTTCTTGTCCTTGACCGAATTCAGAACCGAACCCTTGGCCAATTGACCCGAATAGATGCGCGTAAAGGTGAGCGAGCCCACGAACGGATCGTTCATGATCTTGAAGGCCAGCGCGCTGAACGGGGCATCGTCGCTGGACGGACGCGAATCTTCCTCATCGCTATCGGGCTTCACGCCCTTAATCGCAGGAACATCGAGCGGGGACGGCATGTAATCGACAACCGCGTCAAGCAAAGGCTGAACGCCCTTATTCTTAAACGCCGAGCCACACAGAACCGGAACGAAGTCGCGGTTCATCGTGCCCTTGCGGATCAGCTTCTTGAGCGTCGCAGCATCAGGGATGTCACCTTCGAGATATGCTTCCATGACATCGTCGTCCTGTTCAACGACCGTCTCGATCAGCTGTTCGCGGTATTCGGCAGCCTTGTCAGCAAGGTCAGCCGGGATATCGACATAGTTGAACTCGGCACCCAGTCCGTCATTTTCCCAGACGATGCCGCGATTGTTGACTAGGTCGACCACGCCCTGAAGGTCCGCTTCCGCACCAATCGGGAGATACAGCACCAGCGGCGTCGCACCGAGGCGCTCGACGATGGAATCGACGCAGTAATAGAAATCCGCGCCGGTGCGATCCAATTTATTAATGAAGCACATCCGGGGCACACCATACTTGTCAGCCTGACGCCACACGGTTTCGGACTGCGGCTCAACCCCGGCGACACCGTCAAAAACGGCGACCGCGCCATCGAGCACGCGCAGCGAACGCTCGACTTCAATCGTGAAGTCGACGTGCCCGGGTGTGTCGATGATGTTGATGCGGTGCTTGGGTCCCTGACCGTCTTCAGCTTGCCAGAACGTTGTCGTCGCAGCCGAGGTGATCGTGATCCCGCGCTCCTGCTCCTGTTCCATCCAGTCCATCGTCGCAGCGCCATCATGCACCTCGCCGATCTTGTAGGACTTCCCGGTATAATACAGAATGCGCTCGGTGGTGGTCGTCTTACCTGCATCGATGTGCGCCATGATGCCGATATTGCGATAGCGCTCCAGCGGATACTCGCGGGCCATTTGCAAATTCCTTAGCGTGTTTAGGGGGCCGCCTCTTACGGTCGATCCCCCATATAGTTACGATTGTGACAACCGAAAGACTGGTGCTTCCGGCTGTCCACAATCCGAGAGGCTTCTAAGAGCCGATTACCAGCGGTAGTGGCTGAACGCGCGGTTGGCGTCTGCCATGCGGTGCGTGTCCTCACGCTTCTTCACCGCATTCCCGCGGTTGTTAGCCGCATCCATCAGTTCACCCGACAGGCGAGCCGACATCGTGGTTTCGGGACGACCGCGCGCTGCGGTGATCAGCCAGCGGATGGCCAGCGCCTGCGCACGCTCGGGGCGAACCTCGACCGGCACCTGATAGGTGGCACCACCCACACGGCGGGAGCGAACCTCGACCTGCGGCTTCACATTGTTGAGCGCATCGTGGAACATCTGCACCGGATCGGCCTTGGCCTTGGCTTCGACTGTATCGAGCGCGGTGTACACGATCCCCTCGGCAACGGCTTTCTTGCCGTCCAGCATGAGGTTGTTCATGAACTTCGACAGAACCTGATCACCGAACTTGGGATCAGGCAGGATCTCCCGCTTGGGCGGTTGACGACGACGTGACATATTATGTCTCCTGTCAGCCCCCTCCGATTACCGTCACCCTGAACTCGTTTCAGGATCCATTTCACGGCTTGGAGCGGACCTTTCAAATAATAAGTAAACCTTTGATCTTGCAGAACAAGGGATCCTGAAACACGCTCGCTTATGGCGAGCCGTTCAGGATGACCATGCCCCCGGCATGATCACTTCGGCCGCTTGGCACCGTACTTGGAACGGCTCTGCTTGCGGTCCTTCACACCCTGCGTATCGAGCACGCCGCGCAGGACGTGATAACGCACACCGGGAAGATCGCGCACACGACCGCCGCGGATCAGCACAACGGAGTGCTCCTGCAGGTTGTGCCCCTCGCCCGGGATATAGGAGATGACTTCGCGCTGGTTCGTCAGGCGCACCTTGGCAACCTTGCGCAGGGCCGAGTTCGGCTTCTTCGGCGTCGTGGTATAGACGCGCGTGCAGACACCGCGCTTTTGCGGGTTCTGCTCCATCGCAGGGACCTTTGACTTGGCCTTCTGCGGAGTGCGGCCCTTGCGGACCAACTGGTTAATCGTCGGCA
>JGI12109J20283_10228738_pt1 | contig 15653 bp, 12 predicted proteins | sample ElkSlonscriptome_12_FD_20283 | JGI IMG/M metagenome (IMG submission 20283)
AAACGTATGGTTGCGCGCATCGCAGGCGGTGCGAGCGAGGGCGATCTTACCGATGATCAGTTGGAAGCGGCGCGCTCACGCATTTGTTCGATAGATCCGGCGATGATGCGCGGGCGGGCCAATGGCGCCGATGGTGGTGGTGGCGCTGATGGCACGGATCGCCCAGATCGCCCGGATCGAGCGGGGCGCGGCCCGCAAGGCGGCCCTCCCACACCAGACACAGCGCAGGCGCAGGCGATCCAGGCGCGGCTGTGCGGTGAAAATGGCCTTGCTGAAATGCGCAAACTTGTCGCGCGGATCGAAGCGGGCGAGGATGTGTCAGACGCGCTGCCGGGCATGGACCCGCGGTTCCTGAAATTCGGACTAGACCGGATGCGCGGCGAGGACGGCAAAATCTCAGACGAAGCGCTTGATCGCATCCGCACGCGCATTTGTGACAGGGCAGGTGCCGCAGGCGAAAGTGCAGGCGGCAATCAGGGGCAGGGTAATCAATCCCGGGGTAATCAATCAGGCGGCGGCTCAGGCCGTGCCTCGGGCGGCCCCGCCTTTAACCCGTTTGGTGGTGGCGGTGAACGGCGCGGATGGCGCTATTTTGCCAATCTCACCCACACGATCGAGCTTCAGAACGAAATCCTGATCGCGCCCGGCGTGCCGGTGCTGGACCAGCTTGATGGCGATGCCACCGGCGCATTCGGTTTCCCGCGCCACAGTTCCCGGCTAGAAGCGGGTTTGTTCGGGCAGGGGCTCGGCATTCGCCTGTCAGGCCAATACACGGGCGAAACCCGCCTCGATGGCTCTGATCTGGCGGGAAGCAGCGATCTGTTCTTCGGCGATCTGGTGACGTTTGATGTGCGCTTGTTCAGCAATCTCAACGAGCTGTTCAACAGCCAGAGCCCGGTGCTCAAGAACCTGCGAGTTTCGCTGAGGATGGATAATGTGTTTGATGGTCAGCGCTCGGTGCGCGATGAAAACGGCAATACGCCGATCAATTATCAGCCCTTCGTGATCGATCCGGTGGGCCGGTTTATCGGGGTGGATATCCGCAAGCTGTTCTAGGGTTGCCTTGGCGGGCTGGTGTTACCTCAGCCCGCCGGGCGTCGCGAACCTTAAAATGTCAGCCGCGGGAACATCCAGCGCTGCGCGGGGGCCGCTTCGAAGGGCACCCAGTCATCTTCGCTTTGCGAAAGCCTGTCTGCGATGGCGATCATCACCGATGGGTTGACGCCAAGCCCGCAATGGCTGGCATGCACCACGATATTCTCGCTGGGATAGCCGTTTGTCTTATGCGGGTCCTGCACGCTGCCGCGCCAGTGCACGATACCGTCCGTCTTGGTCAGCACCGACGTGGTGGGCACAGGCGGCGCGATGTCCAGCCCGCGAAACTGCCCGTCGCGCACGCGCTCTGGCTCATCGCCGTTGAAAAACTTGAACAGGCGCGCAGCGTTGGTGTGCGCGCGATCATCGGTGATCGGGCTACCAAGGCTCATCACCAGCCGCACCTTTTCGGGCTGAAGTTTTGCAAGTTCGCGCGCCAGCACGCCGCCAAGGCTCCACCCGATCAGCGATACCTTGCGCCCGCTTTCTTCATAAACGCGATCAAGCTGCGCCTCCAGCTTGTCGATCAGTTCTTCGTTGACCTTCACATTGCGGCCCGAATCCCAGCCATGGGCATCGTAGCCAAGGCTGCGCAAAAGGCCGCGCATGGGGATGGTGGAACTGTTGGTGGCCATAAAGCCGGGCAGCGTCATCACGCTGTGCCCATCGCCGCGCGGCAGACCGTTCATCAAGGGGCGAGAGGCGTAGAACGCGCCCAGTTCAAACATGGCGCGCCCTTCTGCCATCGTCCAGAACCGGTGCGGCGGCCGGGGCAGTTCGGTGGGCATTTCGCGTGCGAGTTTGCCATCGTCAACGATGATCGAGCCCGGAAAGGGCCGTGGCCGCGCAAGGGGCCGGGTGAAGGGGGTGTTGCCACCCGTTGGATATGCCATGCTGGCCATTATTTGCTGTCCTCCGTAATGCGAGCCGCCGATGCTTTGGCGGGCTTGCGTTTGGCCGCAGATCCCTTCGCGGCTGTTTGGCGCGTTTGTGTTTTTCGCGCAGATTGTGTTGGGGTTGATCTCTTTTGAGCGGGTGCCTTTTTCGCAGCCGGGCGCTTGGCTGCTGCTTTGCGCGGCGTCTTGGGCGCCGGCGTTGTTGCATCAGTGTTTGCGGCTTTCGCCGCTGCCAGCAATTCATCAAAACTGTCTTGCAGGCATTGCGAATAGAATTCCGGATCAGGCAACAGATCGCGGCATGCCGTAAAGCTGATATAGGCCTCATCCACGTAGGATTGTACCACATGCGCAAGCCCAAGCCCATCTGTGAGGCAGATAAGCGATAGCGCCATGCTCTCGAGCCGCGCGCCGGCCGAATAGATATGCACTGGCGGGCCGGGCACATTGGTTACCACCGTATTGAACGGCATTGCGCGGTGGGCAAGGCTCACCCGGTTAAACAGCTGTGCGCCCAGCGCCATGTAAAACAGCGGGTTGACCTTGCTGACCTCTGTCATGCGGCGCGCGCCCAGCGCGTTTGTCATCGCCTTTGAATTGCTGGTGCTCTTGAACACATAATCGAGCCGCTCGGCCGGGTCTTCGATATGCGTGCCCAGCGGTGCAATCATCGCAGCAACCTGGTTGCCCATGCCGCCCTTTTCATCGGTTGCGCGCACCGAAATCGGCGCCATCGCTGTCATTGTGGCTTTGGGAAGATCGTCTTTGGCTGCCAGATATTTGCGCAGGGCCCCGCCGATAATGGCGAGCGCCACATCGTTTACCTTGGCCGTAGGAGCGAGCACCCGGATCGCTTTCATGTCTGCAAGCGGAAAAGTGCGCCCCTCAATCACGCGGTGAGAGGAGATGCTGGTGTTAAAGCGCGTGCGCGGCGGCACGTAATCGGTTGTCAGCTTGAACTCGCGCGTGACCAGCCCCTTGATCGCAGAGGCGACCCCCGGGATCGTCTGCGCTGCAACTTGCGCCTGCTTTACCGGATTAAGGATAGAATTGAGGTAGGATTTGCCGAGCAATTCTACCGGGCCTGGGATCTTTTCAGGCCGCCACTCATCAGGCGTGTTCGGCGGCGCTGTGTTGGGGGCGATCGTGTGCGTTGCCTCCAGCAGGTCAATCCCGCTCAGCCCGTCAATTGCTGCATGGTGCACCTTGGTGACAAGCCCGTAGCACCCTTTGGGATAGCCGCGCACATTATCGAGCCCTTCGATCACCGTGAATTCCCAGGGCGGGCGCTTCAGGTCAAGCGGGCGGGCGTGAATGCGCGCGGCTTGAATGCACAATTGGCGCCAGTCGCCGGGCTTTGGTAGGGCTACGTGGCGCACGTGATATTCAAGATCGAAATTGGGGTCTTCGATCCAGTAGGGATAATCCAGATCGAACGGCACGCGCACCAGTCGTTGGCGCATCGTGGTGGAAAGCTGCATGCGCGCTTCGATGAAGGACAGGATATCCTTGAACCGCACAAATCCGCCCGGAGCCGTTTCCGGATTGTATATCAGCACATTGCCGATATGCATGGGCGAATTGGGCGATTCCATCGCGACGAACGAGGAATCCATGCCTTGAAGCTGGCGCAAACGTCTCTCCTTTAATCCATGCCTTCGCGGCGATGGGGAGGCCTGTTTTCAGGCTCGAGTTACCGAGGGATAGGCGCGTTTGGAAGGCGACACAAGGTGACGTAGGGTAAAGCTGGCGCGCCAGGCGAAGCGTTGAGAGGCAAGGCGGGCACTGTCCGCCGCCCCAATGCAGGGATTGCACAATGCGCGAAAACTACACAACTTTCCCGCAGGCAACGCCGCTCGCCCACGCCCATTGGAAATTGTAGCCCCCCAGCCACCCCGTCACATCCACCGCCTCGCCAATCGCATAAAGGCCAGGCACGCGCCGCGCTTCCATCGTTTGCGATGAGAGTTCGGCGGTGGAAATGCCGCCAATGGTAACTTCGGCCTTGGCAAAGCCTTCGGTGCCGTTGGGGGTAAAGCGCCAATTGGCAAGCCGCCGGGTTGCTGCGCGCAGGGCCTTGTCGGGCACATTGCCAAGCTCTTGCTCGATGCCAAGCCTGTCTGCCAGCGCGTCTGCGAGGCGATCTGGCAGGTGATCGCGCAGCACCGCCTTGATCGTTGCGCGCGGGCGATCACGTTTGGCGGCCAGCAGCCAGTCCACCTCCGCGGCGGGCAGGAAGGCAATGCCGATATCCTCGCCATTGCGCCAATACGACGAAATTTGCAGGATTGCGGGGCCGGAAAGCCCCTTGTGGGTGAACAAAGCGGCCTCATCAAAGCTGGTCTTGCCCGCGACCGCGCGCACAGGTGCGGAGACGCCGGAAAGCTCGCGGAAAAGCACGTCGTCTCCGCCCAGTGTCAGCGGCACGAGGGCAGGGCGCGGCTCCACCACTTTGAGGCCGAACTGGCGGGCCAGGGAATAGGCGAAATCTGTCGCGCCCATTTTGGGGATGGACGGGCCGCCTGTGGCAATCACGAGCGCGGGGGCGCGGTAGCTTGCATCACCGGCGGTGACGATGAATGGCCCCTCAGGCTTGCTTTCGCCCGTATCCGGGCTGTCCGCGCGCTTAACGCCGGTCACATCGGCATCGCAGACAACATCCACGCAAGGCGGGCATTCATCCAGCAGCATTTGAACGATCTGTTTGGCAGAGCCGTCACAAAACAGCTGGCCCAGCGTTTTTTCGTGCCAGGCAATGCCATGGCGTTCGACCAGCGCGATAAAATCTGCGGGTGTGTAGCGGGCGAGGGCGGATTTGGCGAAATGCGGATTGGCGCTGAGGTAATTGGCAGGCCCGGCGCCAAGATTGGTGAAATTGCAGCGCCCGCCGCCTGAAATGAGGATTTTCTTGCCCGGCCTGTCTGCCTTCTCCAGCACCGCCACCCGCAGCCCGCGCTGGCCAGCCACAGCCGCGCACATCAGGCCCGCAGCGCCCGCGCCAAGGATAATCACGTCATAGTCTTGCATGGAAGCGGTCTTTACCGTGTGTTCGGCGTTTTGGGCAGGGGCGTTGCGTGTGTGGCGGGTGTGTCCGGCCCGGATACATCGGAGCTGTCTGGCTGACGGCGCGCGGCGATGAAGAACAGGGCGGTTCCCACCACAAGGATAACGCCGATCATCCGGTACGCCTCCACGCTTGCCTGGCCTGCAACCCACACAGTGGAGGCTGCGGCAAGGACCGCAACCACGCTGTGCCAACGAGGCGGCTTTGCGCCCCCGCTCACCCTTTCGCGCCAGCCAAGCGCTGGCAGCGCCATCGCGGTGAGCAGATACATGATCAGCCGGGAAAGCGTGCTCGCCACCGCAAGAGCGGCAAAGCCTCCCCACAGGCTGAACAGCATTGCCGCCGCGCCGTAAAACAGGATCGAGAAATCGGGTGTGTGGAAGCGCGGCGAAACCCGCATGAAAATGCGCGGCAGCAATTGCTGCTGGGCCATCGCATAGGTCATGCGCGGGGTGACAATGCCGCCTGAAAGCGTGTTGGCAAGGATCGAGAAAGCAGCCGCCAGCGACAGGATCACGCTGCCCCAAGGCCCCACAAGTGCGCCCGCCGCCGCTGCCAGCGCGCTTTCGTCGCCCGTCACCTGCGGCGCAATCGCGAGATAGGCCCAGATCACTGCCATATAAAAGGCCGCAACGCCGATCACCGTGGTGACAAGCGCGAGCGGCACGGTGCGCTTGGCCCCGCGCATCTCGCCTGCGGCAAAGGTCGCGTTTTCAAACGACATATAGGCGTAAAAGGTGAGCAGAACGACGCTTTCAAAGGCGCTGAATTGCGGCCAGGCAAAGCCGATTGCGGGATCGCGCGTGGCAAGGCCCCAGACGATCAGCGCGACTAGCGGCGTCAGTTTTACAAAGGTCATCACCCCCAGCGTACCAACCGAAAGCCGCATGCCGATAAGGTTCACGATGGTTGAAAACAGGATAAAGGCGATCACCGCGCCCGCTTTGAGCGTCGGGTCTTCCAGCACCGGGAACAGCACCGCCAGATAGGCGATGGCAACTTGCGTGTTCGCCGCAACCGCCACAACGCCAGAGGCGTAGCGTGTCCATCCCGCCTGAAAGCCGAAAAACCGTCCGAAGGCGGCGCTTGCATAAAGAACCGGGCCGCCATGGCTGTCAAACCGGGTGGCGTGGATCGCAAACACCAGCACCAGCGGCAGCATCAGCATAGCGCCCACCAGCATCATCCACGGGGCAAACGCGCCCACCGCTGCAGCCATGATGGCAGGCAGGGCAAAGATGCCGCTGCCGATCATTCCGTTGATCGGAAACAGGGCGGTGCCCCAAAAGCCAACCGTGCGCGGCAGCGCCTGTTCGCGCGGGTGGTCTTGAGCCATGTGTGGTGCGTCCCCTGATTGCCGTTGTCGCCTTGGCCTGTAGCGCGAGCGCACGCAAGTTTTGCCTATGGGACACGCAAGAGGCGGGCGATGTGCGTTTCGAACTCGATCGCGAGTCCGGCAGCGCTCCGCCCGCCTCTCAACCCCGCCGCCGCCGATCGGGGCTGTCGCCGTGAGGGGGCACGGGCAGCCACGCGGCTTGGCTCCTGTATGGCAGGGTTATTTGGCCAAGGAGTGTTTACGCCAGAGGTGTCAGGGCAGCGCAGGCTGCGCCGCTGTCACCAGCTTGCCCAGCGTATTCCACTCCTCGCGCGGGGCCCAATTGCGATTTGCACCAAGGTATGAATGATCGTCCAGTTCAAGCAGGCCAATCATCACCTCTGCAACAATCGTCGCGCCCACCGGGCCCAAGGCCTCGCCTTCATTGGTGCTCCCATCCGGCTCTGCGCGGCCGATGACTTCCGCTTCGGCGAGCAGGTAGAGCCATAGCGGGATGCCATCATTGCCAAGATCCCCGTTCACCTGAGCAACCTTCTTGAGCACTTTCTCAATCTGTTCGGGCGGGCAGCCGATGGCTGCGGCAATCTTTTCACCGCCGGGCAGCAGGAAGGCATTGCCGCGCAGCAGATTGCGCGTGGCGAGCGATTTTTCCGCCGCGCTGGCGCTGGCCGGGATGAAGGGCAGATCCAGCAGATCGCCCGCCAGCAGCGTATCGAGTTTCTGCGTGCGCTCAACCTTGCGGTTTTGCGGCGTGAACAGCAATTCATGCCAATCGACAACGGCTTGCGGATCGCTGACCGGATCGAACCCAGAACCAAGCACCGTGCCAAACAGCTCGAATTTCGAGCCCCCTTTGCGCGTCTGGATTTTCATCGGGATCATTGAATGGCCGAAACGATAGGCGGCAACCGAAAACTCCACCGGGATAAACGGCACGCCTGAGCAAAAATGCTGGCGCCCGCAGCCAAGAATACGCTCCACCACGGGCTGGCCGCACATTGCGGTGAGGAAATCGTTCACCAGCGCCCATTGATAATGCCACGTGGTGGTGCGCCGCGCGGCTTCGTAAAGGTCGTGGCCCTCCAGCCCCTCTTCGCTGTTCAGCGTATCGCACACCAGATTGTGAAAGCGGATGATCGCCAGCTGGATCTGGCTGATGATGCGGTTTTCATCATTGCGCGGATCGCCGATAATCGCACGGCCATTGGGCGCGCGCAGCAGATCGTGTTCCGCAAGCCCGGCCTGTCCCGGATTGTCCGCTCCTGTCAGCAGCTTGGCCCCGCCAAACGCGCCGCCTTGCACAAACAGATAAGGCGCAGCTTCCGGCCCGAGGCCGTAAATGCAATCAAGATCGAGCGTCGGGGTGCGCACATTGGCGATTTCACCCGGATTATCGATTACGCTGTCAAAAGTGGTGGAAGCATCAAGCGTGATATCGTGATCGACAAACTGGCCGAAAAACACTTGTCCCACAGCCACGCTGTCGGTGCGATCATTGGCGGATTTGCCGTCCATCGGCCCGCCCACGGCGCCGATGGCTTCAAGAATGTCGGGCCGCGTGTAAGCCGGGCTTAATTCGGGAAACATGCGGCCAAACCGGTCATCGCGCTGGCCGTTTTCATTTTCGTGCCCGTACTTTTTCATATTGCAGAAAGGATTAAGCCCTTCGAGGGTTTTCATGCCATGATGATCATGATTACTCATAGTATTGCCTCCGTTAGCTAAATATTAGGCAACCCGCTCGCTTATTCGCGAGTCGAATATTGTTATCATAAAATCGATGATTTTATCATTACATAATTGATATTTGGCCTCTCGAAGATTTATCGAAGTTTTAGCTATCTTCCACCCTCCGGTTTGCAAGACAGCGATCTTCGGGGGTAAAAGCCGCGCTGCGCGCCTTCACGTGAGTGCTTAGCCGCCCTATCTTGCCACCCATGTCCAAAACCACGGCAGGCAGTCCCAACGATCCGCGCGGTGCGGCGCGCTTCAATGAAGCGGGCGCGGCCAAGGTGGTGGCCAGTGCGCAGCCCAATCTGGAAGCCGGGGTGGAGGCGATCCGCAACACTCTGGCAACGCTCAAGCCCGTGCCCGGCGTCTACCGGATGCTCGATACCCGCGGCGACGTGCTGTATGTGGGCAAGGCGCGCAGTCTGAAGGCGCGGGTGGCGAATTACACGCAGACCAATCAGCTGACGACGCGGCTGATGCGCATGGTATCGCAGTGCCGCGCGATGGAAATCGTTACCACCAATTCCGAAGCCGAAGCGCTGCTGCTCGAAGCGCAGCTGATCAAGCGTTTCCGCCCGCCGTTCAACGTGCTGCTGCGCGATGACAAGAGCTTCCCGTTCATCCTGCTGCGCGCCGATCACGAGTTTCCGCGCATCCACAAACATCGCGGTGCGCGCCGTGCCAAGGGCAATTATTACGGCCCGTTTGCCAGCGCAGGCAGCGTGAACACCACGCTCAATGCGCTGCAAAAGCTGTTCCTTTTGCGCAGTTGCACGGATAGCTTTTTCAACAACCGGACGCGCCCGTGCCTGCTTTACCAGATCAAGCGTTGCTCTGCGCCGTGCGTGGGCCGGATTGACGAGGAGGGCTACGACCAGCTGGTGCGCCAGGCCAAGGATTTTCTTGCCGGGCGATCAGGCCAGGTGCAGGCGGACCTTGAAAAACAGATGGCAAAAGCGGCGGAAAACCTCGATTTCGAGACGGCAGCGATCCTGCGCGATCGGCTGCGCGCGGCGACCTTCATTCAAGGCTCCCAGGCCATCAATGCGCGCGCTGTGGGCGATGCCGATGTGTTCGCGCTGGCGAGCAAGGGCGGGCATATCTGCGTGCAGGCCTTCTTCATTCGCGGCGGGCAGAACTGGGGGCACCGCGCATTTTTTCCCAGCCACACCAAGGATGTGGATGAAGATCAGGTGCTCGCCAATGTGATGCTGCAATTTTACGAGGAAGTGCCACCGCCGCCAGCAGTATTGGTGGACAGGGTGCTGCCCGAACAGGAGCTGATCGAGGCCGCCTTGGCCGAGCTTTTGGACAAGAAGGTGGCCATCTCGATTCCCCAGCGCGGCGACCGGCGCAAATTGCTCGCCCAGGCCCAGCGCAACGCCACCGATGCGCTGGAACGGCGGCTGGCCGAAAAGGGCACCAAGGCGAAAGTGCAGCGCGAGCTCGCTGAATTCCTCGAACTCGAAGAGCCGCCCCAGCGCATCGAGGTGTATGACAACAGCCACATCCAGGGCGCCAAAGCGGTGGGGGCCATGGTGGTTGCATCGCCCGAAGGTTTTGAAAAGTCGCAATACCGCAAGTTCAACATCCGCGATGCGCAATCGAACGATGATTTTGCGATGATGCGCGAAGTGATGCAGCGCCGCTTTCGCGCCTTTGCCGAAGGGGCGCAGCCCCAAGAGGCGTCCGCATCGGGCAAGAAGGGGCACGAGGCGTTGCTGCCGGATCTCATTTTGATCGATGGCGGCAAAGGGCAGCTTTCCAGCGTGATGGAGATCATTGAGGAATATGGCCTTGCGGATGAATTCGCGGTGATCGGGATCGCCAAGGGACCGCATCACGGGCGCGAGGGGCGCGAGGTGTTCCATTTTCCCGACGGGCGCGAAAAGATGCTGCCGACCAATTCGCCCGTGCTGTTCTATGCGCAAACCCTGCGCGATGAAGTGCACCGCTATGCGATTGGCGCGCACCGCGCACGGCGCTCCAAAGCGATCACAGCAAGCCCGCTCGATGAAATCCCCGGCATTGGCCCGGCACGAAAGCGGGCACTGCTGCTGCATTTCGGCACAGCCAGCAAGGTGCGCGCCGCCGCGCTCGAAGATCTGTGCCGCGCGCCGGGCGTGAGCGAGAAGGTCGCCCGCCAGATCTATGACTTTTACCACGCGGTAAGGTAGCGCGAGCCCTCATATTCTGCGGTTTTCGGGAATTCTCCAGTAAAATCAGACGTGTCGCGTCGTCACCCGATGTTTACCTTATAATTATATCTGTAGCGACTTGAGGAACGCGCACAGATGAACCTGATAAAAAAGTTCATGGCGACGCCCCGCGTACGCCACTGCACCATCGCCATTTTGCTGGCAATGGCGGCTGCGTTCCTGACTCTGCTCCGCCCGTTGGATATCACGCTGTGGTCGCTTGAGGCAAAACTGTTCAATAGCGAACCCAGCGGCTCAATCCTCCTGGTGACAGATGAGACCGGCGCTGCCGGCAATTCCGTGGTGGAAGCCAATACCCTGCTTGATGCAGCGATCCGCAATGCCGATAAAGCCGGCGCTGAGCGTATTGTGATCGATACGCCGCTGCGCCTGAGCAATGATCCCGCGCAGGACGCTCAATTGCGCGATGCCATCCGTGATCTGGGTGCACGCGCAGTGATTGCAGCGCCAGTGGATCAGGAGATTTACGAGAGCAGCCTGCGCCAGTCCAATGCCGAATTCTTTACCGGATCAGCAAAAATCGCGAGCAGCGATGTGCTGACTGATTTCCTCGATTTCGTTTGGGCGGTGGAGCCAAGCTATTCTTCTCTAACGCGCGAATATCCTGCGCTGTGGACGATCCTTGCCCCGTCAGCGGATACAGCGCGGCGCATCCACCCCGATTATACCTTCAAGTCGCGCGATATACCGGCGGTGGACATCTCCCGGCTTGCGCAGGGGGACGAGGCAGCGCTGGCCAAGGTGCGTGGGCGCCAGCTAGTGATCGGCGCGCTTGACGGGGATGAACGCAAAATCCAGATGCCCGGCGGCGATCGGCGCATCCACTCATCGGCTGATATCCACATCATAGCTGCTGAAACCGCGATGCGCGGCAGCGGCCGGTTTTATTCCGAATGGTTGATGATTGCTTTTGTGGGCGGCGGGCTGATGCTGGTCGGCTGTTTGGCGCCGGGCCGGACGTGGCGCCGGGCGGGCTATGGCGTGGTTGCTGCAGGCTTTTTGGCGGCGTTCTTTGCCGCTGCGGCCCTTGGTCACCGCGTGATGCTTGCCGATGCGATGGTGATCCTGATTGCTTATGGCGTGATGCGCGCCAGCGCCAATTACCGCAACCGCCACCTTTTTCTTGATGCGCAGAGCCGCTTGCCCAATTTTACCGCCTTTCGCCGCCATCTCGAGGCGCAGGGGGCGCTTGCCGATCATGTGCTGGTGGTGGTGAAGATTGCGCGGCTCGATGCCATTTTTGCAACGCTCAAGGGCAGCCAGCAGGGCGAATATCTGCGTGCTGTGGCCAGCCGCCTTGCGCTGGGGGAAAGCAGCGCGATGGTCTTCCATGACGGCGGCAAATATCTTGGCATGGTGTTTCGCCGCAGCGATTATGCCGATCTTCAAGGCCACCTTGAAGGCCTTCGCGCGATTGCCGGACAGGCGGTTAGCGTGGATGGCGAGCCGATTGATGTGGCGATCACGATCGGAGTGGATCAGTCGCTCGATGGCGATGCCGCCAATCGGATCAGTTCTGCCATTGCCGCTGCCGATCAGGCGCGCGAGGCCTATCGTCCCGTCTTCATCATTTCCGATTTCCAGGCCGATAGCGAGGAATGGGATCATTCGCTCCAGTCGCGGCTTGAAAACGCGCTTTCCGAAAATCGGATCTCGGTCAAATTGCAGCCGAAGGTGGATATGCAATCGGGCGAATTCGTGGGGGCAGAAGCGCTTGCCCGCTGGACCGATCAGGAGCGCGGTGAAATCCCTCCCATCCGTTTTATCCTGCAATGCGAGCGGGCAGGGAGGCTTGATGATCTGACCAAGCGCGTGATGGAAAAGAGCATGCAGGCATCGATCCACCTCGAACGCGAAAACCTGCCTGCCAAGGTTGCGGTCAACGTCTCGGCAATCCAGTTCGTGGACAGCAGGATTGTTGATCTGGTGGAAATGTCACTTGCCGCGACAGGGGCTGACCCGGCCAATCTCATGATCGAGATTACCGAGACGGCGCGTGTCGAAAATCTCGTGCGTGCGCGCTCGATCATGGAAGAGATCAAGGCGCTGGGCATCAGCTTTTCGATTGACGATTTCGGCGTTGGCAGCGGCAATCTTGATGCGCTGTATGGTCTGCCGTTTGACGAGCTCAAGATTGATCGCATGTTCGCCAACGAGGTTGCGCGCTGTGACCGCGCGCGCGCAGTGGTTGCATCGCTGCTCGAATTGTCGCGCGCCTTCGGCATGCGCAGCGTGGTTGAGGGGATAGATCAGCTCTCGACCTACACGATCCTGCGCGAAATGGGCGGTGATCTGGCGCAGGGATATTGCCTCGCGCGCCCGCAAACCCTGCCCTTGCTTACGGAAACGCTCCGCTTGCAGGCGACAACAAAGTTACGCCAGATCAACTGATCGTTTGACCTCCTGCTGCCCGGGATCGGGGCACCGCATCTCAGCCTATTATCGACAGCTCATGATTTAAGCGGCGCGCATGTCGCCGTTTGGTGGCGCAGTCAGGCCGCGCAGGCAGCGCGCGGTCTGGATGCGCCATCCACGCCTTTTTCCGACCGAAGAGGATCGCCCCCAATTCTATCGCGATTTCGCGAGCGTGCTGCTTGCGTTGGTGGGGGCGCTTATTAACTTCTACTTAGGGTTAATACTTTACAAACAGTTATGCTTAAGATATTCCTAAAGAGTAACCACAACTGAAAGGAATGCATCATGCGCTCGATCTGGGACTGGATTTTCAGCTAAGCTGATCTGATAAAACGAATTTGAAAAGGGCTCCGCATTGCGGAGCCCTTTCTCGTTTCTGCCTGATTGTTCTGGATTTTTCCGCCACTTGCCGGGCCGTGCGGCACAGGTGGATGATCCATGCGATCCCTTGAAGATCGAGAAGTACGGGTATCACCTGAATTGATAATCAAGATGCTTGGTGCGAATGCCGGGCATGATTTCGCCCCCTTTACCTTCGCCCGAATCGGGCCAGCAAGGCGAACAGACAGCTTCGGACGCGCTCATCGCGGCGATGCGTGCCCTGCAAAATGCCCTCGACGAACATGATGGCGCGCTTGCCTCAGCCAGCGGTCTCGGGCGCAGCGATTGGCGGTGTCTCAGATTGCTGGCTGAGCGCGGGGATCAATCGCCAGGCAGCCTGCAACGAGCGCTTGGCCTCACCAGCGGCAGCGTGACAGCGCTGCTTGATCGGCTTGAGCAGCGCGGACTGGTCACCCGTCAACGGCTGGAAAGCGATCGGCGCGCGCTGGCCATTGTGCCGAGCGAGGCGGCGATTGCACTGCTGGAGACGGCAAACGCTCCGCTTGGCGAGATTGCAACGCGCCTCGCATTGCGGTGGGGAGAGGCGCGAACTTGCGCGGCTGAGCATGCGTGCGTGGATCTGGCGCGCTTGGTTGAATGGGCCTCGCAGCGGCTGTGATCGGGCGCGTGGATTGAGCGCGGGTTGAAGGCGGCAGGCGTGCCCTTCACGGCAATCAAGGCGGCTCCACAATCCAGAAAGCCCCCAAAAAAAAACCGAAACAAAAAACCCCGCAATGCGATGACGCAAAGCGGGGAAATTTGTAGAAGGCGCCGATCTCAACCCTTGGTTGTGAGGCCAGCGTCTCTAACGATCAGCGACTGGACGCTGTTTTACTTCGGATAGGCCCAGGTCGTTCCGCGTGCGAGGTTTTCGCTGGCGAAGGCGAAGTTCAGCCTGCCGTCAACCACCGCATCCAGATAGGCCGGGCGCTTGTTCTGGTGATCGAGGTAATAGGCGTGTTCCCACACATCGACAGTCAGCAACGGGTTGAAGTCGCTATCTGCCAGCGTATCACCATCGTGGGTTTCCTCGATGGAGAGCTTGCCGTCTTTTTCGGCCAGCCACACCCAGCCGCTGGCAAAGTGTCCGGCGCCGCGCGCCTTCAATTGCGACTTGAATTCGTCCATCGAACCGAATGCCTCGTTGATCTTGGCAGCGAGTTCGGCTGAGGGCGCTGTTTCGGCAGGGGCGAGCGAAAGCCAGTAAAAGCCGTGGTTCCACGTTTGGGCCGCGTTGTTGAACAGGCCTTGATTGCTGCCGCGTGCCGCTGCGATCACTTCTGCAAGTGGCGCACTGGCATGATCGGTGCCTTCGATCGCCGCGTTCATCTTGTCGACATAGGCCTGGTGGTGCTTGCCATGGTGGAACGAGAGCGTTTCGGAAGAAATGGCCGGGGCCAGTTCGCTGTCGCCATAAGGAAGGTCAATCAGGTTGAAAGCCATAGGTGTCTCTCTTTCATGAATAGGAGTTTTGAAGTTTCTATCCTATCAATGCGCGGGCCGAGCGAAAGTTGCATTTTTCTTTATGCTTGAAAGGCATATTTGTGCACGGCAGGTGTGGTTGCCCTTAAGCTGGCCTTGCGTGTTAAATTGAGTGTAGCTAACGCGATTACCTGTAAAATAATTGGGATTTAAAAACAGCGTGTTCGGGTTTAAAGTAAAGCGGATACGGGATCATGCAATGGGGCCTGCATTGCCGTATAAAAGCTTTGCCGTGTTTAGGCGGGTACGCCATGTCAGCCGCGGAGACATCGTGCTGATCGATCATCCCGATGCGGGCCCGCTTGTCAGGGAAGTTCAGGCTGTAAGCCGAACGGGCCTGGTGGCGATCAAGCGTAGAGACCGGTCTGCGGTCGGCACGCAAAAACTCCCGAATGTTGAGCCAGATCGCGTGCGGGGCCGTCTGTTTTTGGCGATGCGATGGGGGCGTTTCCTGCCGACATTCCACAAATTGCCGCAGGCCGACTACGAAGATCAGCACAATTGATCTGAAAGCTGGCGAATGGCCGCTCGCCTGCATCTGTGTGCGCACACAGCCCCCCCATGACGTTTGCGTGGCCAAGCCTCAGAAAGGCTGGACCAATTCGATCTGCACCCCGCGCGTGCCAAGCGGATGGATAAAGTTGCACCAGAAATCCCCGGCACCTTTGATCGGCTCTGGCTCGATGAGCGCGAGGCCTTTGCCCTCGCACCAGACTTTTGCCGCGGCGAAATCATCGATTTCATACGCGAAGTGATGGACCCCGCCTAAGCCCTTGTTGAACTTGGTGAGCGGGCCTTGCTCGGCCACCACCAGCTCTACAGCGGGGCCTGCCATCGGTTTGGTGAAGATGCACCAGCAGTGCCACGGATCAACGAAGCCGCGATAATCTTCGGTGAGGCCGAACGTCGCCATATGCACTTCGGCATCTTCAATCGAAGGCAGTACGATACCGACATGATGCAGGCGGTAATTTTCGAACATTGTGCAAAAACCTTCCTCGTACCCGGTAAAACCGAGCAACCATCAACACGAT
>JGI12109J20283_12288495_pt1 | contig 15650 bp, 11 predicted proteins | sample ElkSlonscriptome_12_FD_20283 | JGI IMG/M metagenome (IMG submission 20283)
GGTACGTTTTCGATCTTTTTGGAAAAAACGTGGCGCTCCGAGCCACGTTTTTTCCAAAAAGGATGTCCGATTCCACCCTGCCGGCGGCGACATGTCCTTTCGAGTCAGTGACCGCGTAACTCCTGTAAATTACACGCATTACGCGGTGAACACGCAAACCGAACGTTTGACCAGTTGGAAGCCAGACTCACCTGCGGCAGCATGGTACTTGATCTATCTTGTTCACGAAATGTTGGCTCGAAGAGCCAACATTTCGTGAACAAGATCTGGGTTCTTCCACCCTGCCGGAGGCGGAATTGTCTTTCAGGTCAGCGACCGCGTAACTCGTGTAAATTACACGCATTACGCGGTGAACACGCAAACCGAACGTTTGACCAGTTGGAAGCCAGACTCACCTGCGGCAGCATGGTACTTTTGTTGCTTTTTCACAAAAAACTTTCACTTTGTGAAAGTTTTTTGTGAAAAAGGATTGAATCTTCCGCCCTGCCGGAGGCGAATCAGGCCGTTTATCCAGGTGAATACCTGGTTTGGGACCGACCGCGTAAGTCATGTCCAATTAGACCGGCAGTACGATCAACTCCCGCTCGAAGCTGGTCAGGCTGCGCCCCCCCTCAGCCGTGATGACCACATCATCCTCGATTCGCACCCCACCGATCCCCTCAATATAGATGCCCGGCTCAATAGTGAAGGTTGCGCCGACCGGCAGCGGGTCGGTACTGCCCGCCACGATGTAGGGTGGCTCATGCTCGTCCAGCCCCAACCCATGCCCGGTGCGGTGAATAAAATATTCACCATAGCCACCTGCGGTAATCACTGCGCGGGCAGCCTGATCGATCGCTTCGCCGCTGATCCCTGGTCGCAGCGCCGCCCGCCCGGCCGCATTTGCCCGCAACACCAGATCATGGATGCGCCGCGCCTCCGGGCCCGGTTCACCCAGGGCAACCGTGCGGGTCATGTCGGAGAGATACGCGCCGTAACGCGCGCCGCCGTCAATAATGATCAGGTCGCCCACTTCCAGCGGACGGTCGCTGTTCTCGTGATGGGGGTAGGCGCCGTTGGGACCGCCGGCAACAATGCTGGGGAAACTCTCGCCATCGCCCCCGGCGGCAATAATCGCATTCGCCAGGGTCGTTGCCAGTTCGCGCTCGGTGACACCCGGCCGGATCTGGGCAATCGTCTGTTGAAATGCCACCTCAATAATCCGCACCGCCTCGGCCATCGCTGCCAGTTCGTCCTGTTCCTTGACCATGCGTAACCCGGCCAGCAGCGGCGTGGCATCAACCGTTTGCAATCCGGGAGCGGCTTCCTCCAGGGCACGCAGTTCGCGCACCCGCATCACCATGTACTCGATGCCGACGCGCGCCGCCGTATCCGGGACCAGTTTGCCTACGGCGCTGCGCAGGGCTTCCGCCGGCCCGGTGGCATCGTTCCAGGGATAAAACTGCACCGGAATAGTAATGCTGGATTGCACCCGCGCCATCTCCAGCGTGGGCACAACAAAGCAGGGCAGCCCGCCATCAGCGGGAAACAGCACCAGCGACAGGCGCGAGGTGACGTGGAAATCCACGCCGGTCAGGTAGCGCAGGTTTGCGCCGGGGACAATCGCAACGGCAGCGAGACCTTCCCGGTTCATCGCCTCCGTCAACCGGGTAACCCGATTGGCACTCATCGACATGCCTCCATTTCTAGCGGGAGCAGAGCTCCCCGGGCACGCATTTTACCGTATGGTACCACACTCTACCATCGAACAAAAAATCGTCCGGGAAGCACCGATAGCATATTCGACGATGCCGAAGGGAAAAAGCATTGCGCGGATACGTGCCTGGCCTGCTCTGTATTCCATGCTACAATATTTCTACACGCATTACGCAATAGGCATTCAAATCAGACGTTTCACCAGATCACACACAACCGGCGCTCCTGCCGGAGATGGTATCCGCTTCCCGGGGCGGGATCGCGCAACGCGTGTGCTTGCAGAGCGACCTTTGACCCTTCACAGCGCCATGCTTTTGCCCACCTGGGTGTGGCATACCAGAATTGATATTGTTTTGCAACAGAAAGGCGGGCGCGGCTTCCCCACGGCTGATCAGACGGCGTGGCTGCTGCTGCGCAATGACGATGAAGATTCTTATCACAGGAGCACCGGGCAACGTCGGCACCGAAATTGTCAGGCAGTTACACGGACTGGACGTGCCGTTTCACGTCGGCGCACGGAATGTTGATCGGGCACGCGACCGGCTGGGCCATGAGACCAATGTGGAGCGGTTCGATTTCACCGATCCGACAACCTATCGGCAAACATTTGCGGGGATCGAGCGGATGTTTCTGGTGCGGCCACCACGGCTCGCCAATGTGGCGCGGGATATTGCACCGGCGCTGTATGCGGCTATCGGTGCCGGGGTAAAGCAGGTTGTATTTCTGTCGCTGCAAGGCGTGGAGCAGAACCGTGTCGCGCCGCATCACAAGATCGAAAAGCTGCTGCGCCGGCTCGGTGTAACCTATACCTTCCTGCGCTGTGGTTTTTTTATGCAAAACTTGAGCACAACCCATCGTGACGAAATCCGGTGTGAGGATGTGATCGCGGTGCCGGTGGGACAGGCGAAAACCTGCTTTATCGACACCCGCGATATTGCGGCGGTGGCGGTGCGAACGCTGACGGAAGATGGTCACACGAATAAGGCATACACCCTGACCGGCGGTGAAGCGTTGGACTACTACCAGGTTGCGGATATTCTGTCGGCGGTGCTGCAACGTCCGATTCGGTACACCGATCCCGCAGTGCCGGTATTTTTGCGGCGACAGCTTGCGCGCAAACAACCGCCGGGGTTTGCACTGGTGGTCACGGCGCTGTATACACTTACCCGGTTTGGGCTGGCGCAGCAGTGTACGCCGGAGCTTGCCCAGGTGCTGGGGCGAGATCCAATCACACTTCGCCAGTTTGCTGAAGATTATGCCGGGGTCTGGCAGCCACCCGGCGCGGCCGAAGCTGCCTGATTGACACGACTTACGTGGTGGGTATGCAAATCAGGCATGTGCCTGGATGAACGGCCCGATTCGCCTGCGGCAGCGTGGTATGTGATCGATCTTTTTCACAAAACATTTGCACTCTGTGCAAATGTTTTGTGAAAAAACATGGAGTCTTCCGCCCTGCCGAAGGCGATAGTCCCCGCCAAACGCGGGATCGCCTGATCCATAGCCGCATTGGTCGTTTCGCGGTGTTCGCTCATTTCGTGTTGTTCGTAGTCCAGATGCCCACCGTGTAAGTCGTGTGATTGACAATACCTGGTTTGTGATACCAGAAATTATGCGAGAAGAGGAGCGATGTCCCCAATTATTCACTGGTTCCGACGTGACCTGCGCCTGCACGATAATACCGCCCTGGCTGCGGCGGCGCAAGACAGTAGCGGCGCGGTCATCCCGGTCTTTATCCTCGAAGATCGACTGCTCCACGGGCGCTGGAGCGGCGCGGCGCGGGTGCGCTTTATGCTGGAGTCGCTGCGGGCGCTGGACGCCGCCCTGCGTGAGCGAGGCAGCGTGCTGCTGCTACGGCACGGCAATCCCGAAGAAGAACTGCTGCAACTGGCCCAGGCGAGCGGCGCATCCGGCGTCTACTGGAACCGCGACTACTCGCCCTACGCCATCCACCGCGATCACGCGGTTGCGCAGACACTGGGTGATGCGGGCTACACCACGCGCAGTTTTAAGGACGCGGTCATCTGGGAGCAGGATGAGGTGGTCAAGCCGGATGGCAATCCCTACACCGTCTACACGCCCTACGCGCGGCGCTGGCGCACCCGGCTGGCGGAGAGCGATATCCGCGTGGCCGAGATCTCCGACCTGCACAAACCATCCGGCGACCTGCCCGCATCGCGCCCAATCCCCGACCTGGCCGATCTGGGATTGCAGACGGAGCAGCAGGCGATTCCCGGCGGCGAACCGCACGGGCAGCAGTTGCTGAGCGAGTTTACCGATCTGCGCCGCAAGCACAACATCGCCGGCTATGGGGAAGCGCGCGACCTGCCGGGTCTCCCCGGAACCTCGCGCCTCTCGGCGCATTTACACCTGGGGACCGTCTCGATCCGCGCCTGCCTGCTGGCCGCCCTGGAGACGGAAGCGAAAATAGAAGAGAAGGATCAGGATCAGCGCGCATCCGTTCAGGCATGGATTAGCGAACTGGCATGGCGCGATTTCTATGTGCAGATTCTGTTTCACTTCCCGCATGTGCTGCGCGGCGCATTCCGCCCGGAGTATGACGCGCTGGACTGGGAGAATGACGCTGACCTGTTTGATGCCTGGTGCGCGGGCCGTACCGGCTACCCGATTGTGGATGCGGCGATGCGCCGGCTTAACACCGAAGCATGGATGCATAACCGCTGCCGCATGATCGTCGCCTCGTTCCTGACGAAAGACCTGCTGATCGATTGGCGCTGGGGCGAGCGCTATTTTATGCAGCACCTGGTGGATGGTGACCCGGCGGCCAACAATGGCGGCTGGCAGTGGGCCGCCGGCACCGGCACCGATGCCCAGCCCTACTTCCGCATCTTCAACCCCACCAGCCAGGGCCAGAAGTTTGACCCGGACGGCGCGTATGTGCGGCACTACCTGCCGGAACTGGCAGATGTCCCCGACAAATACATCCACGAGCCCTGGAAGATGCCGGAGCAGACACAGCATTCTGTGGGCGTGCGCATCGGGCAGGACTACCCGGCCCCCCTGGTTGATCACAAGGCGCAGCGGCAGCGGGCGCTGGAGTTGTATAAGGCGGTGAAGGGTGATAAGTGAATATCCGCACGCCTCAGAACCCACGTTCCACATACGCCACATTCATCGCATGCGTCTCGCGGTAGAACGCGTCCAGGTTGTCCGGCACCGTGCTGTGCGGCAGATCGCGCAGGTAGGTGAGCGTTGCCTCAATCAACTCAAACCCGCCAATCGGGCCATGCGCTGGGATGACCCGGCGCACGCGCGGGTCGGTTTGCCACGCGGCTAACCCGTCAATCCAGTGCTGCCTCGGGCTGTCCGGTTCGAGGACAGGCAGCGGTGTCTCAACCGTGTCACCCGCCAGCAGGATTCCCCGCTCCGGCAGCAGGCCCACGATGCAATCGTAGGTATGCCCCGGCAGGGAGTGCAACTCCAGCGTAACATCCCCCAGATCCAGCGTGTAGCGCTCCTCAAAGACAATGGTGGGCGGGATCAACTGCACCGCATCCCAGACGCCCGGCTGTTCCGCCTGCTTCGTCTGGAGCGTCGCCGGAACGTCGGAGGCAAAGCGCTGCCGACAGACCGCGTGCCCGATGACCTGTTCGTAGGGCAGCCCCGCCGTGCCCCAGGCATGGTCCCAGTCGGCATGGCTGTAGACCACCGTCACTGGGCGGCTGCCGATCAGCGGCAGCAGCGGCTGCATATCCTGCGGGTGCGCCAGACTGTCCCACACGACCGCGCGCACACTACCCAGGATCAGCGCGCCACGCACCGCGAAGCCCTCGTCGGGGAAAACCCGCTCGGTCAGCCAGATGCCCGGCTGGTAAGGCTGAACTGTTGTCATCATGGATTCACTCACCTGCTTGTGATGTACACAACTTGCGCGGTTGACATGCAACCCGGATGTTTCACCCGATGGAAGCTCGATTCGCCTGCGGCAGCATGGTACATTTTGATCTTGTTCACAAAAAAATTCACAACGTGAATTTTTTTGTGAACAAGATTGAGAATTTTCCACCCTGCCGGAGGCGAAATGCTCGCCAATTTAATGAGCGCATAAATCATGTGATTTACCCGCTTGAACACTCGCTACGTCATTCTGTACTTTATGGTTCCACATAGATCGGATTCGTGTAGAGCCAGGGACGGCCCCCGCGATAGCCCTCCAGTCGGTAGACGCCGGGCAGGTCGATGCTCTGGCGTAGGGTACGGAAGGCGCTGGTGACCACCTCGCCATCGCGGATCAGGCGGAGCAGGGCATTGCCACCCAGATCGGCCACAAAGGTCAGCGGTCCCCCGGCCAGCGCGGGCGTGTCGCCCATCTGCCAGCACTCACTGCCACGGATTGCGGCAAAGGGCACGGCGGGAACCGTTCCGTCCAGCCGATTGACAAAATAGCTGCGACCCTCGATCAGCGCGCCAAAAATCTGGTGAGTGGCCCAGTATGCATCGCTGCTCAACGGCTCATTCAGCAGCAGATAGTTGGTCAGGGTGCCGAACATCCAGCGGTAGGGGAACACCTCCGCGCGGCCCCAGGGAGCCCGGATGGTAAATGCGTGCGCATCCACCCCGCCCACCCCAAAGGTCCGCCGCCCGGCCATATTCAGTTGGTCCCACCAGTGCAGCGTCGCCGGCGTCGGTCCGCTAATGCCCAGACGCGGCAGCAGGAAATTGATCAGTGTGCTGGTCGGCGATATATGCTCGCCCCAATCGCTCATCAGGTTCCAGAGTTCCAGCCCGACCGTGCGTCCCTCACGGTTGCGCGGCCCATCGACTGCCCAGTTGTCCCAGCGATAGATATCCTTAAAGGCGTTCTTCTTCTGCTCATCGGGATGGGCGATAATGCCGAAGCCGCCCGCCCGGTAGACCTCGTCCACAAAGTCCTGGGCCGGCTGGGTGTTGCTGATCAGGTAATCGACATTCAGCGTAAGAAAATGGTTGCGCGGCGGTGTGATTTCATAGCCCACAATCACGAGTAGATCGTCGTGCCAGCCCGCGAACGACTGCCCCGCCAGCGTATCATGGTCGGTGACGATGATCCAGCGCAACCCGGCGGCACGCGCAGCGGCGATAACGTCGGCGTAGCTGCCGGTTCCATCGGAGAAGATCGTATGAATGTGTAGCGCACCTGGGTAGATATGCATTGTCCGTTGTCCGTTGTCCGTTGTCCGTAGGCTGTATGGCGTAGTTCGTAGGCCGGATCATTGTAAGGCAAAAATCGCTTATACTAGGGGTTAAGGGTTAGGGGTTAGGGGTTAGGGGTTAGGGGTTAGGGGTTAAGAACCGAGGTTTTTCGGTATGGTTTTTCAGTTCGTAATTTGATAAATTATCCCATAACCGTTATCCCATAACCGTTATCCCATAACCGTTATCCCGTAACCCATAACCGTTATCCCGTAACCCATAACCGTTATCCCATAACCCTTACCATGCACATCGGTATTGACGCAAGCCGCATCGCCATCGCCGAGCGCACCGGCACCGAGCGCTACAGTGTGGAACTGCTCGGCGCGCTGGCGCGGCTTGACCGGCACAACCAGTATACGCTCTACTGCAACGGGCTGCCGCCCGCGCTGCCGCGCGTCGGGCCGAACTTCGCGCTGCGGAATATTCCCTTCCCGCGCCTCTGGACCCACGCGCGCCTGAGCCTGGAGTTGCGGCAGCATCCGCCCGACCGCCTGTTTGTTCCGGCGCATGTGGTGCCGCTGCTGCACCCGGCCCACAGCGTTGTCACCATTCACGACCTGGGCTACCTGGCCTTCCCGGAGACTCACACTTTCACACGGCGGCTGGAGTTGCACCTGACCACCCGCTGGAGCACCCGCGCCGCCCGGCAGTTGATTGCGATCTCGCAGGCCACCCGCAACGACCTGATTACCCACTATGGCGTTGCGCCGGAGAAGATCGCCGTGGTCTACCATGGCCTGGGGCCGCAGTTTCACCCGATCACCCACACCGCGACGATTAACGCCGTCCGCGCGCGCTACGGCATCCGCGCGCCCTATTTCCTCTACATCGGGACGGTTCAGCCGCGCAAGAACCTGGCCCGCTTGATCGATGCCTTCGCTCAGGCGCTCCAGGCGGGCATGACAGTGACGCACCCCGGCGGCCCATCCGGCCCGCCGCATCTGCTGCTTGCCGGCAAAAAGGGCTGGATGACAGCCGCGATTGAGCAGCGCGCCGCCGCCGCCGGGGTCGCCGGGCAGGTTCACTTCTCCGGCTATGTCGCTGATGCCGATCTCCCGGCGCTGTTGAGCGGTGCGCTGGCCTTTGTTTTTCCCTCGCTCTACGAGGGCTTCGGGATGCCGGTGCTGGAAGCAATGGCCTGCGGTACGCCGGTCCTGACCAGTAACAGCTCATCTCTGCCGGAGGTCGCCGGGGACGCGGCGCTGCTGGTCGATCCCCACGACACCGGCGCTATCGCCGACGAATTAACCCGCCTGGCAACCGAGCCCATCCTGCGCGAACAGTTACGTATGCGCGGGCCGGCGCACGCCGCGCAGTTTACCTGGGAGCGTTGTGCCGCCGAGACGCTGCGGGTGTTGCTGGAGGCGGTGTAACGCAACCGGGTACGCAGATGCGCCCCCACACCGGGAGCGGGCAGAGGCGCAGCAACCCAAGCGCATCCACTAAACAGCCGCAACAGCGATCAGCCGCCGGGCTGCCTCGGCAATATGCCGACAACCGATCCCGACCGCGTCGAGTTGCTCTTCGGGCGTGCCCGATCCGGGCATCTCGCGCACCGCCAGCTTGATCACGCGTGGCCGGATGTCCTCATCGGCGAAGACCTCCAGCACGGCATCGCCCAGGCCGCCGGAAGCCCAGTGATCCTCGGACACAACCAGACCGAGCGTCTCCCGGCCCGCCTGACGCAGCGTCTCCGCGTCAATCGGTTTAATCGAGTAGGCATCGATTACCCGCACACTGATGCCCTCGTCAAATAGCATGTCGGCCGCCTTCAATGCCTCGTGCAGCGTCACCCCCGCGCCCACCAGCGTCACCTGATCATTGCCGGTGCTGCGAACAACCTTACTACCACCGGGCCGGAAATCCTCATCCGGGGTGTAGATAATCGGCGTCTTCCCGCGCGTGGTGCGGATGTAGGAGATCCCCGGCTGGTCAGCCATGGCGCGCACCAGTTTGACCGTCTGGTTGCCGTCACAGGGATAGAACACCGTACTGCCATGGATCGAGCGCATCATCGACAGATCTTCCAGCCCCATCTGGGACGGTCCATCCTCGCCAATCGCAACACCCGCATGCGAACCACACAGCCGAATGTTCGACCGGGAGACCGCCGCCATGCGGATGAAATCATAGGCGCGGGTGAGAAATGCCGCAAATGTCGAAGAAAACACGATTCGCCCCGTAGTTGCCAGGCCCACTGCGGCGGCAACCATCTGCTGCTCGGCCACCCACATCTCGAAGTAGCGATCCGGGTAGGCTTCCGCAAATAGCTCTGAGTAGGTCGAGTTACTGACCTCCGCATCAAGCACTACGACATCCGGGCGAGCACCCAGGGCACGCAGCGTTTCGCCATAGGCCAGACGGGTGGCAACCTGCGTGGCGGCATCATATTTGGGCAGAATAATATCCGTCGGCTCGGGCTGGGGCGCGGGCTCAACCTCTTCCGGAGGTTGCGGTTTGACCTGCAGGTGGCGGACGCCGCCAAGCTCCGCGATCCCGGTCTTCATCATCTCATCGTCCAGCGCTTTGCCGTGGCGGCCATTCTGGTTTTCTACAGCGGCGACCCCGCGGCCCTTGACGGTCTTGGCAACAATCAGCAGCGGACGATCTCGCTCGCTACTCGCCAGCGCGAGCACCTGGTCAATCCCCTCCAGGTCATGCCCATCAACCGTTACCGTTTCCCAGCCGAGCATGCGCGCGCGCAGCGTATACGCCTCCGTATTCCAGCCAAACTCCGTTTCGCGGCTCTGGCCCAGCCGGTTCACATCAAGGATGCCAATCAGGTTCGTCAACTTATAGTAGTTCGCTTTCTCTAACGCTTCCCAGACGGAACCTTCCGCCATTTCACTATCACCAAGCAGCACCCAGACCCGGTAGGGCAGCCGGTCCAGATACTTGCCCGCCAGCGCAATCCCGACCGCGATGGGCAATCCCTGCCCAAGCGAGCCGGTTGCAACCTCAATGCCGGGGAGCCGAGGCACGGGATGGCCTTCCAGCCGGCTGCCCATCTGCCGCAGCGTCATCAACTCATCTTCGCTAATAATGCCGCCGGCCCGGTACAGTGCATAGAGCAGCGGCGAAGCATGCCCCTTCGAAAAGACCAGACGGTCACGATTGGGGTGGTGCGGCTGGTCAAAGTCGAAGCGCAGATGCTTCGCCCACAGCACCGCCATCAGATCTGCCGCCGACAACGCCGAAGTAGGATGTCCCGAACCTGCCGCACTGGTTGCTCGAATACTATCCACCCGTAGTTGCTGCGCCAGCTCGCGTAGTTGCTGAGTGGCTATTGTCGTCATGAAAAAGGCCTCCTTGTATGCTTGCCGGAGTAAAACATCAATATCTCTTCGTGAAACCATTTCTACGAAGATTGCCCCTGATCGCTCCACATCTTCGTGACCTGTCATACACGCGCCAGATAATGTCCACAACAATCCAATACGGACAGTGGTTCCGATTCTATGCAGTGTACTATATAATAACAGGCAGCATGTGTCGCAAAACCAGGTGGCAATTTCTTGATCTCCTGGCGTGTTATGGGTATGGGCCTATTATGACACAAACTGACGGGAAGTGTGTCAGACCGCCCTCCAGCGCTGCTGTTGCAATTTGCAGGCCGAATACGCCTGTTCCGCATCCAGATGGCATATCCGCCACTTTAGCGGTATGGATAAACAAAGGTTAACATGTCAGGGATTTTCAATTTTTTTGAAATTGCGTTCGCGGAAAATACGCAGTCAGGGCAGGTTGCCTCTCGTTGTTCTTTGTTCTTTGTTCTTTGTTCGCTGTTCGCTGTTCTTTAAACCGTTTGACAGCCCGACTCACCCTCTTCTATAATCCACGACTTACGCGGTCGTTGACCCGCCAGGAGATTCCGCCTCCGGCAGGGCGGAAGAACCCATCTTTTTTCACAAAACATTTGCACTTTGTACAAATGTTTTGTGAAAAAAGGTCAAAATGTACCATGCTGCCGCAGGCGAATCGGACTTCCGTCTGGGCAAATGTGCAGTTTGTGTACCCACCGCGTAAGTCGTGTATAATCCAGACAACTATTGAAAATGGATAGATACCGCGTATGAGCAAATCTGACGACGCGAACTTTCTCTCACTATCGGCGGCGAGCAAACTGCTCGGCGTCCACACCACAACCCTGCGCCGCTGGGCTGATGCCGGCGCTGTGCCGGTCTATATCACACCGGGCGGGCATCGCCGCTTTGCGCGAGCGGATATCGAAGCCCTGGCGGAGCGCAAGAACCTCCCCAACCAGGCACTACCCACCACCTGGGCCACCAAAGCAGTGCAGCATGCCCGCACCGAAATCACCCACGCACACCAGCCGCCTCCCTGGCTGGCAACGATGAGCGAAGAGGAGCGTGCCACTCGCCGCCACATCGGGCAGCAGTTGATGGGCGTGGTCCTGCGCTATGTCAATGCTCAGGGCGATGACGAAGCGCTCCTGGGCGAGGCGCATACCATCGGGCAGGAGTATGCCCGCAGCGCGCAGCAGGCCGGCATGCCCCTGACAGCCGCCCTCGAAGCGGCGCTCTTCTTCCGCGACACGCTGGTCGAGTCGGCGATGGACCTGCCGGAGCAGGCGCATGTCCGCCCGGAAGCCAGCGCCCGCCTGCTCCGCCGCATCAGCCGCGTACTAAACGAGGTGCAACTGGCGGTGGCCGCCGGGTATGAGCGTGGAGGGGAGTAGCTCATCCAAGTGTGGTATAATGCCGTAGCACACATGTTTTGACAGGTAACGGCTATGCCCCTGATCCAGGTCCAACCCGACCTCCAGCAAAAGCTCGACATCCTCGGCGGCGAAGCGGCGGACGATGTAACCGAGGTGCCCACCAGCGGGAGCATTCAGCGCGGCATCAAACACCCCACCGGCTTTATCTATGATGCGGCGCGGCAGGGCGGCGGGAAAATGCCGCTCTTCAAGGTACTGCAGACCAACGCCTGCCGCTATGCCTGCAACTACTGCTTCACCTCCTGCGCACTGAAACGGCAGCGCACCAGCTTCAAACCGGACGAACTGGCGACCACCTTTCTGAGTCTCCAGCAGAGCCGCCGCACCGAAGGGCTGTTCCTCTCCTCCGGGATTGTCCCGGATGCCGACAGCACGATGGAGAAGATGCTGCGTACCGTCGAGATTGTACGCGGGCGTGGGGAGTTCAACGGCTACATCCACCTCAAGCTGATCCCGGGTGCCGCCTACGATCTGATCGAACGCGCGGTGGAACTGGCCGACCGGGTCTCGCTCAACCTGGAAGCGCCCAACCCGGCGCGGCTGGCGCAACTTGCCCCGGAGAAGGAGTTTACCGAGGCGATGTGGGAGCGGCTGCGCTGGGCGCGTGAGATTATGCAGCGCCGCCGGGCCGCCGGGCTGCCGGCAGCGCGCTCCCTGACCACGCAGTTTGTCGTCGGTGCGGCCGGGGAGAGCGACCAGGAACTGCTGTACACGGTGGCCCGCGCCCACGCCGAACTGGGGCTCTGGCGGGCCTACTTCAGCGCCTTTCACCCCATCCCGCGCTCGCCCTTTGCGGAGCTACCCGCCGAAGATCCAGTGCGCGAACTGCGGCTCTACCAGGCCGATTTTCTCTTGCGTGACTATGGCTTCCGCTTTGCCGACCTGCCCTTCGATGCGCAGGGTCTGCTGCCCCGCGATAAAACGCCCAAGCAGGCCTGGGCCGACCGGCACCTGCTGGAGCCGATCGAGGTCAATCGGGCACCCCGCAGCAGCCTGCTCAAGGTTCCCGGCATTGGTCCCAAAAGCGCGGACAGGATTATCGCGGCACGGCGGCAAACCCGGCTGCGCGATCTATCACAGCTCAAGCGCCTGGGGGTGACAACCAACTGGGCCGCACCGTATCTGCTGCTGGATGGGCGGTGTGCGCCGGTGCAACTCAGGTTGTGGTGATACCGTCGCGTTCTCTTCTGCGGGAGGTTGACATAGCTCGTCTACGAAGACGGCGGGGGCATCTGCGCAACGATCTGTTGCAGGGTCTGCAAGTTGATTGTCTTATCGAAGATGGCATGGATCGGGATATCAAAACCGGGCACGGCAACACTCGCAATATTCCCGGAACGGGCTTTGATCACGAGGTGGTAGGTATCGTCCTGAAGCAGATACTGCTCGACGGTTCGGGTTGCAGGGTCAACCAGCCAGTACTCATGCACGCCATGCGCGGCATAATCCTCGAACTTGAGACCGCGATCCTTTGCTTCAGTGCTGGGCGACAGCACCTCAACAATCAGATCGGGGGCCGGGAACTGCATCTGTTTGGGTGTGAACTGCGCGGCTTTCGCGCTACCAAAGAAACAGATATCCGGCTCATAATCGTTGCGCGTGAGGGTAATCAGCATCTTCTCCGCGCCGACGAACCCCAGGTTGTGCTGATCTACATACGCATCAAGCAGACGAAGCAGATGTTTAGCTGCGCTTGTATGCTCAAACTTTGCCGGCGACTGCACAACAACCTCCCCATTGATAAATTCGGCTTTCTCCTGCTCGGTGATCGTGGCGTAGAACCGCTGGCGGAGTGTACGTTCCTCCTCCAGCACCGCCTGGATCTGCTCGTAATAGAGCGACAGTCGCGGGGAGTGTAGCAGTTGATCCATTATTGTCGTCATGACAGTCTCCCGTGTGTGAATTGCTTCTATTGTATCCATGGAGTGTGCGCTACGCAACCTACCCGGGTTGTTGCAATATTGTCCGGCCCGGCGTGACGGTCAACTGGGCCACTGCCCGCCGCGGTAACTCGCGCGCTAGTACGCCCAACCGTGGTAGAATAGTCAGCACGTAACCGTGTTAAACCGCAAACGCATGCCACGGGAATGCCGGTGACAGCCAATCTCTTTGACCGTATTCCGACAACCTTTTTTAACCCACTGGCGGCCCAGGGTGCGCCGGTCTATGCCGCCGTGCTGCTCTGCCTGTTTGCCGAGACCCAGCGCCACCAGCAACCGCTCTCGCGCGAACTGGCGGTCAACCTGGTCGCCGATATCCTGGTAGACATGGACGATACGCCCACGCTGGATAGCGCCAGCGCCCCGGAAGCGGCCTTGCTCACGGAGCAACCTGCCGCCGATGATCTGCCGGCGCGGGCCGGGGGCGTGCTGCGCTACCTGGCGGCATGCGGCTGGCTGCGGGTCGAAACCCAGGGCGATTTTACGATTGCCTACACCATGCCCGCGCATGCCTTTCGCCTGCTGAGTGTGCTGCAGGAACTGGCAAGCAACGAGCCGCCCCGCCTGCGCGGGATGATCTGCGCGATCCATGATCTGCTGCAAGCCGCGCGCCAGGAGAATGGCGACTATGTGCGGCTACGCGAGGCGCATTACCAGACGCGCTACCTGCTGCAGGCGCTCAAGGAGTTGCAGCACAATATCGGCGAACATATTCAGCAGGTGCTGGAGCAGTTGCAGGCGCGCGATGTGCTGGAACAGGTCTTCACTAGCTACCGCGACCAGATTGTTGATCATGCCTACCACCAGTTGCGCACGACCGATCATGTCTCCCGCTTTCGCCCCGGCATTCTGAATGCGCTGGGCAGCATGGACGATGCCGAACAGGTTGAGCACCTGGCGCAGCAGATGCGCATGCGCGGCGAGGTCGAGAGCGTGGCGGAGGCGGTTGATCTGTTGAGCGCCGGCATCCGCGAGGTGCGCGATCATTTCGAGTGGCTGGATCGGCTGCTGACCACGATTGACACGCGGCATAGCCAGTTTGTTGACTCAGCCGTACGGAGCGTGGAGCATCAACTGACCGCCGGCAGCACCACGAGTGGACAACTGCATGCGCTGATCAGCCATCTGCTGACCGAGGTGCCGGGCCGCACGGGTGCGCCGCTGCCGGCAGAGTATGATCCGCTGGTGTCGCTCTTTGCGCTGGAGCTAATCGATGCCGACTCGCCGGCGCCGCCCACCCGCGCCGCCGTGCCCTTCACCCCGGAGCCGGTCGCGCCGACACCACCTTCCGAGGAGCAGATCCGCGCCGCGCATGCCTACACGCTCCAGCAGATGAACCGGGCGATCAGCCGTGAGCGGGTGCGCCGCTACGCCGCCGGCCTGCTGCGTGACCGGGATGAACTGCCCGCCGCCGAACTGCCCCTCACCAGCCCCGACGATCTACCGCTGCTGATCTACCTGCGCAGCTATGGTGACGGCTCGCTGGGCTACCGCGTCGATGAGGCTCCGGACGGCGGCTGGATCGAGCGCGCCGGGGTGGGGTTTCGGGCGTTTGTGCTGCGGCGAGTTTAGGCATGACGGTGGACCGCAGACCGCAGACCGCCGTAGGGTGCATGCGCTGCACCGTGCTGCGGCCCCACGCCATACCCGCACTATTTCTGCAATCGGGCATCCCGGCTTAGAAACATTGAAAAATAGTCCGGATATGGAGTAGATCTGGATAGTGTTCGCTTCAGCCCGGCCACGGCACTGGAGTCCCGGCTTTAGCCGGTGTGCGGCCGTTCACCGGCTAAAGCCGGGACTCCTGGATACTGTCCGGATTAAAAATGCAAAGTAGACTGCCGTAGGGTGCATGCGATGTACCGTGCTGCGGCCCCACACCAACTCAAGCCGTAGGGTGCATGCGATGTACCGTGCTGCGGCTCCACGCCATACTCTCAGTATTTCTGCAATCGGGCATCCCGGCTTAGAAACATTGAAAAATAGTCCGGATATGGAGTAGATCTGGATAGTGTTCGCTTCAGCCCGGCCACGGCACTGGAGTCCCGGCTTTAGCCGGTGTGCGGCCGTTCACCGGCTAA
>JGI12109J20283_10650925_pt1 | contig 15640 bp, 13 predicted proteins | sample ElkSlonscriptome_12_FD_20283 | JGI IMG/M metagenome (IMG submission 20283)
GGGGATAGCCTGCCGTTCTGGCAACAAGCCTGTGCCGAGGGCCGCAGCAACGCTTGCGAGCGGCTCGTTCAACTGGAGCAGACCTACTGTAGCGATGGTGCCGGCTGGGCCTGTAATGAGCTCGGTGCCCATTACCGACGCGGTGACATTGTGGCCGCCAATGCGGACAGTGCGCTGGCCTTTTTTAGTCGCGCCTGTGAATTGAAGTTTCAGCCCGGATGCATAAATCTTCTCGATACCGACAGTGTCGCTGCGGCCGAGCCCCGTGAACTCGATCTGCGTTTGCTGTTGCGGGAAGGTGGTCAGAATCTGATGCAGGCCCCAGTGACTGAGCTCTATGAACGGGCCTGTGAACACGACTGGGATTTTGCCTGTGCCCGCGGTGGCAGCACGATATGACAAAAAAGTCGGATGACCCGGTCGTCAGGCCGGAGACTTCCGAAGCGAAGGTACCGGGACGTACAACCGGTTTTCTCATCATGACTGCCATGATCATCGGCGTGGCAGTGTTCATGAACAGCCAGGATCAGCGCCTGAACGATTCCTCATCCGGAGTAGACCCGGCGAACGCCCTCGACGGCTTCAGAGCCGATGCTTGGTATCTGCCGGATGAGGCTCTGCTTGGCTTCGTGGAGATACCCAGGGGCAGCTTCACCATGGGCAGCAATCCGGCCCTGGACCGGATGGCCTATGAAAATGAGCGTTGGTCACAGCTGCGCCTTCAGGGCGAAGTGCACTTGCCGCGTTATTTCGTGGCTCGGTATGAAACGACGCAGGCTCAGTTTAATGCCTTTGTCCGTGATACAGGACTTGCTCAGGCCGCCGTCGATCCTGCCAGGTCGGGGAATTATCCAGTAGCCAATGTCACCTGGACCGAAGCGCTTGCTTACGCGCGCTGGCTCGAGGGTCAACTGCGCGCGTCCAGTCTCACACCGCCAAGGTTAAGTGACTTTCTTAATTCGGGGGCGACGGTGTCTCTGCCCACGGAAGCGGAATGGGAAAAAGCAGCGCGTGGGACGGATGCGCGAATATTTCCCTGGGGCTCACGCCCGGTCGCCGCTTACGCCAATTTTCAGAGCGATGGGCCTGCGGCTGTTGGCAGTTCTGACTGCTCCGACTGTGCATACGGGCTAGCCGATATGGCTGGCAATGTGTGGGAGTTGACCCGGTCCCCGTTGCAAGACTACCCCTACGACCGCAAAGATGATCTGGTGCCTAGCGCCGAGGATCCACTTTTTGTCATGCGCGGTGGATCCTACGCCGATCCTGTCAATAATGTTCGCACCGCGGTCCGTGGTGCTGCCGATCCCGGAGTGCGCAACGATACGATAGGCTTTCGCCTGGTGATCTCAAACCCACAGAGACCTAATTAATAGACCCGTCGAAGAGCCGACTTTGCGCCAGCATCCTGATCATGGCGATGGCGTCCCGGTCCACCTGAACGTAGGCCGCCTTGAGGTGCTCAGCTACATCTACTGCCTCGGTGGTGACTTCCAGCTCGCGCTGGTAGTTAAAGCGAACAAAAAGGTAACCGGGCTCGGGTTCTTCTATGCGAGTCGTGCTCACGGCCTCAATCTGATTGTGGTCGGGCAGCGTTTGGGTGTGGATCTCTTTCTGAGGATAGAGGGTGACTTTCTCGCAGAAATTGCTGTCCCCTGCCCTGGTCCGGCGCAGAAACTCATTATTGTCGGGAGTCTGTGATTCACACTGCAATCCGCGGATAAATTTGTCCGGGTTGCGGGCGCGCAGGACAAGGCCCTGCCAGAGCTGGTGCCTCGAGATTGTGGTCAGGCGTTCGTCACCAGGGTCATTTACCTGAACGATGTGTTCGAATTTCAGCAGGGCTGGCTCCAGATCGGATTGCATAGCGCAGTCTATCCATTCAGAGGCGACGACCTCAAGTGCCTGCCTGGACAACTTCATGGACGAATTAACGAGAGGTGGCACCTGTTGAGACAACAGCCGCCGAACTGGTTTAAGCTATAGCCATGAATATCAAACTACTTACTATTGCTGTCTTGGCGCTGGTGCTGGGAGCCCTCGCTTATTCCCTCTTCAGTTTACCCAATATCGCTGAACAGGAGTTTCCTGCCGGCGCCGACGCTATTGAGCGAGGCGAATATCTGGTCACTGCTGGGGGCTGTTTGTCCTGTCATAGGGGACAGCGCGAGGGTATCCAGGATAGTCTCGCCGGGGGGTTGGCTATTCCCACCGACTTTGGCGCTTTTTTTGCGCCGAACATCACTCCCGATCCACTAACCGGTATCGGGGACTGGACTGCCCGTGAGTTCCTGTTAGCCCTGAAGCATGGGCGCTCACCCGAAGGCAGTTTTTATTTTCCAGCCTTCCCCTACCGGGCCTATGCCGGACTGAGCGACGAGGATGCCCTCGCCATGGGCGCCTACTTGATGACGCTGGAGCCGGTAAGCAACAGCGTGCCCGACGCCGAAGTCCCATTCTGGCTCAATCGCTGGGCCATGGCGGGCTGGAACAGTCTGGCCGATTGGCGTCAACCAGAGCGCGAAGAATTCGCCGATTCAGTGCTGGCCCGCGGCGCTTACCTTGCCAGACATCTGGGTCACTGCAGTGAATGTCATACACCCAGAGATGGCCTTGGTATTCCCGAATACGGTCGTGACTACGCCGGTGCCAGCATCGGCGACGAAACAATTGAGGCCATTGATGCAGAGGCCTTGGCCGATTGGACCTTCGCCAACTTTGACATTTTCCTGCTTCTAGGCCTGAAGCCCGATGGAGAATTTGTCGGTGGCGATATGAATGAGGTGATTGAATACAATACCAGCCGACTCACCGACGCCGACCGGGATGCTTTAGCTGCCTACTTCACTCGCCACAACCAGGAATAATCGACTAATAATTGATTAGGGATGCTCTGATCAGAGCATCCCTAAGGAGTCACGTCCAATTCTTCCCCGGGGGTTTCACAAAGTCTGCAGGAAATAAAAAAGGCCATCTGCAGGAGATTTATTTAGCCCATGGATATCAGTCTTCGTCGACGCGATACTCATCGTGACAGTTTCCGCAGGAGCCGCCAAGGGCGCGAAACGCTCCAAGTGTAGCGCCCATGTTGCCAGTGGCCGCAGCGTCTGCAAAAGCATTCGCATTATCAATCAGGGCCTGAGCCTTGACTTCAATATCATTCTGGTTATCCCAGATCTTGTCGAGGGCGGTCGTCTCGATACTATCGTAGGCGCTGGTATCGTAAGCCAGAACTTCCGGAATCATGGTGGCCATTACCGCTATTCGACGTGCATTGCGTTCGGCAACGTCAGCGTCGAAAGGGGCGCCCTGTGCCATGCCGGCTATGGGCACGAGATTGAAGCGCAACATCTTGAACAGAGACTTGCGCGTGTCTACCGCCTGCGCCGCACGCTCTTCCGGCGTCATGTCATTCTGAGCGAAACTGTTCATCAACAATCCTGACGCGGCAATCCCAATTGCGGTGACCAATACAGCAAAACTCTTCATCGTGTTATCTCCAAATGCTCGGTTCTTTTGATTGAAAAAATCAGGCGCCCTCTGGTTTGAACTAGTAAACGGTTGTCGAACTGATCGCCTGCGGCCAGTCTGTTCTTCAACAACGTCGCAGGCTAATCACGGTCAACCATCGCATCGCCTAGCGCTGAATATAGTACAAAGCAGACGTGAATGTCACCGCGCCGATGACCGGGTGGCAGGTGAGCGAACTGATATCAGCAGACGGCACCAAATAAGTGCGTTTAGCATGATTGAGGCTCGCTGATGGCGGTGTTACCGCGACAGGCTCTGACTAGTTCGCGACTTCTTTCCATACGAATAACCGTGTCGCCAGCACAAAACCAAGCACGAACCAGACTGCCATTCCGATCAGGCTGGGTGTGATAGCGAACAGGCTGGCACCCTCGTTGGCTATGTCGCGCAGCCCCGTGGCAACGAAGCTCAACGGCAGTGCGGCGGCAATCGGTTGAATGAATTCAGGCATTGATTCGATTGGATAAAAGACGCCGGAAAGAAATATTTGCGGGAAAATCACTATATTGCCAACCGCCATGACTGCCTGCTGGGTCTTGGCGAGGCTGCCCAGGCAAAAGCCAAGGTTCAGGAAGATGAACGTGCCAAGCACCACGACGAAATAAAAAGCGGAAAAACTGCCGATAATGCTAATGCCCAAGACCGTAACGGCGAAGACGATGAGCACGGTTAACTGTAGTAACACTATGGCCGTACGTGCGAGCACGATGGCGGTGATGAAATCCCGTGGCCGAATGGGGGTGACGAACAGCCGCTTGAGAATCCCTTTGCGACGGTACTCGACGATGTTGAAGCCACTACCGGCGATGGATAGTTGCATGAGGGTAAAAGCGAGCAGTCCTGGCAGCAGGAAATCGAGATAGCGTTGGGATCGCGCCTGCACATCTTCTACCTGCAGAGAGAACATTGGTGCAATCCCTCGAAACTGGCGCTCGATTGCCAGCAGCTTTTGTTCCAGCACCGGAAGTATTAGCGCCAGTTGCCGCACCTGGGCCGCATCCACTAGTAGTCGCAGCGCCGTACTTTCAGCGGCATCCGGATCGACTTCGAAATTCACTGGCAGTATCAGGACCAGGGTCTGGTCGCCAGCTTCTAATTGCGTGCGCAGGTTTGATTCAGAGTCCAGCGTCACTTCGAAAAGGGAGTCCGCACGCAGTTGTTCGACAAAGTCTGCCGCCATGCTGGACTCATCCGCATTGGCAATGCCGAGGCTGATGGATTCCTGGTCGGAGTCACTAACGAATCCGAATACGGTCATGAAGATTATCGGAAAGAACAGGCTAAAAAAGATTGACTGACGATCCCGCAAGAAAATCTTCAGAAATACCCAGGCCAGCTGCAGTTGCAAGCTGCTTACTATCATTGCGCGATCACTCCCTCAACTCATGCCCGGTCAGGGCCAGAAATACGTCTTCGAGATTGCCGTGGGTGGGCATCTCGGGAGGCTCTGGCGCATGGGCGAGTATGAGTTCGCTGGGGTTACCCTCCGCAATCACTTTCCCATGATCCATGATGGCCAGCCGATGACAAAGGATTTCAGCCTCTTCCATGTTGTGAGTGGTGAGCACGATGGTCATGCCGCTGCTGTTGAGTTCTCGCACCAGGTCCCAGAGATTGCGCTTGGCCTGTGGATCAAGTCCGGTCGTGGGCTCATCGAGGAACAGCACCAGGGGCTCATTGACCAGTGCACAGGCAATCGAGAACCGCTGTTTCTGACCGCCGGAGAGTTGCGCAGGCTTGGCCTTTTCCTTGTCAGTGAGATTGACCTTGGCCAGGAGTTCGGAGGGTTCGATGCTGCGGTTGTAAAGGGCGGCGAAGAGATGCAGCAACTCCGCCAGGGAGAGGTGGTCGAAATACTCATTCGCCTGGAGCTGAACACCTATGATCCCTTTTACTTTGAAAGGACTGCTTGCAACATCGATTCCGGCGATACTGGCGCTGCCACCGTCGATGTCATTGAGACCCTCAAGCATCTCCAGAGTAGTGGTCTTGCCGGCGCCATTAGGGCCGAGAATGCCGAAAATCTCTCCCTGATTGATGCTGAGAGACACGGCATCGACAGCGAGAAAATTGGCCTTGCGATTATCGGGTTGTGGATAACGCTTGCTCAGGCCGTGGACCTGAATGATAGGCTCGGGTGCAGCCGGTTCCATCGGGTTCATTCTGCCCCCTTTGCTAGTCAGCGGAAGCGCAATGATAACCGATGGTCGGGGTAAAAACAGTGCCGCAGCTCAGGCCCAGCAGAGGCTCGTCTGCATTATTCAGAGTAGCCCTAGTAACGTCAGAGCAGACCTAGTAACGATAGTGGTAACGATCGAATTCTCGTCTGGGCTTGATCGGTGCCAGGAAGAAATAGAATACCCAGGCAAACCAGGACAGGCAGATCATTGCCAGTAGCCAGGCTATCTTTTCGAAACCCGTAGTCTTGCCTGAGGTGGCGATGATAAGAAACGGGAGTAACCAGATTACGAAAACCGCCAGCGCCGCCACCAGGCCGAAGCCCAGTGTGAACAGGGGCACCAGGCAGAGAATACCGATGACCGCAAGGATACCAATCAGGAGATTTCCTAAAGTTCTCATAGTGCCTTCCTCTCGTTGCTCGTCTCTCTATCACTTACTGGTGGCGGCGAAAATCCTCGAACGTGGTGCAATTACCACTGGCGTTCAAGGCACGATAACGCGTTCCATAGGGTGTGTACTATACATAAGCGAAAATTGTGCCAATTAAAAATCTCTTTGGAATCAGAGGCTTGAAGCGAAAGCTGCAGCGTTTTTTGGCAAATACACCGAATAGTAGCCAGTTTCGCTACTCCTTCAACGCGGACAATGGAAAGGACCATGCCCCGGCCGGGTTTTACACTAGCCGGCGGTGACTTGTCTGAAGTGAGCAGACGATTCGAATTGTTTAATCTCGGCTTGCGGCGTCCCGAAAGAGGGAAAACAAGTGCAGAGCGTATGAGGCAAGATTTCTCTTGCTTACATTTAAGCAACAATAAGGTAACGCAATCGTAGCTAAATTCCGTCGCGGGCTGCATGTTACACTTCACCTATGAAGTCGCCACTCTTGGCAATGGCCGCCGGCGCTGTTCTGGTCGGTTTGATTGTCGCTCTCCTTATAGTTCTCAACGTCGATGAACAACTGCTGGAGCTTCTCCGCTGGGTCGATCAGCAGGGAATTTGGTCCGCCGTATTGTTTATCGTCATCATGGCTGCGGTAGTCGTGCTGCTGTTACCCGGCGTGCTATTCACCACCGGGGCCGGTTTCGTCTTCGGTGTGTTCAAAGGCACTGCCTATGTCGTTCTTGGCACCGCAATGGGGGCGGCTATCGCGTTTCTGATTGCCCGTTATTTACTCGGAGACCGGGCTCGTCAGTTGATCCTGCGACACGGTGGGCTGCGTTCGGTGACTGCGGAAATGGAACAGCATGACTTCCAGGTGGTCCTGCTCACGCGCCTGATCCCCTTTTTCCCGGGTAAGCTTTCCAATTATTTCTTCGGCTTGACCGATTTCTCCTTGCGCGGCTACTTTTTCGGTACCCTCATAGGGCTGATTCCATTTTCGCTGCACAACGTTTATCTGGGATCTCTGGCCGCGAACCTGATGGCACTCGATGAACAGGAATTTGGCCGCACTCCAGTGGAATGGAGTATCTATGCCGTCGGTTTTCTTGCCACAGTCGCTGCTGTCTTCTACCTCAACAAATTGGCTCGCCGGGCCCTGTCCCGCTATACCCCGGAACTGAGCGAGGAGGCCTGAGTTGCTGCGTCCACTGAGCTGGTTGCCTCTGCGCTACATTATTAAGCGGGCAGCTAAAAGTCAGGGTTTCCTGGACCCTCTTGAAATCATGGCGCGATTGCGCGGGCTGGCCCAACCCTCGGAAGTCGGAGAGCCTATCGAGCTGCTGCGAGCGGGCGTCGTATTTCATGCTCGTGGTCTGATTAACTCAAAGGTGATTCAACACAACCTGGATTGGGTCTGGCCTTACTGGGTGGAACGTCAATACGACCCTCGGGACATCGCCTTCACTCCACGCGCGTTTTCTGTGACCCACATCAATCTGACTCACCGCAACTGGACCGCCTTAGGCTTTCCAGACCAGGAGGAACTGGCAATAGTCGACCCACGCGGGCTGCTGACTCCTCTTATGGATAGTTGGTCCCTCGATAGCTGGATCCTGAGCGCAGACGGTCGCCAGCTTCTGCCGTCAAGATTGGATCGCTTGACCCAGTCATACGAAACCGCAGACGGGTTGAAGGTGGTAACAGAGGCTGTGCATGAGGGTCTGAAACTGCGAGCGGTAGCGGAAGTTGTTTATGACGACGAGCTGGGACCGGTTTGTGAGCTCGAATTGTCGGCCGCGGACGAAAGAGGTGAGCCGGGGAGACTGGCTGTCAGTCTGCGTCCGTACAACCCCGAGGGAATCAGCTTTGTCAATGAAATAGCTCTTGGCGACCAGGGCCAGGCATGGCTAATCAATGACAGGGAGCGAGTCGTATTTAATCGACCTGCAGATGAATTTTATTTTTCTGATTACGAGCAGGGTGATGTGTTGTTTAAGCTCAAGCAGGAAGGCAAGGGAGAAAATAAGACAGAAAACGAAGTGCATTGTGATGTAGGACTGGCCAGTGCCGCGGCAGTCTTCGAGTTGGGTGGGGAAGTCGGTCCACTTCGATTGCGCGTGCCTTTGCGCAGAGAAACAATCGATTCGCAGCCAGCAACTGTCACCAATGCCTGGCAGACAGAGCGCAGCCGGGCCTGCCAGTTGAAATGTCCTGAACCGGCCTATCAGCGCTTGTGGGACCAGGCGCTGTCTTCCCTGGTAATTCACTCACCGTTGGATGTTTATCCAGGACCTTATACCTATAAGCGTTTCTGGTTTCGTGATGCCGCCTTCATCATTCATGCCCTACTGGCTACCGGACTTCAGGACCGGGCGCGAAGGGCCATCGACCAGTTTTTCCATCGCCAGACAGCCTTGGGTTATTTTCGCTCCCAAGAAGGAGAGTGGGATTCCAATGGCGAGGTGCTGTGGATACTGCATCGGTACCAGCAGTTGACGGGGCTGGAGATTCCAGCGGCCTGGCACAAACCAATCAAAAAAGGCGCCAGGTGGATTATTCGTAAACTGCTGGACGAAAACCTCGGCGCTCCCCACGCCGGCCTGCTCCCGGCGGGATTCAGTGCCGAACATCTCGGACCCAATGACTACTACTACTGGGATGATTTCTGGAGTATTGCGGGCCTTGACTCGGCCGCTGACTTGCTCAGGAAGTCAGATCCGGATGCGGCCAATGAGTTCGAAGCGGCGGCACGCAAGCTGCGACACTGCGTCGACCGCAGTCTCGAAAGCTGTGAGCAGCGCCTGGGCAGCCCGGCCATGCCAGCCTCTCCGTATCGGCGTCTTGACGCTGGTGCCATCGGCTCAGTTGCAGCGGGGTATCCACTCCAGCTTTTTCCGGCGGACGATTCGCGTCTGCTTGGTTGTGTGGATTTTCTGCTGGATAACTGTTTCATTGATGACGCGTTCTTTCAGGACATGATTCATTCTGGCCTGAACGCCTACCTTACCCTGGAGGTGGCGCAGGTCTTGCTGCGAGCCGACGACCCTCGATACCTGCAACTTATGGACCGGGTGGTGGGACTCGCCAGCCCCACCGGACAATGGCCGGAAGCCATCCACCCGCAGACTCTGGGCGGTTGTATGGGCGATGGACATCATGTCTGGGCCTCGGCCGAGTGGCTGCTGATGGTAAGAAATTGTTTCGTCTCTGAGACAGAGGATCGATTGATATTATGCTCAGGTATTCCTGAGCGCTGGCTCAATACTGGTGTCGAAATTGAGTTCGGCCCGGCAGCAACTCGATTTGGTACGATTACCCTGAGTCTGCGTGTTGCCTCCGAAGGGCAACTAAGCTTGAAATGGACCACACAATGGCATGGTGAGGCGCCGCCGATCGAAATTCGCCTGCGCAATTACTCAGTCTTGGAGCAGAATAGAGAAAGCGCGCTGTTGCTTGAAAGAGATCGGACCGAGGCATCATGAACATCGCAATTTTCACCAATACCTTTACACCTCATGTTGGCGGCGTGGCACGCTCGGTACAGGCCTTCACCGACGAATATCGTAAAATGGGGCATCGAACCCTGGTCGTCGCTCCGAAATTTGATGAAATGCCTGCAGGAGAGGTCGATGTGGTCAGGATTCCCGCCATTCAGAACTTCAACACCAGTGATTTTTCTGTTGCCCTGCCGATTCCACAGGGACTCACTCAGACATTAATCGAGTTCGAGCCGGAGATTATTCATTCTCAACATCCTTTTCTGCTTGGTATGACCGCGGTTCGCGCGGCCAGGTCACTGCACCTGCCTTTAGTTTTTACCCACCACACGCTTTATGAAGAGTACACACACTATGTGCCGGGTGACTCTGCTCTTTTGCGCAGTTTCGTAATCGAGCTCGCGACACGGTACGCGAATCTCTCTGATCAGGTGATCGCCCCCAGTGAAAGTATCCGCGATTTGCTCATGGAGCGGGGAGTACGTGTGCCGATCGAAGTGGTACCCACCGGCGTTCACTTGGAGAAATTTGCCCAGGGCGAACCTGGAAAGACCCGCACCACCCTGGGGATAGCCGACGATGCCTTCGTTGTCGGGCATATGGGTCGGTTGGCGCTGGAGAAGAATATACGTTTTCTCGCTGCTTCAGTTCGACGTTTTCTCGAGGATAATCTCAGCGCTGTGTTTCTGGTAGTTGGTGACGGCGACGCTCGGCAGGTCATCGAAAATGAATTCGCCAGCGGAAATCTTTCCGAAAGGTTGCTTTTTACCGGCACTCTAGAAAATCAGGACCTGTCGAATGCGCTCAATGCCATGGATGTGTTCGCTTTCGCCTCCCGAACCGAGACTCAGGGCATGGTGCTGACCGAAGCCATGGCTGCTGGTCTGCCAGTCGTCGCACTCAATGCCAGTGGCGCCCGTGAAGTGGTCAGGGACGAAATTAACGGTCGCTTGCTGGAAGGCGATGACGAGGAAGGTTTTGCCGACGCGCTACGGTGGGTACTCGAGCTTGGTGATGCAGGACGCGCAAAATTAGTCGCAGGCGCTCGCAAGACGGCCGAATCTTTTTCTATGCAGCGCTCGGCGCAATCAGCCCTCGACTGCTTCGCCAATCTGCGGCGACAGGCCGCAACGAGCGCCGGTGAGGATCAGCAGGTATGGGAACAACTCATGGGTCGGATCAAAGCTGAATGGCAGATTCTAAGCAGCCTGGCTTCTGCCGGAGATGACGCCATCAGCGAGAACCACCGGGGATAAATTGAGGATGCTCTGATCTAATGCATCTGAACAATGAAGACATGCCTCTGGTTTTCAGTCGGCGCGCTTAAAAAGCCCTAATTTTTTGTAATGAGTAGTTTCTAAAATAGAATCGCCAGACCGGTTTCCTTACGGAATGGCAGACACATACCTCAGTTTGGCCATCGTTATCGGGAGCTAACTCACAGGACATGGGACAAGGCGCTATGCGCCAGTGGTCAGTAACATCACCGTGACGAGGGAAAAGATAACAGCAATATTTCGCCAGCTTCGACCAGCAGGTTCAAGCTGCTGCCCGTGGCGGAGATAGTCTCTAACAGAGAGAGTCCCAAAGAACACCGACATGCCCAAGAAAATCCAAAAAATGTCAACGCTCGGCATAGTGACTCAGTTTGGCAGCAACAATTGAATTCGCATCTAAAAATACCTTGTGCGCTGGCCCAGTGTCACTGAGCGATTAGAATAAACTGAGGAACCAGTGGTAAGAGATGGGATTACGGTCTAGCTCAAGAACGTGAACAAAGAGGTATTGAAAGACTCTAGACTGAATCGACTTAAAAGGATGCCTCCCAGCGCAGGCCAAAGTTAATGCTATCCATTGTCAGGTTGTCGTAGGCCTGCAATGACTGCCAGTCTATAAATCCGGAAAATCCACGAATAAACTGAGCTGAAACGCCTAAACCAAGTAGTAAGTAATCACGATCAGGTCGGTCCGAAGTCTGTGTCCACACTGATTGCGAATTCAATGGACTTGGATCGTTGACGAAATTTACATTAACTATTGCTTCATCATCCTCAAATTCCCGCACGTAATCTACTCGTAACTGTGGGACTAAAACCCCCCAATCTGTACTATAGGTGTAGCCGACCTGAAATCCAGCCGATGCTGTAACTGATTTGATACTTTGGTCTGAGTAAGTGAGGTTCAATCCTCCTGCGTTGGTTTCACTAAAATTGTCAGTGTCCACCTGGGTGCTAAAAATACTGATATTCGGTGTACCAAAGAAGCCATTGCTTTCAAATCTTAAGCCTGATTCCACTCCAAATGACCACCGAACGCTATCGTTCTCTCCTAATGCAACTCTATCGTTGTCAAGGAGCTCATAGGCGATGCGGCGTCTCATTTCGTTGTTGTTCCGACTTCCTTCGGCTACTGCATCCAGGTAGAACTGGTTCGTTGAATACGAGCCGTATAACGTCGCAGTAATGCCGTTCGTTTCCAGAGCACCATTATCGTTTAGGAATTCCAATTCGCTTGAGCCGTACCCCAATGCCAATCCAGCAAAAAGAGCATTACTAAATCTATAGTCGACGCCTGCTGTGATTCCGTAAGTGTCGCGGTCAAAACCAGTTTCCCTAATAGTTTGATCTTTGTCCTCGAGGCTTATGTTACCCTGTAGAAAGAGGCCCAAACGACTGTCCTCAAGCAAGCCTCCCGCCTCGCCTGCGGAACCGCCAATAATTCCTGCAAACAATGCTTCGATGGCGTCACTCGGTATATATTCGCCATCAACGCTCACATTGAGCCCGGTAACGCTGAGTCCACTCGTACCCTGGCGAAGATTGGACATTCTTGTGGAAATGTTCCTGCTCTGAATTGCCCCTAATTCTAAAGCGGTAGTTTGCTGAGCGGTTATAGTTTCACCAGCAATTGCATTAATCGCCGAAAGTTGCTCCGGCGGTGACGTTGAATCCAGTATGTCCTGACAGAGGGAAAGTAAATCCAGTTGATCAGGGCGTAGCGGTTCGCGACTGGATTCCAGATCTTCACAAACGTTTGTGATTGCGTCCGCTATCGACGGATCGTCTGGATCATCTGTATTCAGGCCAGGCAAGCCAGTTAATTCTGAATTTACCCGAACAACCACGTCTCGAGATCCAATGCTTTCAGTCGCGTCTACAACTCTCAGCGTGTATAGATATTCACCAACTCCACGCTGGGTAGTAAAGACTGCCTCTGTTGATACAACCTCACCTTCAAGAATCCATTCATATCTGAGTATGGGATCACCGTCTGAATCAAAAGAACCTGAGCCGTCTAGAGTTACGCTCGCTTGGCCGCCAGAGGGAGCACGAACCGTGACATCTGCCGCAACCGCGACTGGAGCACTGCCACTCGTTTGAGCACTGGCAGTTCCCCAGCTGAAGGGTAGTATGGGCAGTAACAAGATAGCTATAGTAGGGATTGCTTTCAGAAGGTTTATATTGATGCTCCGTAAAGATCTCATGTCCTTCCCCAAAATTTGAGTTTCCAATTTAAACTGCCAAACGCAGACGTTTGAACGAATCATTTCGACTAAACCGAATAATATTCAAGACCATCAATAGTTAAACCAACCAGGTTAATGTTCGAGATGTTGGAATCACTATTCGCCACCAGGACGCCCAATTCTGCCTGTGTATATGCCCCGCTGTCGAGATACTCAGAAGTCAGATCGTTCAAAATATCGTCGGACGGTGAGGTGCCAGTCAGCGCAGTATATAAGAGGCTTACTACTTCGGAGTTGGTCGGTCTGGCGCCGAGAATAGTTTGGAAGGCTACATCAAAAAGCGCTTCCATGGTCATTGGATTATTGTCTGTAAAATCAAGTGCTATACCGACAGTTTGTTGATCATTCCAGTCGTTCTCCCCTAGGCTGGCGCCAAGCACTTTCGCTACTTGACCTGCATTTCCTTCCAGGTCGAATGCCAATGAACTATCATCGAACTGCAAGCGCTCTATGTTAAAGAGGATATCTGTTTCTTCCCCCTGTATTCTATTGACAGTTATGGTGCCCTCTTCGTTTGTAATCAAATAATCTTTCGACTGACCTGGAAAGATCACAGTATCAATACCACTGCCGCCGTCGATCAAATCGTTCCCGGCGAGGGGTTCGAATATATCGCGACCGGCGAAGCTCTGAAGAACATCGTCTTCAGTTGTTCCGACCACAACATTCGTATCCGTCGTATTACCCATGCCTAGTAAGCTGGGAGTACCAAAAACCACGTATCCTGAACCGGAATCGAGGCCGTTGCTATCTGCCCTCCATGCTCCCAGAATCAGATCTGAGAAATCGTCGCCGTTAACATCACCCGCTCCTGACACAGAGATACCAGACTCGTCGCCTATATTTATTCCATCCAGTCTGAAACCGTTGTTGGCGTCGAGAAAATCTAATTCTAATGTGGCAGAAAAGCCTCCAGATCTGCCAAAAACGAGATAGCTGGAGCCGCTGGCATCACCAGCATTGTCCGCACGCGGGACCCCCACTAACAGATCGTCATAACCATCGCCGTTGAAATCGCCAGCACTGCTTACTGATCTCCTGACTGAATCTTCGTCGTCAGATTCCAGCAAACGAAACCCATTGGTTCCGTTTAGGGCGGAAAGGTCAAGCTCAGCGGCATATCCCTCTCCCTTTCCAAACACAACGTAACTGACTCCAGAGTGGCTGCCAGGAAGACGAGCCTGATTAGAACCAATTATCATGTCACCGAAGCCGTCGCCATTGATGTCGCCCGCACCGCTTACCGAAAAGCCAATATTTTCGCCAATTGCTTCGCTCATCAGGCTAAAGCCGTTACTACCATCCAGTTCACCAAGGTCGAGCGTAGCCGGATGCTTGTCCGCACCGCCGAATACCACGTAGCCGCCCCCGGTTCCGTTTGCGTTTACCGAACCTACGATCAGGTCATCAAAACCGTCTCCATTGACGTCCATGCCTCCACTGACAGACCAGCCTGACCAATCTTGCGCTGCCTCTCCGTCAATGCGGAAACCATTGCTGCCATCAAGGCTCGAGAGCTCGAACGATGGCGAAAAATTCTCACTCTTGCCAAACACGACATAGCTGGACCCGGAGCGAGCTCCATTGGGGCTGGCGGAAAAAGCGGCCACGATTAGATCGCTGTAATCGTCGCCATTCACGTCACCTGCATGCCTGACTGAATATCCGGAAAAATCTCCAGCTGTTGTCCCTTCGAGGCGGAATCCGGAGTTACCATCCAATGTGGATAGATCGATTGACGGCGCAAAGCCAGTGGCCTTGCCGAACACAACGTAGCTGGATCCAGATGAAGTCCCATTTGGATCGGCGTTGAATGCAGCCACTATGATGTCAGCAAAGCCATCGCTATTGATATCTCCTGCTCCACTAACTCTGAAACCAGACTGATCCCCAGTCGCCTCTCCGTCGATCCTGAAACCGCTGTTGCCGTCCAGGCTTTCAAGGTCAAGTCTTGGCGAAAAGACGCCATCATTCCCGAAGACGACGTAGCTGGACCCGGATGCCTGGCCATTTGGAGCGGCCTGAAATGCACCAATAATGTAATCGTCTAGCCCATCGCCATTAACATCACCAGCGCTACTTACGGAGTGACCTGCTTGATCACCCGCGTTGACGCCGCTGAAGCTGAAGCCATTACTTCCGTCCAGGTTCGCCAGGCTGAAGCCTATTACTGGTATTACGATGACCGGCGCGCTGACGATGCTCTCACTTGTGCCAAGATCGTCGACGTAACTTCCAGTCACTGTAATGCCTTTTCCTGCCTCATTCGCGGTTAACTGGAATACACTACTGGTAGCACCGGGAATCACACTACCATCCGCGTTCCATTGGTATGAGATCTCCCCCAGACCATCGTCGTCTTGAAGTGTATTGGCGATTTCCAGAACGCGGCCCTCAACAGCCTCTCCAATTATGGCTAGTTCTCCGCTTGGCGGATCATTTACATTACCAACCTCGACCAGAAAAGACTGACTGTTTATGGATCCATCGCTGCTGTTGGCGACCACTTCAATGGTGTGGCTAG
>JGI12109J20283_10357173_pt1 | contig 15636 bp, 8 predicted proteins | sample ElkSlonscriptome_12_FD_20283 | JGI IMG/M metagenome (IMG submission 20283)
GGAATCGCCTTAACGGCGTCAGTAACGGTGAACTGGACTTCTCTGGCGTCAATTTCGCTGAGGCTGGCAATGCTGGCCTGGTTGAGGAAGACTTCAACGGGACGACCTACCGCGGCGGTCGCCTCAGTGCCCTATGGGCTATCAATCCGGACTGGAGTTTGTTGCTGGCGCACAGTCGTCAGGATATTGATTCCGACGGTGTCTTTTTCGCCGACCCCGATCTGGACGATCTGCAGATTCAACGTTTTAATGACGACAGTCTGGAAGACAAATTCAATAACACCAACTGGACGCTTACTGGTTTGCTCGATGAGCTGGAGCTGGTTTACACCGGCGCTTTTACCAATCGGGAAGCCGAGCAGCGAGTGGATTACACCGACTATCTCTTCGTCGGCCAGTACCTGCCTTACTATCTCTGTGACTCCACAGTCAGTTACCCGGAGTACAACTACTACTATGAGACCCAGGGGTTTGTGGATGGCGTCATGCAGGGCAACTGCCAATCGCCTAGCCTGTTCACCGACAGCTTTACCGAGACCGAGGTGATGACCCATGAATTTCGCCTTACCACAGACGCCAGCCGGCCACTGCGGGCAACGGCCGGAGTGTTTTACAGTGACCTGGAGTTGGCGGAACGCAATGACTTTAGCTATCCGGGCTCTGAGCAGGCGGTTATTTATCCTGGATTCGGCGATCCTCAGCAGGGCTTCGCTCCCAATTTTCCCTATCAAACGGGCTATACGTCTGAGCCGGGTCCGTTTCCGAACGGCGTGATATTTCGGAACGATGTGCTGCGCACTGATGAGCAGTTTGGCGCCTTCGGCGAACTGACTTATGATTTGAATGATCAGTTTGCCGTCACCCTGGGCGCTCGCTGGTACGACATCGAAGTGGATTTCGACGGCAGCGCCAACGCCTCGTTCTGTAACGGTTGGGCCGGTGACGGGGCTGACGTTAACCGCTTCGGCACCGATATCACCGATCTCTACAACTCCGATGGCCAGTTCACCTATCGCAATGACTGTACCGGCGGGGCAGGTATCACTTTTTTTCAAGGCCAGACGTTTGCAGAGATCTCCGACATAATTGCGGCCGCGGACAGCTTTAGCTACGAGCGCGGTCGCTTTGCCTGCGCCTATAACGCCATCTGCGATCAAGAGATTCAGGGCATCGTCAATGCCCTCGATGCACCGGATGCGGCTAAGATAGACGGCAGTATATTAAAAGCCTCGCTCTCCTGGACGCCGGGACCGACACAGCTGTATTACCTGACCTGGTCGGAAGGCTTCAGACCGGGGTTGCTGAATCGTCCCGGTGGCGCCGTCGGTCCGGATGGTTTCACGGTGCCGTTCGAGCTGGATACGGACGAGATGACGAATATAGAACTGGGCTGGAAATCCAGCTATCTGGAAAACACCCTGCAGTTCAATGGTGCGGTCTTTTTCTCCGCCATCCAGAAGCTCCAGACCACAATCTTCGACCCCAGCATTACCAATCTGTTCTTTTCAGACAATGCGGCTAACGCGCAAGTGCGCGGTATCGAAGGTAATATTGTGTGGGCGCCCTATGCCGTTGCTGGCCTGACCGTGACCGGTGCCTTTTCGTTTCTCGACTCCGAAGTGACCGATGTGCTGACGCCAACCAACGATGTGCTGGTGGGCACTGAATTGGCCTTTGCCCCTGAATTTCAGGGCAACATTCGTGCTCGCTATGAGTGGGGTCTTCGGGGCGGGATTACCGCTCACGTCATGCCCAGCCTGTCCTACTCGGCGGAGTCCTACAGCGACATCATCACCATCAATCGTAGTCGAATCGACAGCTGGATGATGGCCGCTGTCAGCCTGGGTGTGAGTCGAGACCAGTGGTTGGCAGAGTTGTTCGTCAACAATCTGACCGATGAGCGCGCGGAGATCTCACGCAACTTCGTCTTTGATCGTCATCGCGTCTATTATGCGCAACCCCGGAGCGTTGGCCTGCGGCTTTCCTACGACTTTGCACCCTGACAGCCCAGCCGGTAGACTCGCTTTTGACTCCGGTTAGGTCGGAGGCTCTTGGATGCGCCCCGAAATCGGGGCGTCATTTTTTGGAGAACGGTGAAATTGCACGCTAAAGAGCTCGAGTCTGAACTCCGGAACTGTCAGCAATTAATGCGCGCTGGGCAGTTTGACCGGGCTTATGCCGTCCTCGCAGGGCTGCGCTCTGCGACTGAAGAAGCCAGTGAAGAAGCGACTGAAGTGCTCTATATGCTTGCCGTTTGCTGTCGCTACCAGGGATCCTGTTCCCGGGCATTGAAAACTCTGCAGGTTCTCAAAGCGAAAGTGCCGGAACATGGTCGGGCGCACCAGGAAGAGGGCCATACCCTGCGCGCCATGGGTCGGCACGGCGATGCGCTTCGAGCTTACAGTAGGGCCTGTCGCTGCAATCCAGCGCTCCTAGCGAGCTGGAGAGCACAGGAAGAGCTGCTGGCAGCGCAGGGCGAGACTCAGCAGATGGAAGCCGTTGCGGGCAAGAGGCGGCAAATGGAGTCCCTGCCCAAAGCACTGCTTGCGGTTACAGATTTGATCGCCCAGGGCAGACTGCTTAAGGCCGAAGACATCTGTCGGCGGTTTCTGCAGGCGAATCCCCACCATGTGGAGGCCATGCGCTTACTCGCGGCAATCGGCGAGCGGCTGGGCATTTATGAGGACGCGGAATTACTGCTGCGTGCCGCGCACCAACTTGCGCCCGAACATGAAGGCAGTCACACAGACTTCATTAAGATCCTGGGGCGGAGACAGAAATTCAGCGAAGCGCTCGAGCAGGCACAGGTACTGTTAGATACACAGCCTGATAACCCTCGGTTCCAGTCCCTGTTCGCAGTGCAGAGCATGCAGGCCGGGGACTTCGACACCGCCCTCGATTATTTCGAAAAAATCCTCTCCGCCCTTCCCGGGGATGCGGTGACTCTGACCTCCAGGGGGCATGCCCTGAAAACCCGGGGCGAGTCAGAGGCGGCCGTGGAAGCCTACCGCGAGGTCCTGCGCGCCAATCCCCTGTACGGCGAGGCCTACCACGGCTTGGCCAATCTCAAGACCTACCGGTTCGAGGCGCAGGAAATCGCTGCCATGCAGGCGCTTGAGAACGATCCCAATCTGGGGTTCATGGACCGGGTGTATCTGGAGTTTGCGCTGGGTAAGGCCTTCGAAGATCGGCAGAATTATGACCTATCATTTAAATACTATGCGGCCGGCAACGCCCGTAAGAAATCACAGAGCCAGTATCGCCATGAGAGAATGACCGAAGACCTGCAGGCACAGCGGCAAGTCTGTAATGAGACCCTGTTTGAGAAATACTTGGGCAGCGGCTGCGACGCCCCAGACCCGATTTTTATTGTCGGATTGCCGCGAGCAGGGTCGACGTTATTGGAGCAGATTCTTTCCTCTCACAGCCAGGTCGACGGCACGCTGGAATTGCCCAATATTCTGTCACTGTCGCAGCGGCTGCGGCGCCGAAACCGAGACGGGGAGCAGCAACCCTATCCAGAGATACTAGGCGAGCTGGATGCAGCGGAGCTGCGTAAATTCGGTGAAGACTATCTTCACGGTACCCGGATTCATCGCCAGGGGGCGCCTTTTTTCATCGACAAGATGCCGAATAATTTTCGCCATATCGGCCTAATTAAACTGATTCTCCCGAAGGCAAGAATAATCGATGCCCGGCGCAATCCTATGGCCTGCTGTTTCAGTGGCTATAAGCAGTTATTCGCCGAGGGGCAGGAATTCAGCTATTCGTTGGAGGATATTGGTCACTATTATCGCGATTATGTCGAGCTGATGGCGCATTGGAATCGGATTCTGCCGGGCTGCATCTTAACGGTAGAGAACGAGGACCTGATCGAGGATTTCGAGGCTCAGGTTCGGCGACTGCTGGAATTCTGTCAACTGCCCTTCGAAGACAGCTGCCTGCACTACTACGCCACGTCGAGGAACGTGCGTACACCCAGTTCGGAACAGGTGCGCCGGCCCATCAGCGCCGCTGGTGTGAATCAATGGCGGCACTATTCAGAATTTCTCGATCCGCTCAGGGATGCGCTCGGTCCCCTTCAACACGGGTCCGGCGGCGGCAAGCAGAGTTTCAATCAACGCGGCATGCAGGTCACGTCCGCTGCCTGAGGAATCTTATGAATGAACAAAGACCCATAGTGCCAAATACCTCGCCGGGGCAACTGATCGTTAGTCCGGTCTTTTTTATCTCGGCCTGTCTGATCATCCTGTTCAGCCTCTATGGCGGTGTATTCAGTGATCATGCTGCTATGACCTTTGCCAGCGTGCAGTCCTGGCTCGTCATCAATGTCGGTTGGTTCTACATGGGGGTTGTGGCTCTGTTTTTTGGCTTTATCATCTATCTTGCATTCAGCCGCTTCGGGCGAGTCAGGCTGGGGCCGGATGATTCGGTGCCGGATTACAGCTATGTGAGCTGGTTCGCCATGCTTTTTTCCGCCGGCATGGGGATCGGACTGATGTTTTTCGGGGTTGCCGAGCCGGTAACCCATTTCGCTTCGCCGCCGGTGGGCGAGGGCGGGACCGTCGAGGCGGCCCGGCAGGCCATGCGGCTGACTTTCTTTCACTGGGGTTTGCAGGCCTGGGCAATCTACATCGTCGTCGGACTGTCGCTGGCCTATTTTGCCTTTCGCCACAATCTGCCGCTGACCATTCGCTCTGCTCTGTATCCCATAATAGGTGAGCGCATCTACGGGCCCATCGGCCACGCCGTGGACATCTTCGCCGTACTTGGCACCATGTTCGGGGTCGCGACCTCTTTGGGAATCGGCGTCATGCAGGTCAACGCCGGCCTGTCCTATCTCTTCGACGTACCCGTGAGCACTCTGGTGCAGATCGTATTGATTGCCCTGATCACCGCCATGGCCACCGTCTCGGTGGTAGCCGGTCTCGACGGCGGTATCCGGCGCATCAGCGAGCTGAATCTGCTGATGGCTGTAGTGCTGCTGGTTTTCATGCTTGCCGTCGGACCAACGGTCACACTGCTCAGCAGCCTCATTCAAAATATAGGCATGTACCTGTCCAACATGGTTGAGATGACCCTGACTCTCTATGCCTATGAGCCCAACGATTGGATGGGTGATTGGACGCTGTTTTACTGGGCCTGGTGGATCAGCTGGTCGCCCTTTGTCGGCATGTTCATCGCCCGTATTTCCAGGGGCAGAACCATCCGTGAGTTCATCGCCGGCGTCCTCCTCGTACCCAGTGGTTTCACCTTCATGTGGCTCACGTTCTTCGGCAATACGGCTCTGTATCTGGAACTGGCCGGCCAGGGGGCCAACATCGCTGCGGCAGTGGAGCAGGACATGCCAACGGCTGTTTTCGTCCTCTTGGAACAATTGCCGCTGACAACGATGATGTCCCTGCTCACGACTGTGCTGGTGGTGACGTTTTTCGTTACTTCGTCGGATTCTGGGTCCCTGGTGATAGATATCATTACCTCCGGTGGAGCCGAGGACCCACCGGTCTGGCAGCGCGTATTCTGGGCGATCGCCGAAGGCGTGGTGGCCGCGGTGCTGCTCGTCGCTGGCGGGCTGACGGCTCTGCAGACGGCCGCTATTAGCAGTGCCTTGCCGTTCGCCCTGATCATGCTGCTCATGTGCTATGGCCTGCACAAGGGTTTGAGCTCGGAGATGGCCTACCGCATGCAGGCCATGCCTTCGCCGGGCATGCCGGCGCTGTCCACATCCGCAGAATGGCCGCAGCGGCTGAAGGCTCTGCTGGGACACCATGACCGCCGGCAGGTCCAGGAGTTTATTGCTGCTACGGTCAAGCCGGCGATGCAGGAGGTGGCAGAAAAAATGCGGCAGCAGGCGCTGGAGGTGAGAATAGAAGAAGCGGAGCGTTCGATCGCCCTGGTGGTTGGTGACGAGGGCGATAAGGATTTCGTCTATCAGATCAGGCTGCGGCAGTACACCAGCCCCTCAGTGGCTTTTCCCGAGCTGCCGCGTAAAAAAAACCAGCACAATTACTGGCGGGCCGAGGTTTTTCTGCTACAGGGCGCGCAGCATTACGACGTAGCGGGCTATACTCGTGAGCAGTTGGTCAATGACATGCAGGCGCAGTTCGAGCTGCATATGCAATACTTGCATATACCGCAATAAGGCTTGGTCACAGGGCTGACTTTATCGGCGCAACTGCCAAAATCAATGGGATGGAGGACTCTGGTATGAAAAAAATAATCATCGGCTTCGCACTCATTCTTGCCTGTTTCCAGGCGACAGCCAATGAGGGGACTATAGCCTTCGTCGGTGCGACCATTATCGATGGCACTGGGGCAGCGCCACTCCAGGACGGCGTCCTGGTGATAACCGACGGACGTGTACGTAGCGTCGGTCCGCGCAGCGAGGTGACCCTGCCAGATTCGACGCGCGTGCTGGATTTGAGCGGCAAGACGATCATGCCCGGACTGATCAACGCCCATGGTCATGTGGGTGACACCCTCGGACTTGAAGGCGGCCAGTATAATCGTGACAACCTCTTGCGTCAGCTTCGTCTCTACGCGCGCTATGGGGTGACCACCGTCGTCAGTCTCGGCGGCGATGGGGAAGAGGGTTTCGAGTTAAGGAATGAGCAGTTCAGGACAGATCTGCAGCGTGCCCGGCTGTTCGTTGCCGGCTCCGTGGTTACCGGAGACAGTGAGCAGGCTATACGCAGGGAAGTTAATCGCAATGCCGACATGGGCGCCGATTTCATCAAGGTCCGGATAGACGACAACCTCGGCCGCACACCAAAACTACCCCGGCCCCTGTTTGAGGCGTTGGTGGACCAGGCGCAGTTGCGACGTCTGCCGGTGGCGGTGCATCTGTTCTATCTAGATGACGCGAACTACGTCCTCGAGGCAGGAGCCGACCTCATTGCCCACAGTATTCGTGACCTTGGCGTCGATCAGGACTTCATTGGCCGCGTCAGCGAGCGCGATGTCTGCTACATCCCGACTCTCACCCGGGAAGTGTCGACATTTGTCTATGAAAGCGAGCCGGCATTTTTCTCGGATCCGTTCTTTCTCGCCGAGGTCGAGCCCGACATCATTGAGGAACTGCTTAGCCCCGAGCGCCAGACCCGGATGCGCAACAGTGAAACGGCGCAGGCCTACAAGGCGGGCCTGGAGGTCGCGATGCAAAATCTTTCCAGGCTCAATGACGCGGGTGTAAGGATTGCCATGGGCACCGACACCGGTCCGCCGGCGCGCTTCCAGGGCTACTTCGAGCACATGGAACTGGACCTGATGGTTGAGTCCGGCATGAGTCCGCTTGAGGCGATTCACGCGGCCACCGGCGTGGCGGCAGACTGCATGGGGCTTAGCGACTTGGGCACACTGGTACCAGGAAACTGGGGCGATCTGGTCGTGCTGGCGAGTAATCCCACGGCGGATATCGCCAACACTAAGACGGTAGAAAGTGTCTGGATTGCTGGCAACCGCGTTCCGGACTCCTGAGCGCCCGTGCGCTCAGTCGGCTTCGGAGTTCAGTAACTCCAGAGAGGAATTCAGCAGAACATTGCAGCCTTTTTCCACGTCATGCCAGTGGCTCCACTCGTCCGGCGCATGGCTGATGCCGCCGACGCTGGGTATAAACAGCAGTCCGGTGGGCGTGATATCAGTGAAAAACTGCGAGTCATGACCAGCGCCACTCGGCATGAGCAGGGTGCGATAACCCAGCGCTTTAGAGTGGCGCTCCAGCAGCTCGATGATTTCGGGCGTGCAGGGTTTCGGTTCGAGCCAGCTCATTTGGTCAAACTCGAATTTCAGATTATGGCGGCGTGCTATCGACGAACACACCCTGCGGCAGGCAAGGGCCACGTTTTCCATGATTTCTTCTGACATGTCGCGCCCGACCAGGGTGAAATCCACCTCGCCCGGTACGGTGTGGGCAAAACCTGGCTTGAGCTCGACACTGCCTATGGTAATGCGTGTCTTGTCAGTCCCCTCTTCATCGATGATACGCTTGATCTCATGCGCAAAGTCGGCGACACCCATGAAGGCGTCGCTGCGCAGATCCATGGGCGCGGTTCCGGCGTGGTCGGGTTTGCCGATGAACTTAACCAGCCATTTAAAAACTCCGGATATGCCCTCGACGACGCCGATCTGGTTGTGGGTTTTCTCCAGCACCGGGCCCTGTTCGATGTGCAATTCCAGAAAGCCGATGAGATCATCGGGGTCGCGCGCCGCCTCCATGGCCAGATGATAGGGCATCTGACATTTCGCCATGGCGTCGCGCAATAATTCACCGCTGTGGTCCTGGGCCCGCTCCAGCCAGTCGATCTTGAGCTGGCCGGTGAGGGCCTGGGCGCCAAGCATGCCACCGAATCGGCCTTCTTCCTCGCTGGTGCCGATGACTTCCAGGGCGTGCTTTATCGGAATGTCGTTTTCCTGGATGACGCGTATCACTTCCAGTCCGGCGATTACTCCCAGCACGCCGTCGAACATGCCGCCGGCGGGAACGGAGTCCAGATGCGAGCCAATAAGCAGGGCCTTCTGGTCTTTGTGGCCAAGGCGGCCGCAGACATTGCCGGCTCCATCCATATGCACTTGCAGTCCGCGTTCCTCCATCTTGTCCATTAACCATTGCCGGGCCTTGATGTCTGCGTCGGAAAAGCCCTGGCGATAGATGCCCTGGTCCTTCGGGTTGTAACCGAAGCGGCCAAGATCGTAGAGGTCCTGTTTAATTCTTTCCAGATTTATCTTGTGGTGACTGGCTATTTTCAGTTCCTGATTCATGCGGTCCATCCCAGTTCCTGTGCGCGTGCCCGCGCCTGAGCCGGCACATCAGTGTCGATGAAGTGTTGATGCAATACCTGAACGCCGATCAGGTGGTTGATGATGGCGTCCATCTGTACCTTGTCTGCTACTGTGGTCGCCGGATCGTCGTGACGGTCGAACATAGCACAAACTCCATCGTAAGAGAGTAAGCCGGTAGCTTCAATACGGTCACGGGACAGGTGTTTCTCTGCCAGGGTCCGCATCTGCTTCCACTTGGTCTGATTAGTGTGAGCAGGTGGCGCCATGAAGGCGAATTTCTCTCGCTTGTAGAGCACTTCGGGCAGGATGCCTTTCATGGCCTCGCGCAGCACGTATTTTTCGGTACGACCCTTAATGCGGTGTTCGGGGGGCAGCTTGACCGCAAATTCAGCCAGGTGATGGTCCAAAAAGGCCGGTCTGGCCTCCATGGAATTAGCCATGTCCACTCGGTCGCCGCCCCAAGTAAGGATCTGGCCTTCCAGCATGGTCTTGCTCCAGACGTATTGTGCCTTGTCGAGGGCGTGCCGGCCCTTGAGTTGCTCCACATCGAGGGCATCGGCTATGGCGGCCCCGGGTCGATAATACTTGAGCTCTTCACGGATATCCGGGTTAAGCAGTCCGGACACCATGTCCGCGCAGGCCAGCCAGGGTTGCAGACAACTTGGGGTGAAGCCAACGGTGAAGTGCAGGGCAGTGTCGTCCACCTTGTCCTGGGACAGCATGGCACCGGTAAACAGGGCGTTGCTTTCATTGAGCATTGACTGCCAGTTGGCTTTCTCTGTGGCTGAGAGCGAGTCCAGGCCATGCAGGAACATGTCGCGACGGAAGGCCGGGTAGCCGCCGAACAGCTCGTCGGAGCCTTCTCCGGTCATCACCACCTTGTATTTGTTCTCGTTCACGTGGCGACTCATCAGCAGTTTGGCAACTGCCAGCGTGTTGTAAATGGTACGCTCGGTATGCCAGAGCGTTTCTTCAAAATGACCGTAGAGCTCATCGCCGGACAGGCGCATGATGTCCTGTTCGGCGCCGCAGCTCTCGGCCATCTGCGTGGCGATGGCGCTCTCGTCGTACTTGTCGTCATCGAAACCGATGGTAAATGCCCGCACCGGGCCCTGCCGGCAGGCGGAGGCGAGGCCGATGATAGCGCAAGAGTCGATGCCGCCAGACAGATAACTGCCAACAGGCACGTCTGCCTCCAGTCGCAGAGAGACCGCATTAAGCAGGCTTTCCCGGGTCTGTTCGACGGCGTCTTCCTCGGACATTGGCTCGCGCTCGATCTCACGCGGGAAGTCCAGGTCCCAGTACTTGTGTTCGTTGATGACCAGCTTGCCGCCCTGGCGCTTAACCCGCACCACGTATCCCGGTTTCACCTGGTTGATGTTTTTGAACGCCGTCGTGCCCGGGACCATGGTCTGAATCAGTTGATGGTACAAACCATCCGAAGTGAATTCGGGCTTAACTTCCGGATGCGCGAACAGCACCTTGAGCTCCGAACCAAATAAGAAAGTATCGCCGACCTGTGTCCAATACAGGGGCTTAACCCCGAAGCGATCACGGACCAGGTACAGGGCCTCTTCTTCCTTATTATACAAAGCAAACGCGAACTCACCGCGAAGATGCTTGAGTGTGCCGTCCATTCCCAATCGTGGGAACAGGTGCAGAATGGACTCAGAATCGCTCTTTGTGCTGTAGCGTGCGCCCTGTGCCGTGAGTCTGGCGCGAATGCGCTGGTAGTCGTAGAACTCGCCGTTGTGGGCCAGCATCATGTTGTTGTCCTGGCTGACGAAGGGCTGTTTGCCGCGATTCTCGTCCAGGTCAATGATGGTAAGGCGAGCGTGGCTGAAGCCGACTCCGTGGTCTGGGAAGATCTTGTAGCCGAAGCCGTCCGGGCCGCGGTGATGTTGTATGGCTGCCATATTGACCAGTAATTGAGGGTCCACAGGCGCCTGAGATTGGGCATGCAGGATGCCGGCAATTCCACACATAGTTGCTGTCTCTGTTTGGTTTAGCTTGTAGTAGTTCGACTTGTAATTAGACCACGTCCAGTACCCGACCTTTGCGGTGGGTCAGACAGGTCAGGAGGGCCATGCGCAGAAATACCGCGCCGCGAGCCTGGGCAAAATACCAGTTGAAGCGCGTCTGATCGAGATCTGATGATAGCTCATCGCCGCGCGCCAGCGGGTGCAGCACGATTGCCTCTTCCTTGAATTTGGTATCAAGGTCGAGCCTGAATTTGGTGCCGTAGGTTTCGAAATCGTCGCCAGTCCAGGCAATGGCGTTGATGTAGACCACGTCCAGTTCCGATACCAGCTCATCAAACTTCGTGCCGCCCTGGATTACATTGAGGCCGCGCTCCTTGAGCAGGCCGAGCATCTCAGAGTCGACGGTATCCTTGTCTTCATTAAAGAGAACGACATCGGAAAAGGCATGGGGAAAGACCGAGAAAATTTTCAGCAGACTGCGCACGGTGCGCATTTTGTCCGGTACACCGATGATCCCGACCTTGATTCGTTTGTCGCTGGGAAGTGATTTTCGAACTAGCTCCGGACGCCACTTAAATATCGTGTAAATATCCGCCATTGCCTGAGTGGGGTGTTCGTCCAGGCCGTTGCCGGCATTAATGATCGGGATCCTTAGCGACGCCAGCATCTCATGCAGCGACTCTTCGCGCGTATCGCGGAGCACGACACAGTCGGCGTAGTTGTTGAACATTTCACCCACATCGCCCAGTGACTCACCTTTGGCAATGCCGGTAGTGGAACGGTCAGTGATCGACATAATATTGCCGCCAAGGCGGTGCCAGGCGCTCTCGAAGGACAGACGCGTACGGGTACTGGGTTCGTAAAAGGCGCTGACCAGAACCTTGCCCTGAAGCGGCGAGCTGAACCGGTGCGGGTTCGCTTCGTATTTAGCAGCCAGTCTAAACAATTGCAGCAGGGTTTCGGATCTGAACTGGTCGGCACGCAGGATATGCTGACGTTCCAGGGGCTGCAGTTTGTCTCCATTCTCATGAATGGTTCTGAGCAGTTGCTTGGGATGGGCATCACCCTGCACGTCAGGTTTGTTGCGGCCCTTGATCTTGACCTGATCTTCCATCACCTTGGCCTCTTCAGTCACCATAATTCCCCTCGTTTCCAGTCACGAATCACCAAGCTGATCAATATGATCGGTGTGGCGGTGGCGCAAACCAACGCCAGAGATACCAGAACAGTTAGCGCGCTCGTCGAAATCATGCGTTGCTTTCCCTGTTGGCAAGTTTTTCGAAATTGAATTGGCTGGCGTCAAGTTTGCTGACCACGACGATGACCACAAGTGAAACTGCGCAGGAGGCAACCGCCGCGACGTAATAGCCGATACTGAAATACGCCACCAGCCCCAGTCCCGTGCCGGCCACCATGGCCAGTGTCGCTGCCATCCCGGTAGCCCAGCGGTAGTAAAGCCCGAATACAATCGGCCAGATGGCACTGGCTACGAAAGCGCCGGTGAAATACAGCATCGACGCCAGGGTGCTCAGGCGTGGCACGCAGAGCACCCAGGTCATAATACCCAGCCCCAGGATAATAAAGCGGCCGGCTTTAAAGCATTCCTCATCGGACGCATAAGGGCGAATGTGGCCCCGGTAGATGTCCTGGGTGATCAGGTCTGCGGTTGCGGCTAGCAGAGAATCGAGGCTGGAAGCCAGGGCCGAAAAAACCACAATAAACACTACAATGGCGCCAGTTGTCCCTAATATGTTGCCGGCGACAAGGGGTCCGACCATGTCTGATGCCGGTACATTGAGTCCCAGTGAGGGCGCGGCAAGGGCGATGAAGCCGGCCACGATGGGTATTGGTATCCAGAACAAGCCAGCAATGAAGTAGGCGCGGAACCCCGTATCCTGACGAAAAGCAAAGGCTCTAGACCACCATACATTGGAATGGAATATCTCGCCGACGCCGAAGAGCAGGTTGTTGAACAGGAACATGATCGCGGCCGGGAACAGCAAGTTCAGCAACATCGGGCGCTCGAGCTGCAAATCGGTGTGCATGCGCTCGAAGCCGACATTGTTGATGACCAGCAATGCGATAAGGATGACGCCGGTTATGATAATGATGGTCTGCACGAAGTCAGTGGCGATGACAGCCTTGAGTCCACCCAACAGGGTATAGGAGACGCAAACCAGAAGAATCACGCTCATGCCCAGGTGGTAAGGCACACCAGACAGCGCATTGACTAGAATACCGCCGGCCATGCCCAGGCTGATTAGCCAGCCAAAGGCGTAAAACAGGGATATAGTCAGAAATACGCGCCAGGCCATCACGCCGTAGCGCTCGCGAATGAAATCTCCCGACGTGAAACCATGGGGGAGCAGATGCTTGATGCGTTTAGCCAGCGGCGCAAACAAAAGCAGCCCGACCGCCCCGAGTGAGTAGCCAACCATGCCCCAGACTCCCAGTTCGTAGGTAACCTGGGGTGCGGTCATGGTCGTGTTGCTGGTGACCCAGGTGGCCATCGCCGTCGCCGTCGCAAAGGCGAGCCCGACATTGCGTCCAGCCAGCATGTAGTCTTCGAGAGTCTTGTTGTTACGCCCGAGAAAATAACCGAAACCGATCCACACGATGCCGAAGACGACAAGAATGATCAGCGCGATCGAAGGCGAGAGTGCAATATTCTGCATGGCTTCAGAGGTTCGCTTTGCGATTGCCGTTTAGGATGATGAATACGAGGGTGCCAAAAAGCGCGGCACCGAGCGCAAAGAAGCTGCCGGCTCGCGCGAGACTGTGGTGTTGCACAGTCACCTGTACTGAGGAGCCAATGGGTCCAGAATCCTGACGCAGGCGAAAAAAGTAGGTGCCGTCTTCCAGGCCGGTGATTGTGATCGCACCTGTGCCGGGGATGTCCCGGCTTATGACTTGATCGAAGCGTTCGCTGTCGGCTTGTTCCAGAACCAGCTCTGATTCTTCGTTGCCGGTGTCCCAATTCAGAACGAAATAGCCTTCATTGGAGACATCGGTGCTGACCAAGAGAGGATTGTTGTCGGCGGCCCATGCGTAGCCGCTGGCAGTCAAAAAGACGAACCAAATCAGCCACTCCACAACATCGGCTCTTCGTGAAGAGCAGATAGTCCTTCCCCCAAGTCGCTCGGCCATTGTAGTGACACGGAGCAGTACGATCTGGATTCAGACAGGTCTCAATCCGACGTAAGCGCCTCAGACAGAAAACGACAGTGAATTAAAGATACGGAATGGTACGTGATCGGACCGGGCATGTCCAACCGAGACGCCTGGACGCTGAGGCCACCGAACTTCTATCTAGCGGAAATTTATGAGTTTTTTAAGAGGTGCACTTGGCGCTAATAGGATATGACAAAAACTGCCTGGGTGTCTGCTCCTATGCTGGTGGGTTGGTCACGTCTCCGGACGGCGCGAAGGCTTGAAAGAGTAACAGTGCGCCCAGGCTCTGCCGGCGCTCGCCAACTGGCCGAAGAAGCAGGGTGGTAACAACAGTGGGCACGGCGATTCGACGTTTTCCGAATTGAGCGCTCAAATCTTTGGCGGAACACCATGCTGCTGCCGTATGGTGGCCTCAGACTGAGTTGCTCAACCCGGCGGATGCGCCGATTTAGCCGACAGATCAGCAACCTCTGCGCCTGGAACTCGCTTGCCTGTTAGTCTTTTCGCCCACCAGCACTTCTCGTCTACTGGCGCTCCGCCGGCATTGGCCACCGATTCCTGGGCGGCTTCTTTTCCAGCCGGGCCAGGGTGCGGACCCATTAAGTTCAGATGACCCGGTCCGCCCGCAGACGATCAATATCTGCCTGCTCGTATCCGAGTTCAAGCATGATTTGTTGCGTGTGCTCCCCCAGAGTCGGTGGCCGGCGGCGAATGCTGCCGGGAGTCTTCGACAGTTCCACGGGTGTGGTCATGACCGGAGCCGGGTGCGCTAATCCAGGATAATCCACTGGCTGCATCAGGCCCTTGGCGGCAATGTGCTCATCTTCCAGCACTTTCTCCGGCGACAGCACCGGGCCAGCGGGTATGCGTGCCGCTTCCATCGCGTCCAGTGCCTCTTTAGAAGTGCGCTCGGCGCACCAGGAGGCGAGTCTCTCGCTGATGACCTCGCCATGATCGCCGCGGCTGATGTCGTCCTTGAAACGGGGGTCTTGCAGCCAATGCTCCTCACCCATCAAGTCCGCCCAGCGCTTGAACAGCGGCCCCCCCAAGGTCTGCACCAGTATCCAGCCGTCGCGGGTACGAAATGTATCGGCCGGTCCTGAGGTCTGAGCCCTGTTCAAGGTCGCAACCCGGTCGCGGTTAATGGCGGCCTGTTCAATCAGAGTGCCGTTCATCATGGTGAGGGCGGTATTGAACAGCGAGCCCTCAACGATCTGACCGTTCCCGGTCTTTTGCCTTTCAAACAGAGCCGCCATGGTGCCGAAAGCGGCCAGGCTGGCGGTGCCGAAATCCACGAAGGGTGCATAGGCCTTCACCGGCTGCTCAGGCGTTCCGGACAAATACATGTTTCCAGACATAGCCTGCCCCAGGCCGTCGAAGCCGACGCGATTCTCATAGGGACCGCAGCTGCCAAAGGCCGAAATCATGGTAAGTATAATATCTGCCTTGATTGATCTGAGACTGTCATAGTCGAGGCCCATGGCCTTGAGCGTATCCGGCGGCAGATTGGCAACGACTACGTCGGCAGACGCAACCAGCTTACTGACAATCTCACGCCCTTCTGGCCGCATCGGGTTTAACGTCAGGCTCAGCTTGTTGCGTCCGATCTGCATAAACATGGCGCCATCGCCGGATTCGGTGACAGGAGAGATATAGCGGTCCTCGGAACCGTCCACCTTTTCAATACGGATTACTTCGGCACCCA